>Ga0209182_10000281_pt1 | contig 13199 bp, 13 predicted proteins | sample LakBais05cmmetaG_FD_185474 | JGI IMG/M metagenome (GOLD analysis project Ga0209182, IMG submission 185474) | Lake sediment microbial communities from Lake Baikal, Russia to study Microbial Dark Matter (Phase II) - Lake Baikal sediment 0-5 cm... | ecosystem: Environmental > Aquatic > Freshwater...
TGGTTCCCGAGATGAGGCCCCCCTTCACGTAGCCCCAGCGGTGCTGGCGGTGCCCGTCATTGATCGCCACGATGATCGACGTTCCGTCCTCGTGAAAGCTCTCGTGATCCGTCCGGGAAAGCTTGGTGGTGGCCTTCTTCTCCCCGTACATGGGATGGGAATGGTAGTCCCCGACCAGCTCCCAGCGCGAGGTGGCCCGGACCGCCTCCGCCACGCGCTGACCGCGCTGCCAATCCATGTGGACCTCCTGGAACTTGCGGACGGCGGACTGGTAGGGGACGACGAAATCCACCATGATCCGATCGGGCTCGCGGTGGCCCAGGAGGATCCCGAAACATTCGCGCCGATAGACTTCAACCGTGGAGACCAGGAGCCCCACGAACGCATTCTCGCTGAGATAGACTTCCATTGGATCGAGCTCCGATATTGCGACGTTCCCGCCGCCCCTCACGCGCCCGGCCGGCGCGCGAGAAAGGCCGCGGCCTTGTCCCGTATGGCTCCGCGATTGGCCCGGGTCGAGAGGGTTCGCAGATCCTGCTTCATCAGGTAGGGGATCAGTCCGAGGACGATCCGGGTCGGCGTGGTCGGGTTGCCGGCCAGGGCCAGCTTCACTTGGTAGCGCGCGACCCAGTGGGTGTCCTGGGCGACCGTCTCCAGAATCTCGGGGCTGGCCCGGCGGGAGGCGGCCAGCTTCACCACGTCGGCCTCGGTGAGCCGAGGGTTTTCCAGGATGGTCTGCACGACCCGAGGATCGGGGTCGAAGAGCATCCGTTCCAGGACGCCCGTGATGGCCTGCCGGGCCTGCGAGATCCGATACCCGACCGGCTCCGCGGGTCGGGGGGCCGCATCCTCGTCCGCGGCGTCGGGCCGCTTTGGCTGGTCATGGAACAGGCCCGCGCTGGGATGGCCCCGCCGGTCCAGGAACGCCGCCGCGGCCTCCAGATGTCCGGCCGGCAGCACCCGACCCAGGCGGCCCTTGTCCAGGAGTCCCAGACCCACCTGCCGGGCCGCGCGACTACCCGCCTCGACACGCTCTTGCACATAGGCCAGTGTCCAGGCCGCCTCGTCGGCGGGCCGGGGGCGCAAGTGCTCGGCAAAGCGAAACAATCTGAGCTCGGGATCTTCGATCCCGGCCAGGAGCCTCAGCAGCCCATCGGCTTCCCGCTCGGTCCGGAGCCTTCGACACGCCGCCAGATGGGCGCGCAGCCTCGTGAGGAGTCGTGACCTATCCGTAGTGTCCATGGGCGATGGTTGCGCGGTGTGGCGAAGCATGCCGTCAGACTAAAGATGCAATCGAACGAGTGGGCGTTGAGTCGTTTCAGCGCGCGGAGAGAAGGAGACGGCCCTGCGAGAGATCGCCGATTCCGAGGAATGAAACGATTCTGGTGGAGGGTAAGGGAGTCGAACCCTCGGCCTCCGCGTTGCGAACGCGGCGCTCTCCCAACTGAGCTAACCCCCCCCATCCGGCTCTGATGCCTGGGCGATGCGTCATCGCCCATCCCAGTTCCTATCCCGGGACCACGATCCTGACTATAATCAATGCATCGCAGCCTGTCCAGGGATTTCTGGCGGGAGGGATATTCAGGCCATGAAGTTGTCTGGCATTCACTCGAAGTTGACTCTGGGACAAAGTGTCCCAGCCAGGAGTTGGGCGGCCTCACATGTTACTCTTCAGCCTGATCCTCCGGAACCCCACCGCCGACGGCTCGATTGAGGGGAATCCCCTGCTTACACATGGGGCACTCATCCGGCGCATAGGTGGGAACTTCCCGGTTTACGATGGTGAAGAGCGGATATCGGAACTTCATCCCGCTGCTCCGTCGCCAGACGGCTCCGATGCCGACCACCTGCCCCCCCATGCTTTCCACGAGCCTGACGAGTTGGCTGACGGTCTCCCCGGTCGTGAGAATGTCCTCGATGATGAGGACTCGGCCTCCTTCGGCGAAGAAGGCCCGATATTCGGGCGCGAGGCTCACCTCTGTCCGCTTGGCCGCCGCCTTCCCCTTGGTGGCGAAGATGAATCGCGGGCGCGCGGGGTGGGCGCGGGCCACGCAGTGGCCGAGGATTCCGGCACTGAAGCCGGTGGTCAGCACGAGGTCGACCGGGAGGCGGCTGAAGTGCGTCGCCAGGATGTCGCCCAAGCCCTCCGTGAAGGTTGGCTCGGTGGTGACGAGGGTTTTGGCGACGTACTCCGAGGTGTGGCGACCCGACCTCAGCACGACGTGGTCGTCGGTCTTGTAGGCGCCGGTCCGAAGGAGGATCCCGCGGTTGAGGCGTTCCAGGATCTCGTCATCGATGGGCGCCGACTTCTCGCGCTGTGGCATGGCCCTAGGCCTCTCCCTCGTCGAGGATCAGTGGAACCAGATGGCTCATGACGGGCGTCGCGAGCGGCGCCGGTATTCCTCGATCAGGCCGTGATCGGCGAAGCTGTAGTGATCTCGCCGTCCGATGATCACATGATCCAGCAGGTGGATCCGCAGCAGTTCCCCCGCCAGCGTCAACTCCTCGGTCAGGGCGCGATCGCCGGCGCTCGGCTGGGTGTGCCCCGAGGGGTGGTTGTGGACCAGGATCATGGCGGCCGCGTGGTGGCGGTTGGCCCGCTCCACGATGGCGCGGACGTCGACCGGGCTTTCGGTGAGCGAGCCCTCGCTCAAGACCTCCAGCGCCATCACGTCGTTTCCCCCGTTCAGGAAGATGAGGTCGCAGCGCTCGTGCTGCAGTCCCCGCAGGCGGGGCGCAGAGAGGGCGACGACATCCTGGGAACTCGTGATGCGGCGATGGACTCCCTGTTCCACTTCGGCCAGCATCCGGCGGCCCAGCTCCAGCGCCGCCTTGATCTGGGCCGTCTTGGCCGGGCCTACTCCGGTCGCCTCGGCCAGCGTGGCGGGGCCGGCGGCCTCGATCCCGGCGAGTCCCTCGAGATTCTGGAGGAGGGCTCGGGCCAAATCCACCGCGCTTTGCCCTCGCGATCCGGTCCGCAGGATGATCGCCAGAAGCTCCGCCGTGGTGAGCCGCGACACCCCCTCGGCGAGCAATCGCTCGCGGGGCCGTTCCCCCTCGGGCCAGTCCCGGATCGCGTAGCGCTTGGGCGTGCTTCCCTCGGTCATAAAACAGCTCGGCGACTGGGCTATCGGGTGATCGGGTGATCGGGTGACTGGGTGACTGGGCGATTCGGGGAGCAGGCAAGCAGAGACCGGCATTGCCGAGTTGCCCGATTCCCGCTGAGTCGCGGCAGAGGATACCAGGATTCCCCGGGCGGGCCAACGCAATTCTCGTCCGGGGCAAGCGCGGCCCGCGGCCCGCCTCCTGCTATTGTGCGAGTCGCGGAAGGCTGCTATTCTACCGCATCGATTGCTGCCAGGAGGGCGGGCACAGTGGAGGTCGTGAACCGTAACCAGGTGTTTCTGTGCTGCTGCGCCCCCCCGTACTCGCACGAGGACACCGTGCTGGAACCGAAAGGCGTTGAACGTTGAACGTTGAACGTTGAACGAGGAAAAGATGCAGCCTGAATCGGATGTGAGCAAGGTCACGCATCTCCGCCCGTCGGTAGCAGCCATCGTGACCAACGGGGGCGGACACGTTCTGCTGCAGCGCCGATCGGACAACGGCCTGTGGGGGCTCCCTGGCGGCTCGGTCGAGATCGGGGAATCGGTCTCCGCCGCCATTGTCCGCGAGGTCCGGGAGGAAACCGGACTCACGGTGGGGGTCGAGCGCCTGGTGGGCGTCTACTCGGAGCCGGCCTGCCAGGTCGTTCGCTACGCGGACGGGAACGTGGTGCACTACATCAGCACGCTCTTCGCGTGTCGAATTTTGGGTGGAAGTCTCGAGACCTGCGACGAAAGCCTCGATCTGCAGTTCTTCGACCCGGCCCGCCTTCCCGAGGACATGCTGGGCATGCACCGGATTCGCGTGCAAGACTGCATCGCGAACCGTCCCTCGGCCTTCATCCGGTAAAGCGGCTCCCCCCCACCTTTTGATTTTGACAGACCTGTTGAGCTGTGATATTTATTTAGATCGCTTATCCTGACGACCATACAGGACTTCTTTTGGGGTCATCCTGATAACCATACAACAACAGGAATCGTGAATGACCGTAGATCTGACGTTGCGAAGCCGTGATCTGCACGAGTCGCTGGAGCGGACCGCCCATCGGGCGCTGCTGCACTGCATCGGGGTGCCCCATGCGGAGATGGGGAAGCCGCTTGTGGCCATCGTGAACTCCTGGACCGACGTGGTGCCGGGACACACGCACCTGCGGGCCGTGGGGGAACTGGTGAAGCAGGGGGTGCGGGAGGCCGGCGGCACCCCGCTGGAATTCGATACCATCGCGGTCTGCGACGGGTTGGCGCAGGGCCACATCGGCATGAGCTACTCTCTCCCCAGCCGCGAGGCGATCGCGGACACGGTGGAGATCATGCTGGAGGGGCACCGCTTCGACGCCGCGGTGATGATCTCGAGCTGCGACAAGATCGAGCCGGGACACCTCCTGGCCGCGCTCAGGGTCAACATCCCGACGGTCATGCTGACCGGCGGCCCCATGGAGGGCGGGACCTACCAGGAGCACACGGACATCACACTTTCCACCATGCGAGAGTTTGCGGGGCAGGTGAAGGTCGGGAAACTTTCCCGCGAGGAGCTCACCGAGATCGAGAAGGCGGCGCTCCCCGGACCGGGGTCTTGCTCCATGATGGGGACCGCCAACACCATGGCCTGTCTGCTCGAGGCGCTGGGGATGTCGCCCACCGGCTGCGCGACGATGCTGGCGGTGGACCCCCTGCGGCCCGCGCTGGCCCGCGAGGCGGGCCGGATGGTGATCGAGTGTCTGCGGCAGAACCTCACCCCGCGGCGGATCGTGACGCGGCAGGCGATCGAGAACGCCATGGCCGTGGACATGGCGCTGGGTGGATCCACGAACAGCGTGCTGCACCTCTTGGCCATCGCCCACGAGGCCGGGATTCCCCTGGAGCTGGACGAGTTCGACCTGGTGGCCCGCCGGGTCCCGCACCTGTGCAACGTCAAGCCCTCCGGCAAGTATGCCGTGGGTCGGCTGGACGAAGCGGGAGGCATCCCGGCCCTGATGCAGGAACTGGCTCCCGTCCTGCATCTGGATGCGCTGACGGTGACGGGGAGGACGCTACAGGAGAACATCGCCGGCGCCGCCGTGGCGAACCGGGAGATGATCCGGCCGCTGTCCGACCCCCTGCACGCCGAGGGGGGGCTGGCGATCCTGCGGGGGAGCCTGGCGCCCGAGGGGGCCGTGGTGAAGCAGAGCGGCCTTCGCTTCAGGAACATGCTGGCCCACCGCGGGCCGGCCCGCGTCTTCGAGGGAATGGAAGACGCAGTCAAGGCGTTCATGGGGGACGTGGTCAAGCCGGGCGACGTGGTGGTGGTGCGCTACGAGGGCCCCAAGGGCGGGCCCGGCATGCGGGAGATGCACCAGATCACCTCGGTGATGGTGGGGATGGGGCTGGACGAGCATTGCGGCCTGGTGACGGACGGCAGGTTCTCCGGCTCGACGCGCGGCCCCTGCATCGGCCACATCTCCCCCGAGGCAGCGGAGGGGGGCCCGCTCGCCCTGGTGCGGGACGGAGACCTGATCGAATACGACATCCCGAACCGGCGCCTGGACCTTCTGGTGCCGGCAGAAGAGCTGGCGCGCCGGCGCGCCGCCTGGCAGGCCCCCAAGCGCGAACTCAAAGGGATTCTGGCTCGGTACGCCCGCTTGGCCGAATCGGCGTCGAAGGGTGCGATTCTCCGTGAAGGGTTTGGTGAGTGAGAGGATATGGACATGAGTAAGGGGGGCGAGAGCGGGGTGCGAGAGGGGCGCAGCGGTCGGCAATCGGCCAGCACGTTTCCGAACCGATTCATCCCGCTCTATTATCAGCTCGAGAACATCCTGCGATCCAAGATCGAAGGCGGTGAGGTGCTGCTGAATCACAAGCTGCCAACGGAGCAGGAGCTCAGCCGCGAGTACAAGATCAGTCGGGCCACGGTCCGGCAGGCTCTCGCGGCCCTGGTCTCGGAGGGGTTGCTCTTCCGCAAGCAGGGGAAGGGCACCTTCGTCACGGAGAAGGCCAGCCAGACCAAGTCGGTGAAGCTGACGGGGTTCACCGAGGACCTGTTCTCCGAGGGGCACCAGGCCGAGGTGAAGATCATGGAGATTTGCGCGGTGCCCGCTCCGGAGCGCGTGGCCACCGTGCTCCGGGTTCCCGCAGGTGAAGAGGTGATCCGCTTCAAGCGCCTCCGATCCGTGGACGGCGGCCCTTTCTCGTACGTCTTGAACTACCTGGTGCCCGAGATCGGCGAGCAGATCAGCGAGCGGGACTTGCAGAGCCACACCATGCTCCACCTCCTGGAGGAGAAGCTGGGGATCTCCCTGGGGACGATCCGCCACTCGGTGGAGTCCGTCAAGGCCAACATCGAGGTGGCTTCGCTCTTGGGGATCAGCGTCTTCGAGCCGGTGCTCTACATGGAGACGGCCGTCTATTCGGCCGAGGGAAAGGCCGTGGAGGTGGTGGATTCCTTCTTCCGCTCCGACCGGTACCGGTACACGGTGGAGTTGATCCGCAGCCAGCAACTTCGCAAGGACCGAGCGAAACGGCGGTAGTCTGACCTCTGACTCTCTGACCTCTGTGGCTCTGCCTTCTGCCCGTTACAAGTACTGCCCGTACCGAATCTTCTCGATGATCTCCTTGGTCTTGCGGTAGTTCTCGATCGCCCGCTGCAAGTCCGCGGTGGTCACCGGGGCGGGCTCTTCCCCGGCCCCTTCCTGCTGCACCTTCTCTTCCAGAGATCGCCGGACGACCTCGGCGAGGTCCGCGCTGTTGAGCTTCACGGTGCGGGCCAGGACGGCGTCCAGGTCCAGCTCGGCGAATAGCCGTCGGCCCGCGATCGCCTCGGCCTTGGCCATGTGGATCTTCAGTATCTCGCGCTTCCCCTCGGTCTCGGGGAGCGGCACCTCGATCAGCCGATCCAGGCGGCCCGGTCGGATCAGCATGGGATCGACGGCGTCGGGGCGGTTGGTGGATGCGACGGCCAGCAGGTCCCCCGAGCGGCCGATGTCGTCGAGTTGCTCGGCCACACTGCTGACCAGGCGGCGGCTGGCGGTGCGCATCTCCTCCGGGGCGGCGCGATCGAACACGAGGTCGTCGATCTCGTCCAGGAAGAGGATGCAGCGTCCGCTGTCCTTCACCTGGGTGAACACCTCCTGGAGCACCTCCAGGGAATCGGCGTACCACTTGGCGACCACGTTGGTCACGCGCACGTGGAAGAAGACCGCCTCGGCCTCGCGGGCCAAGGCCATGGCCAAGAGGGTCTTCCCTGTCCCGGGCGGGCCGTAGAGCAGGACGCCGTTCGGGGGGTGGGTCCCCCACTTCTTGTGCAGGTCCGGACTCTGCAGGGCGCAGACCAGGCCGGCGATCTCTTGCTTGGCGTGGGCCAGGTCGCCGATGTCCGCGAACGAGACCTCGGGCCGCATGGTGATCTCGATCTTCCCCTTCATGTCCCCGAAGCGCTTGGCGAGCCGCGCCAGGAAGTCCTCGCACTTGCGTCGGAGCAGCTCCGGCGTGTGGCCCGTCAGCATCTTTCGCTCGATCATCGGTGACGCTCCTTTGGGAGACCGTGCACGGCGTGCGCGACCAGAACGCTACCAGACCTTGAGCCCCGGGGCAAGAGGGCTCTGCGGAGGCCGACGAAATGGCTGGGCGCGCAGCCGACATCAGGGGGTGAGAAGGGAGGCCAGCATGGTCATCCTTTTAACCTTCCGCAACATCGCGGTGTCCCTTGGCGGTTGCATTCCGGTGCCAAAAGGATTATGTAGTCTTGCCAGCGTGACGCGGGGGTGGAAGACGATGCGTTTCATTCGAGTATTTCGATCCGGTGTGGAGAGAGTGCGGAGGGGGTGTTTCCTTTCCGCGCACGCCCGGGGGGCTGTCGCCCCGGTGCGGATCCTCGGGGTCGCGGCGGTCGTCGCTGTAATGCTGGCGGCGGTGATCTTCACAGGGGCGCCTGCGGGAGGGGCGGCCGTCCCGGCCCCGAAGGACGCGAGCCTGGCGGGACGGCTTCTGGTGGCCACGCCTGACTTGATGGACCCGCGATTCGTTCAGACCGTCATCTTCATGGTGGGCCACGATGCGACCGGGGCCATGGGTCTCGTCATCAACCGGCCGATCGGCCGGATCGCCCTCGCCGCGTTGCTGGAAAAGTTTGGGGAGGACAGTCGCGGGGTCGGTGGGGAGCTTCGCGTGCACTACGGGGGGCCGGTCGAGCCGATGCAAGGCTTCGTGCTGCACACCGCCGAGTACACCGGGGTGGACACCCGTGTGGTGGGGGGCGGGATCGCACTCACCACGGACCCGAAGATCCTGCGGGCCATCGGTGCGGGGTCCGGCCCGCGCCGGTCGCTCCTCGCCCTCGGCTACGCCGGCTGGGCTCCCGGGCAGCTCGATGCGGAGATCAGGAGCGGCCACTGGGTGGATGTCCAGGCCGACGAGAAGATCCTCTTCGAGGTGCCCGCCGAGAAGCAATGGGAGCGGGCGATGGCCCGCCGGGTGATCCACCTGTAATAGACTCAGGGCAATCGTCACGCCGAGAATCCCCAGCGTCACCCGTGCGCACCACCTTCGTTCGGCATCCTTATACCCCTGAAGCAAAGATTGTCACTTGCTGTCCAGTCTCGACAAACCGAGCCCAGAGCCCGCTCCACGACGCCGGGGAGCGGGCTCTGGGCGAAGGTCGACGGATGTTGGACACACACGACTAGACCAGTCGTAGGTTCGGGATGTCCTGGAAGTCCTCTCGATTCAAGGTCCAGAGATCGGCGCCCTCTGCTATGGCGCACGCGGCGATCGCCAAGTCCAGCTCACGCCCGCGCGGCCGGCGAAGCGCCAGGTACAGCTCAGCGGCAAGTCTGGCTTCGCGAGGACCGAGGGGAACGGTCAGAGCCTGTGGGAATAGCGCTTCCTGCGCCTCGACCTCTTCCGGGAGTCGGGGGCCTCGCAGCCACTCGTAGAGCACCACCGCGCACAATAAAATCCGCTCCCGCCGATCAATCCACGAACGGAGCTGAGAAGCGGAGCGCTTGGGACCGGTCAGCGCGTCGATCAGGACCGAGGTGTCCAGGTGAATCATCGCCCTTCCGGCCCGGGGCGCCGCCCGCCGCGCCGGCGGGCAACCCGGACCTCCCGGAGCTCCGCCTGCACCTCGGAGAGCGGGCGAGAAGGGATCACCGGAACAAGGGCATCGAATACCCGCAAGAGGTGTCGCCGCTCCTGCTCGCTCAGGCTGCCAACACGGTCCGCATATTCGCGGACCGCTTCCCGGACCACGTAGCTCTGAGGACGTACGAGCCGGGCGGCCGCCTGCTTGAGACGCTCCACCGTCTCTTGATCGAAAGTGAATGTCATCTTGACCATACTCATACCATACAACCATACTCCGACGGCGTCAAGTTGCCGTCCGGGTCCGTCCGGGTCCCCGTTCTCCCCCTGCCCGACACCCTTACCTGAGAAAGACCCGCGGGAGAACCAGCGTGAACCAGGGGATGTAGGTGATCACCAGCAGGCCGATGAACAGGATGACGAGATAGGGGGCCATGTACTTGGTGGAGTCCACGATGTTGAGCTTGGCGATGGCGCAGGCGATGAAGAGCGCCACCCCGATGGGCGGCAGGAAGACCCCGATCCCGATGGAGGTGATGATCAGGATCCCGTAGTGCAGGGGATCAATCCCGAACTGCATAGCGATGGGATACATCACCGGGACGAAGACGATCATCGCCGGGAGCCCCTCCAGGACCGCCCCGAAGACGACGAAGATGACGTTACTCAGCAGCAGGAAGAACCAGGGCGAAGTCGAGACGCCCATCACCACCTTGGCGATGGTCTGCGGGACCCGCTCCACGGTCATGACCCAGGAGAAGACCGTGGCCGCGCCGATCAGGAGCATGCACATGGACGTGTTGATGGTGCTGGCCAGGACGATCTTGGGCAGGTCCTTGACCGTGATCCGCTTGTAGAGAGCCATGCCGACGAAGGCGGAGTAAAGCACGGCGATGACGGCCGCCTCGGTGACGGTGGTGATCCCGCCGAAGATCGCGCCGAAGATGATCCCCGGCATCACCATGGCGATCACGCCGTCGCCCAGGGCTCGCCATCGCTCCCCCCAGGATGCCTTGGCTTCCCGCGGGATGCCGAGCTTCCCCGCCTTCCAGTAGATGTAGGCCCCCAGCCCAAGCGCGATGACGATGGCGGGCAGGAATCCGGCCACGAACATGGCCCCGATGGACTGGTTGGTCATGCTGGCCAGGACGATCATGAAGATGCAGGGCGGGACCAGGATTCCCATGGCCGTCGCCGAGCTCACGATGGCGACGGCCTCCCCCTTGCTGTAGCCCGCCCGCTCCATGGGCGCGATGAGCAGGGAGCCGATGGCCGAGATGTCGGCGGCGGTGGAGCCGGAGATCCCCGAGAAGAGATACTCGCCCACGAGCACGACCATCCCCAGGCCGCCCTTGATGTGGCCCACGAAGACCTTGGCCAGGTGCACCAGCCGCTCCGAGATGCCCGCCCGCTCCATCAGTTCCCCCGCCAGGATGAAGAAGGGGATAGCCATGAGCGGGAAGGAGTCCATACCCGAGACCATCTGGGTCACGACCGTGTTGATGGGGGCCTGGCCGGCCCACAGGATGGCGATGGCCGCCGCCAAGCCCATGGCGACCGAGACCGGAACGGTGATGATCAGCAGGACGACGAAGGCGAAGACCAGCGGAATGATCATGCCCCTTCCCCCCGTCGCATCTCGGCCCAGGTGCGGGCCATGAGCCGCAAGGTTTCGATGCCGATCAGGATGCAGCCGGTCGGGACGGCCAGGTAGACACAGATCATGGGGATGTCCGTGGCCGTGGCCCGGGTCTCGCTCGTCAGCTCGAGGACCGGCCCGCTTGCCCAGAAGACCACCCCGAGGAACGCCAGGACGCAGGCCAGGGAGAGCAGGGCCAGCCGGGCCCGCCATGCGAGCGGGACGTACCGGACCAGGAGATCCACCGCGATGTGGGCCTTGTGGCGCATGGTGATGGAGGCCCCCACGAAACTGAGCCAGATGAACATGTACCGATCCGCCTCCTCGGCCCAGGGGAGAGCGTCATTGAGGACGTACCGGAAGAAGACCCCCAGCGTCGTGACCGCCACCATGCCGGAGAAGAGAGTCACGGCGACGGTGTTCACGAGCCATTCGTACACGCGCCAGAACCACTGTCCCATGATCATTGTCCCATAATGGGGTGCGGGCGGAGTCGAGCCGCCCGCACCCCGTTGGCTGCCACGTCTGTGCCGAGACTACGCCTCGCGGATCCGCTTGATCAGGTCGTTTCCGGCGAACTTGTCGCCCCACTCCTTGTAGAAGGGCTCGACGGCCTTCTGGAAGGGGGCGCGATCGGGACTGGTGAAGGTCACGCCGGCGTCCTTCAGTTTCTGCTCGAAGGCCTTCTCGCTGACCGGGGCCTCGGCGCGCTGCCACACCAGCGACTCCTTGCCGGCCTCCACGATGGCCTGCTGCACGTTCTTGGACAGATTGCCGAACCAGCGCTCGCTGCAGAGGAACGGATTGGGGCAGAAGATGTGGCCGGTGTACGCCATGAACTTCGTCTGCTCGTGGAGCTTGGCGTTGAAGGCCGCCTCGGCCTTATTCTCGAAGCCTTCCACCACGCCCATCTGGAGCGCGGTGTACAGCTCGCCCCAGGCCACAGGCGTGGGGTTGGCACCCAGGAACTGCATGCAGCGCACATAGTTCTGGGCCTCGGGCACGCGGATCTTCAACCCCTTCATGTCGGCCAGGCTGTTGATCTGCTTGGTCTTGGTGAAGATCTTCCGGAAGGTGGTGTCATAGACCGCGATCGTCCGCACCTTGGCCTTCTCCATCAGGGCCTTCTCCAGTTCTTGCCCGATGGGCCCGTCGAAGACCTTGTGGACGTGGTCCAGGTCGCGGAAGATGAAGGGCAGCTCGGTGCCGGCGTACTGGGGGACCATCATGGCCGGCGTCACCGTGTCCCAGTTTCCCCCCTCCAGGTTGCCGAGCTGCATGCTTTCCCAGGTCACCCGCAGGCTCCCCAGGGCCGAGGTCGGGTAGATCTGGACTTCCAGCTCGCCGCCGCTCTTCTTCTCGGCCAGCTCCTTGAACTTCGCCGTCGCCCGGTGAATGATGTCCGCCTCGGTGAGGACGTGGGCGACCTTCATCGTGACCTTGGCCGCGCGCGCCGGCTGCACGTGGAACAGCGGCAGCGTGGCGGCCGCGCCCGCCAGGGCCATGAAGCGGCGGCGAGAGATGTGACCCGACCCGTGGGACGACGTGGATGGCTTCGATCGCGTTCGCATTCTATCCCTCCTGTTGATGGACGTGCCGCAAGCGACTCTGGTGCGCCCTCTTCGGCGCCCGCCGCGCTATGTGGTTGGGTAATCGCGCCATTCGCGCCAGGTCTCGATCATGGCCATGAAGTTCTCGGGTTTGACCGAGGAATGGATACTGTTGCTGCTGGACAGGCAATAGCCGCCGCCCGGCATGGCGACCTGCATGGTCTCCCGCGTGATCTGTCGCACCTCGGCGACCGGCGCCTGGCTGAGCAGATACCCGCAGTCGATGTTCCCGATCAGGGCGATCCGCTTCCCGTAACGCTGCTTGATCAGGCCGATATCCATCCCGGCCACCGGCTCCAGGGGATTCAGGCCGTCGATGCCGGTGTCCACGATCATGTCGAGGATCGGCATGATGTTGCCGTCGGTGTGCTTGATCACGTAGGCGCCCGCCTCGTGGGCGGCCTTCACGCAACGCGTGAGGCCCGGCAGGATGAACTCCTTGAAGTGGCGCGGCGACATCAGCGGCGAGTTCTTGTCGGCGTAGTCATCCCCGAAGATGATCACGTCCACGCCGGCCTGGATGACCCGCTGCATGGCCCGGAGGTCGTGGGCGAGGGTGATCTCGATCAGTTGATGGACGAGGTCGGGATTCTCGATCATGTCGATGAGGAACTGTTCCATCCCGCGTAGGAAGGCCGGATTGAAGAACGCGTCACGGCCGAGGGCGGTGATCGCCTTCTTCCCCTTGTAGCGCGCGACGACCTCCGGGATGTTGCCCAGCACGTCGGGGGCTTCGGGATCCGGCGGGGTGTAGTTCTTCAGATCCTCGGGCCGCTTGATCGGCCCCTCGAC
>Ga0209182_10000282_pt1 | contig 13183 bp, 13 predicted proteins | sample LakBais05cmmetaG_FD_185474 | JGI IMG/M metagenome (GOLD analysis project Ga0209182, IMG submission 185474) | Lake sediment microbial communities from Lake Baikal, Russia to study Microbial Dark Matter (Phase II) - Lake Baikal sediment 0-5 cm... | ecosystem: Environmental > Aquatic > Freshwater...
GAGGGTATCATCTTGCCATTTAAAAATCTTACCCAAGCGGAGAGGGGTTGAGGAGTCATAGGCTGCTCGAAACGACGTGGGGAGAGGAGAGTGTTCGCGAGAGCGAGCGGGAGATCTCCATGTCCGACACGCCCTTGGGTTTTACGGTTTTACTGCGGGTGTGACGGAGCGACCAGATCCGATCGAGCTTCCGCCGGATGATCGCAGCCAACGTGAAAGGATCCAGCCTGGAGCGTAGCTGAAAAAGCTGCTCGACCTTCTGCCGGTTCGCGCCCGGCATGTCCACGAGCCGGTCCAGAGGGGTGCGCGGCTGATCGTACCGCCTGATTTTGCGCGACCCCTTACGGACGGTTCGGATGAGCTTGACCGAAGGCTGGAACAGGTTCATATACAGCCGGAGCTCATTGGCGTAGAGGTCGTTGAGCGCCTGGACGGCCTCCGGCGTCTCGTAGCGGTCCCAGCCGATGAGCTTGCGGACGTGGGTCCAGTTCTTCTGCTCGATATGGGCGTTGTCGTCCTTCTTATAGGGCCGGCTCCGGGTGAAGCCGATGTTCCGACTCTGGCAGTGGCGATAAAGATTATGGTTGATGAATTCGCCGCCATTGTCCGAATCTATGTCCACAACCTTAAAGGGCAGGACCTCGGTCATCTCGGAAAATGCCTCGAGGATCCCCACCTCACCTTTCCCCAGGACGGCCCGGGTCTCAACCCAGGTCGATCCGATGTCGATCAGGTTGAGCGAATGGGCGAAGAGTCCCTCCGCGCTCCCCCCACAGTGGGAGACTGTGTCCAGTTCCAGATGCCCGGCGGTCTTCACATCCCAATGCTCACACTTGATCGGAATCTGGTGCCGCAACAGGGTCCCCGGCTTGGTCCGGCCGTAGAGACGTCGTCGGAGCCCCCGCTTCTTGTCCACGAGAGCACGATCGATGGTTCGGGGGCTGATGCGCAAGAGCTGGGCCTCGGTGGCACGTGTCAACGAAAACCGTCTCCGGATCGCTGGCAGCCAGAGAAGCAGGATGGCCTTCAAACGAACCGACCAGGGATATCCCGCCTCCTCCCAGACCTTTTCGACGACCGTGAGGACCTCCCGACCATAAAACCGCTTCCGCTTCCGATGGACTATCGTTTTTAAAGGGCGGCATGTCTCGATTAGGTTGATTCGTCCGATCGCATACTTTCGGTTAAACCCCGTGGCCGCGCAGACCTCGTCCAAGATCCGGGTCTTCGACCTTTTGAAGGCTCGACGGTAGCGCTCAGACATGGAATCCATGAGGGCCCTCCGGCTGTGTAGATCCATACTCTGACCTCCTCTGCGAGAAAAGGTAGAGTACGAAGATCCCCTTGTCCCTGTCCACCCATGGTAAGATTTTTAAATGGCAAGACATATAGGCCTTCGGTAAGATTTTAGACGGCGCGATTCGGCCCGTTGACTTTTCTTCGGACCGGGTGTTACACTCGGGTCAGAAGCGAGGTCGACGCCATGAACGAAGTGGAAGAACTCTCCAAGCTGGACCCGGCCGGCCTTCCGCACCTCAAGCCCCTGCTGCTCGACGATCTCTACCAGAGCGTCTCCAAGAACCTCCATCTCGAGCTCGGCCTCGGCCCCGTCCTCTACCTCCTCTCGCCGAGCTTCTCCGTCCTCAACCCGACGGCCGACGAAGGCATCACCGATTTCATCACCCGGAACGAGGCCGTCCTCGACTACCTCAAGGAGGCCATCGTCCAGAACCTGGCGGTCTACTCGGTGCTCATCGACATCAGCAGCTACTTCATCGAGCAGAACAACGGCCTCGTCCTGGCCCGGCTCCGGGAGCGGGATTCCGAGGGCCGGCGCTTCGAGATCAAGTTCTACACCCACTCGCCCAAGGAACTCCTGTCCCGCTACGAGGACAAGATCTACATCGGGCGGGACTTCCTCGACCTGTACAGCCCCAACCGGAAATACTTCGGCGTCAAGGACGCGGTCGTCTCGCTCAAGGCCCAGTTCGAGAGGCTCTCCGAGCGGGCCGGGGCCAAGCTGAAAAAGGCCCAGGAGTTCGGGTCCTACTTCCAGGAGATCGGCGATTCGGTCAACGAGCTCCACAACGAGGGTCTGCTCATCCTCCAGAGCCTTCCGCCGCACCTTGACTTCCCCAAGCTCTCCGGCAAGGACCTTATCGACATCAACGCCCAGTACCGGACGATCAACCACTACGTCGTCGAGCTCCACGACACGATCGCCGAGTTCGAAAGCCTCCTCCGCTTCAAGGAGCGCTCGGACTTCGTGCGCTACGTCACGAAGTACAAGAAGGACGTGACCAACCTGATCTCCTACTTCAACATCAAGGTCAACGGCGTCATCGCCCAGCGCATCCGCCTTTGCAAGGCCAAGCACTCCTAAAAAAACGGCCGGTCCCTGGGGGGAACCGGCCGCTCGTGCGCTTTCGCTTCGATTCCTAGAATTTCCGGCTTCCGGCCTCGATGCGGATGTTCTCGTATGTTGTGGACAGATAGATCAGGGGACTGCCCGAGTCGGCCGTGAAGGCCTTGACCAGGGACACGCCGTTGGACTGCTCGACGTCGGGCTTTTCCGAAAGGCCCCACTCGACCTCCCCGCCCTTCGATCGAGCCTCGAGACGCGCCGTCTCGCCGGCCGGCCAGGCGAGGTGGATCGTCCCGTACTCGTTGCGGACGTCCATGCCGTACTTCAGGTCGCGGGGCTTGAGGACGATGTTGCCGTTGCGGAGGACGACCGTGACCTCCCCCGAGAAATCGGCCAGCTCGACGTTCTCGTAGGACGTCTTTACCGAGATCTCGCTGCCGCCGATCCCCGTCGCCGAGATGGAGGCGTTGTGGGCGTCGACCAGGAAGCGGCCCTGGACGCCCTTGGCCCGGACCTCCTCGTAGTTCGTCCGGACGTCCAGGTCGCCCCGGACGTTCTCGACCGTGACCGCGGAATGTTGAGCGGTGACCGCGGCCGGGCCGACGTCGGACAGAAAGACCTTCTCGTAGGAGGTCTCGACCTGGACGGCTCCCTGAACGCGGCGGGCGTCGACATCGATGTGCGAGCCACGGATATCCGCCTTCTGCCCGGCGTCCTCGACCCGGACCTGGGCGTAGCTCGTCTCGACCCACAGGTCGCCCGCGATAGAGACGGCCCGGACGTCGCCGTGGCTGTTCGTGATGCGGCATTCGCCCTGGATCTTCTGCGCCTCGAGGTCCTCGTAGCTCGTCTCCAGCGTGCAGGGTCCCTGGACGTCCGAGGCGTAGAGCTCGCCGTGGCGGTTGTGGACCGTCGCCTCCTTGACCCCCTCGACGCGGACGACGCCGTAGGCGTTGGCGATCCGGACGATCATTGTCCGGGGGACGGTCAGGATGAAGCCTGTTTCGAAGTTCTTCTTGCGGAACTCGTCCCTGTTGGTGGCGAGCGTCAGCTTGTCCGCGGCCGCGGTCAGCGTGTACTTGAGCCGGCCCGCGATGTCCTTGGCCTCCTCGTCCGTCCTACGCCAGACGACTTTCTTGAACGTCAGTTGGACCGTGTCCCGGTCTCCGCCGCGCACTTCCACCCAGCCATGGCCGTTCACGACCTCGATCGCCGGCGGCAGGGGAGCCTCGATCGTGCGCGTCTCTTCGGTAGTGTACTCTCTTCCGAGCCCAGCGAAATCGTCGCCCCAGTTGAAGTCGAGGTTCCAGTGCCCCGTCTGGACCTGGTAGACGACGAGGCCGGCCAGGATCAGGACGACGACGAGGAGGACTTCCCTAAATTTCATGGTCTTTGTCCCGGGCCGGCGTCTCGGAGCGTTCGCGCCTCTCCTTGAGCCCGAGATAGAGCTTGTTGGCGCCCCAAACGATCAGGATGACGGGCCAGAAACGCCAGACCTGGTCGAAGACGTCGACGTCGAACTGCTGGAGAAGGAATATTCCGCCGACGACGATGAGGATGATGCCCCAGATGAGTGAATCGCCCCTTTTTTGTTTTGCCATGATGGACCTCCGTTATTTGTCGTTCTTTGACTTGGCCACGGACTCGACAACGAGCTTGAGCCCGACGGCGATGACCGCGACCGGCCAGAAGTTGATCAGGGATTCATAAAGGATGACTTCGAAATTGGCTAGGATGAGCAGGACGCCGAGGACGATGAGGAAGACGCCCCAGAAGATCGACCCGGAAGAGGCGATCTCGGGTAGACCCTGGTCGATGCCCGCAGCCGGAGTCTGGCCGGCGGCGCCCGCGTTGATCGCTCTGGCCGATTGGATGTTGTCGAAGAATTGATAGACGATGAACCCAGCCAAAAGCAACCCGATGAAAGGCTGTCCTCCGCCGCGGCCTTGCATGTGGACCAGCCCGGCGAAGATGATCAGGTGGAGCAGGGCTTTGACGTGTTGCCCGTTGTAAAGGGCCCCGACCCCGAACGGGAACATGCCCAGGACGCCCGCGAATCCCGGCGATTTTTGCGGCCTCTGTTGGACTACGATTTTTTCTTCCATGTTTTAGACCTCCGTTGGCATTTTTATTGTTTTTTCTCGTCTCCCCTGAGTAAACCCAGGGAGTTGAACGACTTGACGACGTTGCCGGTGAGCGCCCCGATCTCCCCCTTGATCGAGCCGGCCTCGGCGTAGAGCTTTTCGACCGTGCCGACGCCGCGGTGGAACTTCACATTGATCTGTTTCCTGATCCCCCGGCCCTCCGGATGGAAGAGGACGAACGACAGGGCGATGAATAGGACGGTGAAGGCGGCATAGACGGGCTGGAGGGCGGGCCGGGTCAGCCAATCGAAAACCGGCCGGAACAGTCTCTTCTTCTCGCGCTTCGCGGCCGGGATGGCGTAGAGGCGCGAGAGCAGGGCCGGCGAAGGCTCGACTTCGCCGAATGCAGCCATGGCCCCTGTCGTCTCCCGGAGCAAGGCGAGGAGCGTGGCGCACTCCGGACAGGCGGCGAGATGGGCGTCCACCGCCGCTTTCTCCGCGGCGGCCAGCTCACCCTCGAGGTAGGCGGACAGAAGCTCTTCGATCCGTTGGCAGGTCATGAGGTTACTCCTCGGTATTCCCTCAGGACCTGGGCCAGCTGGAGGCGCGCCCTGTTGACGCGCGACTTGACCGTCCCCAGGGGCAGGCTGAGGATCTCCGCAACCTCTTCGTAGCTCTTGCCCTGCAGGTCCCTCAGGATGATGACCATCCGCATGTCCGCCGACAACCGGTTGAGGCCCTCCCAGACGAGGGCCTTGGTTTCCTTCTCGACGAGGCTCGTTTCGGGGCCGTTGTGGGCGGGCTGGGCCAGGACGCGGTCGTCGAAATCGTCCCTCTGCGTCTTCTCCCACTTGGTCCGGCGGTACTCGTCGATGAGGTGGTTTTTGGCCAGGGTGAGCAGCCAGGCCGTGAAGTTCTTGCCGAAGTCGAATTTCGGCAGGGCGCCGTGAAGCTTGAGGAAGACCTCCTGGGTCCTGTCCTCGGCTTCCTGCCGGCTCCCGGAGAACTGATAGGCCATGTTAAAAATCCTTTTGGCGAACGTATCCATCAGAGTTTTCCAAGCTCCCTGGCTCCCGGCCAGGCACTCTCTGATGACCGTGTCCAAATCCACTCAATTCACCCTGGTTGACGGAGTTGGATGGAGGAAAGTTCCATTCCCGGCCCATTTTCTTACAAAACGGCCCCTACGGCAACTGGCGTGCCCGGGCGGACCATAACATCGGCCGCCTAGGGGCTTCGGGCATCGTCTTCGTTCGCCGCGGTGATTTTTACGCCTTCCCGGTTCGGATTCGATGGGGGGAGTCCGCGTATCCGTCCCGGGAAGTCTAAATCCCCGCTTTATGCTTCCTCCGACGACACCCTCAGCCCCTTATTCTGCGTCCTCCTCCGGGCATCGCTCTGGGAAAGAGGGACTGTCCCCATTGGGGGCAGCCCCCAATGGGGGCTGTCCCTCTTTGCCGGTAAGTAGCGAAAGGGGGCCGGCCTGCTATAATAAAAGGGCCGAGAATGTAACTTTCTAGGGGAAATCGAGGTTTTAGGATTCGAGCATGGACGAACAAGAGCTGATCCGACGCGTCCAGGACGGAGACGAGTGGGCGTTCGGCCAGATCATGGGTCTCTATAAGGACAAGATCGTGAATTATCTCTACAAGTTCTCGGGCGACTATCAGAAGGCCGTCGAGCTGGCCCAGGAGACCTTCATCCGGGTCTATTTCAAGGCCGACAAATACCGGCCCATCGCCCCCCTGTCCTCCTGGATCTACACCATCGCCTCGAACTTGGCCAAGACGGAGTGCCGGAGGACGAGGAAGATGGCCACCGTCTCCCTCGAGGACATCCCCAACAACTTCTCAAGCGGCACATACTACGAGGACCCGGCCGACCCCGGGCTCGTCCGGAACCTCCGCGAGGCCCTGGAGGAGCTTCACCCGCGCTACCGCGTCCCGGTCGTCCTCAAGGACATGGAGGGTTTCTCCCAGGAGGAGATCGCCCGGATCATCAAGCGGCCGGTCGGGACCGTCAAGGCCCGGATCAGCCGCGGCCGGGAACAGCTCAGGAAAAAGCTAGAAAAGGCCATGGACGGCGAGCCCTATCCGGCCGAAAAAGAGGTGAGCGAACATGGAAGGGCATGAACTTCTCGCTAAAATGAACAGGGTCGCGGCCCCCCCGGGCTTCGAAGAGGCCGTCCTGACCCAACTTCCGGCCGCCCGCAAGGAGCGGGCTCGCATCCGCCGGGCGAACTTCCGCTATGCGTTCGCCGGCTCGGCCGCCCTCGTCCTCGTCGGCTTTTTCCTCCTCAACCCGTCCCTCTTCCAGAAGGAACTCCCACTGACGTTCGCCGAGCGGGAGGCCCTAACCGTGCCCTCCATCCCCGTCTTCGAGACCATGGATTACGCGTCCGAATTCCGCAACGCTCAATCCCAACCCCGAACGGTTTACATACTGGAGCAGGTTTCCGAGTCCGTATCTTCGGAAATCATTTATTAGGAGGTACCACCGCCATGAACAAGATGATCAAACCGGCTCTCGTGATCATGGCTTCCCTCGCCGTCCTGGCCCCCTCTTTCGGGGCTGAAACGGCCGGGGCGAAGGGCATCGAACCCGACATCACGGACGTCGCCAAAAAGGTCTTTCCTTCGGTCGTCCGGGTCGAGGTGCAGAACCATACGCGCCGGGTGGCCACCGGCGTCGTGATCGAGAAGGGCGGCTACATCGTCACCACCGCCCTCATTTCCCCGCGCGAGGAAAAGATCACCGTCACGACATCGGAAGGCAAGAGGATCGACGCCGAGTTTCTCGGCTTCGACACGGAGACCCAGCTGGCCCTGCTCAAGGCCAAGGACGCGGGCCTGCCCGCCCTGGCCCTCGGAAAGGCCGCGGACCTGGCGCCGGGCTCCTGGATCTGCGTCGTCGGGGTTTCGCCCGAGCAGACCGCGACGGTGACCCAGGGCATCGTCAGTTCCGTCGCCGAGGACAAGCTGCGGCTCAACGTCTGGGTGACGCCCGGGTCGAGCGGCGGCCCCGTCGTCGACGCCAACGGCCGGCTGGTGGGGCTCCTCCGCGGCATCTACATGGAGGAGAAGCCCGTCGTCTTCCAGTTCAGGGACAGGGAACAGTCCGGCTCCGGATACGTCTTCAGCAGCCGGGCCGAAGCCCCCTCTTCCGGGATGGCCCTGGCCGTGCCCGTGGACGTCGTCAAGGACATCAGCGCCCAGATCAAGGACAAGGGCAAAGTCGAACGGGGCTGGCTGGGAGTGGGGATCGGCCAGAACGAGAGCGGCCAGACCGAGATCGGCTCGATCGACCCTGACAGTCCGGCCGAGCTGGCCAAGCTCCAGACCGGCGACATCGTCCTCAAGATAGGGGACAGGGACGTCTCCAGTCCCGACGTGCTGGCCGCCGAGATCCGGAAGAAGAAGCCGGGCCAGGACGTCACCCTCAAGATCGAGCGGGACGGCAAGCCCATGGACGTCAAGGTCAAGCTTGGGGAATACGCCGCAAATGAAGCCCTGAAGGAGATGGAGGTCCGCTTCCCCGGATTCTTCGGGCTGGATGCGCCGATGCCCGGCACGGCGCCGAAGTCGGTTTCCCCGGAGAAGGCCCCGAGGCTGGACGCGCCGCGCCCGCTCGCCCCTAAGACGCCCGAGTGGTCCTATGAGACGCGGAAATACATCGGCGTCTACTGCGGCGAGCTCAACCGCGAGTTGGCCGAGCACTTCGGGGTCAAGGAGGGGACGGGCCTCATCGTCTCCAAGCTGACCGAAGGCGGCCCCGCGGAAAAGGCCAAGCTCAAGGTGGGGGACGTCATCGTCCTGGTGGACGGCAAGCGCGTCGAGACCGTGAACGACCTCATCGACCTCGTCCAGGCCAAGGCCAAAGGGACCAAGGTCAAGCTCGAGATCCTGAGGGATAAAAAGGCCATGACCATCGAAGTCGAGGTTTCCGAGGAGGAGAGCGGGGGGCTCTTCGACTCCGGGAACTTCCAGGGCTTCCTCGAATCCTGGCAGGGCTATACCGACGCTTTCAGGAACGAGCTCAATAAGTGGCAGTCCGACGGGATGCCGGAGCTGCGGCAGAGCCTGAAGAAGACCAGCCAAAAGGGGCTTTTAAAAAGGATCTAAGAGACCTGCTCCTGTCTCTTGAGGGGCTGTACTATGGGGGCTCTCCCCCATAGTGCTGTCCCTCTTGAATTATCTTAAAGCTCCTCACCCAGCCCTAGCCACTTCTTCCTGAGCCGCTCGAACTCCTCGGCCGGGAGCCGGGCCTTGTAGAAATAGCCTTTCGCCGCTCTTTGCCTCAGGGCCTCGTAGAGAATGACGGCGACGGAGACCGACAAGTTGAGGCTCTGGACCATGCCCAGCATCGGGATGCGGACGACCTTGTCGGCGAAGGCCAGGGCTCCGTCCGAGATGCCCTCCGACTCGCTGCCGAAGACGAGGGCGACCGGCTTGGCGAAATCGACGTCCGTGTAGGGGATCGCGTCTTTCTGGAGATGCGTGGCGATGATCTCGAAGCCCGCTTTTTTCAAGGGCTCGAGGCATTCGGCCGGCGTCGGGTGGACGGCGATCTCGAGCCACTTGTCGGCCCGGGTCGAGATGGCCTCGTTGAAACGGAGGAGCTCCGGGTTGGGGGAGACGAGATCGAGATAGAGGATGCCGGCCGCGTCGCAGGTCCGGATGACGGCGCTGGCGTTGTGGGCATTGGTCACGCCCTCGAGGACGACGCGCAAGTCGGATTGGCGGAGGGAGAGGACGCGGCTGACTTTTTCGATCCTCTCTGGCGTCGGCATGCCGGAACTATATCAGACCGGGCGGGGGATAGGCAACGTCGTGGGGGACTGTCCCCGAAGCGGGACTGTCCCTCTTTCTTCGAGCTGTCCCCGTAGGGAATTGTCTTCGTTGCCGCCTACGGGACTGTCCCTCTTTGGGCGGCCGGGCGTCTTGTAAATCGCGGCGACTTCCCTTATAGTTATTGGCCGTGCCGGTGTGGCGGAATTGGCAGACGCGCGGGACTCAAAATCCCGTTCGGGGCGACTCGAGTGTGGGTTCGATTCCCTCCACCGGCACTGTTCTTCCATAATAATCCTCGTTTTGCTTTTGCCCACAAAGTAACCTCTTCGCCGTCCTCGAAAGGGGACATAGTACTGTCTACCAGGTTGGGAATTACCTTCTCCCGGTAGACCGGAAGTGGCCCTTAAATAGTTACATAAGTGTTTAATAATAAAATACATATAAGTGTCTACCTGATAGGCGCTCTCTCTTGGTACGGTTTTTGCAAAATGATCTTATGGAACGATGGAATGAGCGAACCTCAAGGAGGAAATGCGATGAAAGCAAAGCGGCTATTAATTCTGTTCCTGGCCGTTATCATCCTGGCGACCATTTCCTGTTACCGCCCCTTCGGATACAGGTTCTACCCCGACACGCCTCGCTTTGCGCCGACCAATCCGCCGGCCGTCGATCTCCTGAGGCGCGAGCCGCGCCGTGAGCACATCCGGCTGGGCGAGGTCTGGATCAGGCCCAACTTCGGGATGGACCGCTTCTATGTCGAAGGGGTGCTCCGGGAAAAGGCCGCCGCTATGGGGGCCGACGCGCTGGTCATTGTTGCCGACCGCTATTTCCGTGATCACGTCGTTTACAGCTACTGGCACGGACCGAGGGCAGTATACGACCGGCACATCGTCGGCATCGCCATCCGCTATCGGCGATAGCCGGCTCGTGACGGCGAAAGCTATTTCCCGAGCCAAGAGGATCGTCGGGAGGGGCTTCCCGATCCGCTGATGAGCATCTCTTTACCGCAGCCGAGCGATGGATTATACTCGGCCCGCCTACTCAAAGTTCGCCCGGAGCGCGATCGTCGGGCCGGGCCCGAACCGCAAGGAGTGCTCCATGGATCTTCCCGAAAGTCTTCGCTCATCCCGCATCCCAAGATTTTTTCTGGCCGCCGTCGTGGCCGCCTTTGTCCTTTTCGCGGCCTGCGGCAGGGACAAACGATCCGCTCAGCCGCTTCCGCCGAACCAAGGCCGGAGGATCAGCGTCGCCTTCGATATGCTCCGGGCGCAGTTCCGGGACCCCGACATGATCTACGCCCCGTTCGTCTTCTGGTTCTGGGACGAGCCGCTCGATCCGGCCAAGATGGGTGAGATGTCCCGCGTCATGGTCAGCCAGCGGTTCAATCCCGGCTACGCCCATGCCCGCAAGTCGATGGTCGGGACGCCCGACCTTCCGGACGCGGAGTGGCTGGGCGACAAGTGGTTCGAAGCGTTCGGCGCGGCCCTCGGGGAAGCTGAGGCGGGAAAGGGCTATCTCGGCTATTGCGACGAATATTGGTGGCCGAGCTTCCAAGCCAACGGCCGGCTCTTGAAAGAGAATCCGGAGTTGAAGGCCCAGTCGCTCCGCTGGGAGGCCATCGACGTTGCGGGCGGCATGGAGGTCCGCGTACCGGAGTCGTTCTTCGCCGTCGCGGCCGAACGCGAGCAACCGCTCCCGGCCGCCGCCGACCGGATGCCCGCCCTGATCCGCAGCCGGACGCTCCGGACGATCGGAGCCGGTGCGCCCTTCGTCTGGAAGGCTCCGGCCCAGGGCGCCTGGAGGGTCTACGCGTTCAACCTCTACAGCCATGCCGGCGCGGACGGCTCGACCGTCAATTATCTCGACTCGCGCCTGGCACCGGTCTTCATTTCGACTGCGCTCGAGCCTTATGCCCGCCGGCTGGGCGATAAGCTCGGCAAGTCCGTCCCAGGCGATTTCATCGACAACGAAGGCGACTACGGCTGGGGCCTGGCCTGGTCGGACGATTTGGACACGCGTTATAAGGATCGGTTCGGCCGCGATATCCGGCTCTGGCTGCCCCTTTCGGTCGACAGGGACGTCGAGGGTGTCTTCGCCCGGGCCCGTTGGGAATGGTTCGACCTCGTCTCGGACATCTACGCCGAGACGTTTCGGGCGGTGACCGATTGGCATGAGAAGCGCGGCATGTCGACCACGGCCCACTTTTGGGAGGAAGGGATCCAGCCCCAGGTGAACGCGGTCGGCGACCACCTGAAGATGCTCCGCACGCTGACCATGGCCGGTCAGGACTCCCTCGGCCGTAAGCCGCTCCGGGTCCACGACTTCAAGGAAGTCGAATCGGTCGCGGAGTTCGAAGGTTCGCGGGCCGCGACGGAAGTCATGGGCGCCGGGGCTTTCGGCGGTACGCCCTGGAACACCTTCAACCCGGCCTTCCTCAAGCAGGCTGTCAACGCCGTGACGGCCTGGGGTATGAGCCATATCATTCCGCACGGTGTTTTCACGACCCGCAAGCTCACCGGCAATCCCTGGCCGCCGGACTGGTACTCGGAAAACCCCATGTTCCCATACCTCCACCTGTGGACGGACTTCGCCCGGCGGGCGAGCTTCGTCAACTCGATGGGAAACGCCGTGCCCGACGTCCTGCTCTGGAACCCGATCGAATCGGCCTGGATTCATGCTGACGCCGATATCCTCGACGCCGAGATGTGGACCTTCTCCGACACCCATCCCGGAGGAAAGCGGATCAACGAGATCGACCGGGTCTATGCCAAGGCCATCGACGATCTGACGGCGGCCAGGGTCGAGTTTCTGATCGGCGACCGATATTACCTGAAGCAGATGGAGGTCAGGGACGGGAAGCTCGTCCGCGGCGAATTCTCGTTCCGGGCCCTCGTCCTGCCGGCGGTCGATATCCTGCCGCTCGAGGCCGCCCGGAAGATCGTCGCCTTCGCGGCGGCCGGCGGCCGGATCTATGCTCTGGCCGGGCTTCCTTCCGCGTCGGCAGAGAAGGGGATGGCCGACCCGGAGATGGGCCGGCTGATGGAGGAGCTGAGGGCCCAGCCGACGTTTATCGCGGTGGGCGAGGCGGGATTAAGGGCTTTGGCCGAGCGGGGCGCGCCGGGTCTCGACAGCCCGGTCCGGTTCGCCGCCGGGGCTTTTCCGATGCTCCAGCATCGCCGGCGGATCGACGGCCGGGATTTTTTCTGGCTGGCGAACAACACGGACAAGTGGCAGGTCTGCGAGTTGGAGATCGCCGGCGTCCGCGGCGCCGCGTCCATCTGGGACTGTGAAACGGGAGACGTCCGGCCGGTGGCGTCAGTGGAAGCCGGGGGAGAGACCCGGCTCACTCGCGTCTTCAAACCGTACGAGGCGTGCTGGCTTGTCTTCGACGCGAACGCAAAGGCACTCGCCGGGCCTCCCGAGCGCATGGCGGAGGTCGAGGTGGTTGCGGCGATCGAGGGGACCTGGAAGGTGAGTTGCGACCCGAAGGCCCAGCCGGCGATGGAGTTCCCCAGCGTGCCCTCAGCCGAGTTTTCCTCCGGGCTCGAAAAGCCACTCGAGGATTGGAAGGCGTGGGGACTCGCGAAATTCAGCGGGCTGTTGGATTACGATAAGACCGTGATCCTCGACCGGCCGGCGAAAGACATGAGGCTCGACCTGGGAAAGGTCTGTCATGTAGCCGAAGTCTGGGTCAACGGCAAGAACTGCGGGGCGCGGCTCTGGGGGCCGCACGTGTTCGACGTCGGCGAGGCCCTCCGGCCCGGGGAGAACGAGATCCGGGTGCGCGTCGCCAACCTGGTCAACAACAGCTATGGAGAGTCCGCGGAATCGGGCCTGCTCGGTCCGGTCCGGCTGGTCCGGTGACCCCGGCCTGTCACGAGCCCAAAAGGTTTATCGGCAACATCGGGCGGAAACGCTATCAGTTGTCGTTCTCCGGATATAGT
>Ga0209182_10000283_pt1 | contig 13183 bp, 10 predicted proteins | sample LakBais05cmmetaG_FD_185474 | JGI IMG/M metagenome (GOLD analysis project Ga0209182, IMG submission 185474) | Lake sediment microbial communities from Lake Baikal, Russia to study Microbial Dark Matter (Phase II) - Lake Baikal sediment 0-5 cm... | ecosystem: Environmental > Aquatic > Freshwater...
GAGAAACTCCGCCAGGAGGGGCGGTTGCAGTAAGTAACGCTGTGGCCACCTCTCCTGTAAAATGACCCCGTGCGCGTCCCGCCTAACGCAGACGTGCGTTGAGGAATAGATGCGGCGAATTGTACGATAATACGAAAAGAGGAGCCTTTCCTGATGCCTAATTCCCTGTGAGGAATTTCCGGATATCCCTGCCCAACTGCCGGAAGGCGTCGCCGGTCTTTTTCCCGGCGTCGCGGAACCACCCGCCGACGGTCCGGCCTTGCTTTGTAGCCTCCCGTCCGGCCTTCTTCGTCCCCTCCTTGAACCCCTTGCCGACCTCCTGAGCCTCCTCCTTGATAGCCTGCCCGGCTTCCTTTCCCTTTTCCTTGAAGCTTTGGCCGATCTCGTTGATCCCTTCCTTGATCCCCTGAAAGACCTCCTTTGCCCCCTCTTTGATCCCCTGACCGGTTTCCTTCGCCCCTTCCTTGAAGCCGTTGTCGGCAAAGCACGGGAAGGCCAGCAGGAGAACCATCATCATGACGACGATCGTTCGCATAAAGGACCTCCTTGTATAGATTGGTTACAGTGTATCACGGAAGAAGGACGCCGACAAACGGAATGTTCCTCAGTTTTTCGCTCCCTCGAAGCAATGCCGGCAACGTTTTCCCATTTGGGAAGGTGAGAAAGCGATTCGTTGATCCGCCTTGACGGACGGCGCGAGGGCCGTTATACTCAGGCTGTCCCTGTCGTCGTGTCGTTGCCTGGAGATTTCAATTTTTCAAGAGAACTTTTCAAAATGTTCGTAATGAAGAGACCAAATCATACCGCAAAAAGGAGGAAAAAATGAAGACATTCTTAGGACTTGCCATTTGCGCTGCGATGGCGTCGTCGCCGGCCCTGGCCGCCGGGACATTCGAGACGGACCTCCTGCCGACCTCGGCCGGGGATCTCCGGATCACCTTCATCGGCCACGCCACGCTGATGTTCGAGATCGGCGGGAAGGTGATTCACAGCGATCCGGTCGGCCAGTTCGGGGATTACGGAAAGCTGCCGAAGGCCGACTTGATCCTGGTCGCACACGACCACTCGGATCACTTCGATCCGAAGGCGATTGCGCTGATCGGCACGGAGAAGACGAAGCTGGTCCTGACCCCGATTTGCGCCGCCAAGGGCGGGCGCGGGATCGTCCTGAAAAACGGGGAGGAGACGACCGTAGACGGGATCCGGATCGAGGCGGTTCCGGCCTACAACGTCGTTCACATGCGTTCCCCCGGCATGCCCTTCCACCCCAAGGGAGACGGCAACGGCTACATCCTGACCTTCGGCGACAAACGGGTCTATGTGGCCGGGGATACGGAGAACATCCCGGAGATGAAGACGCTCGGGCGGATCGATGTCGCCTTTCTGCCGATGAACCTCCCCTACACGATGACGCCGGAGATGGCGGCCGACGCCGCCCGGATGGTAAAGCCCAAGATCCTCTACCCTTACCACTTCGGCGAGACGGACACGGCGAAGCTCGTTTCGCTGCTGAAAGACGAAAAAGGGATCGAAGTACGGATCCGGCGGATGCAATAGGGATGGGGTATCGCATTTTCGACCATACGGCCGATCTGGGGGTGGAGGTAACGGGCGCCACCCTGGAGGAACTCTACGCAGGCGCGGCCTTGGCCCTCTTCGATCTGCTGACGGATCTCTCGTCGGTCCGGGCGGGGGTTGCGCGCGAGATCGTCGTTTCGGGCGAGGACCCGGCCGATCTCCTCGTTAATTTTCTGCGCGAGATCCTCTATGGCTGGAACGGCGACGGGTTTCTGATGAAGTCGTGTCTCATCCGAGAGGTCAAGCCGCAGCGGCTGAAGGCCCTCCTTAGGGGCGAGCCCTTCGATCCGGCCCGCCACCGGATCCAACAGGAGATCAAGGCGGTGACCTATCATCAGGCCTCGGTTGAAAAAATGGGGGATGGCTGGGTGGCCAGGGTCATTTTCGATGTCTGACGGCTTCGTAAAAAAGTGCGGACTTTATCCGAAGCCGTCCCGGGTTCATGGCATGTGCAGGCAGGGAAATAATCATGGTTGACGGTCGTTTGCGGAAGATCGACGAATGGCGGTGGGAGATCCCGCCGACGGGAGGGATGCGCGTCCCCGGTCTCCTCTATACGAGCGAGAAGCTCTTGAAGGGGATGGGGGCCGACGAGGGGCCAAGACAGGTGGCCAACGTCGCCCACCTGCCGGGGATCGTGAAGGGCTCGCTCGCCATGCCGGACATGCATTGGGGCTACGGTTTTCCGATCGGGGGCGTCGCGGCCTTCGACCTGGACGAGGGGGTCGTCTCCCCCGGCGGCGTCGGCTACGACATCAACTGCGGCTGCCGGCTCATGACCACGCGCCTTCGCCTCTCGGACGTCCGGGACCGCATCCCGGCGCTCGTCACGGCGCTCTTTCAGAACGTCCCCTCCGGCGTCGGTTCCCGGGGGCCGCTGAAACTCTCGCCGAAGGAGGAGAGGCAGGTCCTGATCGAAGGCGCGGCCTGGGTTGTCCGCCAAGGCTGGGGCACGGAGGCCGATCTGGAGGCGACGGAGGACGGCGGGGCGATGGCGGGCGCCGATCCGGAGAAGGTTAGCGACCGGGCGCTGGAACGGGGCAAGGAGCAGCTCGGGACACTCGGTTCGGGGAACCATTTTCTCGAGATCGAGGTCGTCGAAGAGATTTTCGACGAACAGGCCGCGGCGGCCTTCGGTCTGGAGCCTGGGCAGATCTGCGTGCTGATCCACAGCGGCTCCCGGGGGCTCGGCTACCAGGTCTGCGACGATTATCTGGCGCGGATGGTGAAGCACGCGGGGGAGATCGGGATCGACCTGCCCGACCGCCAGTTGGCCTGCGCCCGGCTCAATTCGGCCCGGGGACGGGACTATCTCGCCGCGATGGCGTGTGCGGCGAACTACGCTTGGGCCAACCGGCAGATGCTGATGCACCGGACGCGGGAGACCTTCGAAAAGGCGTTGGGGATGGGGCCGCGGGAGCTTGGGATGCGGCTTCTCTACGACGTCTGCCACAACATCGCAAAGATCGAAACGCTTCCGGTCGAAGGGAAGGAGGTCCGCCTCTGCGTTCACCGGAAGGGGGCGACGCGGGCCTTTCCGCCGGGCCATCCGGATGTGCCGGCGGCCTACCGGAAGGCGGGGCAGCCGGTCCTGATCCCCGGGGATATGGGGACGGGTTCTTATGTGCTTGCGGGGACAATGGGGGCCTTCGCGGAGACCTTCGGGAGCACCTGTCACGGGGCGGGACGGGTGATGAGCCGCACGCAGGCGACAAAGTCCTGCCGGGGGCGGTCGATCCCGCGGGAGATGGCGGAACGGGGTGTGATCGTGATGGCCTCCGGCCGTGGCACCCTTCAGGAGGAGATCCCCGAGGCCTACAAGAACCTGGACGATGTCGTGGAGGTGGTCCACTGTGCCGGCCTCTCCCGGAAGGTGGCGAAACTCCGCACCTTGGGCTGCATCAAGGGATAGGTAATTACCCTAATTACCGGACGATGAAGATGGCCATGACGAGACGGGGGACGTAGAACCAGAAAGGGTGGATGCCCAGCGGCAGGAAGAGAGGCGGTTCTTCGACTATCAGGACTGCTATCAATCATGAGCGATCGGCGCTTTACAGTTCGGATCCGTGATCAGTTCAATGACCACCGGCCGATCGGCCTTCAGGGCTGTTTCCATGGCTGAAGAGATTTCCTCCGGATGTTCAATCCGGATTCCTATGCAGCCAAAACTCTCCGCCACTTTTGCAAAACTCACCGTCGAAAATGTGCATAGCTCTTCTTTCCCGGGTTTGTTCTGAAAAACATTTTTGATAACGACCCAGCATTGACCCAAGGCGCTGTTGTTATTCACGATCGTTATGGTGTTGATGCCACAGCGACGGGCTGTCTCAAGCTCGCTGAGATGATAGTAAAACCCCCCGTCTCCCGTGAAGCAGATCACCGGTCTGTCGGGGGCTGCGCATTTTGCACCGAGAGAACCGGGGAATCCCCACCCAAGGGATCCTGCGCACCGGATATAGGTCTGTTCGGGATGGGTCAGATACACCATCGTGCCTGTCCAGATCGAAGCAAATCCTGTGTCGGATACCAGTACGGCGTTCGCCGGGAGACATTCCGTGAGTTCTTTGCATACTCTCTCAACGCGCATGGGAATGGCATCGGAGTTACGCGCCGGTTCTATTTCTGCTTTCCAATCCCGCATAAACTGTTGAGCCCGTTTCGACCATTGGGTTTTGGGAGCTGGGGCCTTCATGGATTCGATCAGTCGACGGACGGCCTTCTTGGCATCCGCCATGATTGCCAGTGTGTTGGGATAATTCCTTCCCAGTTCCGACGGATCGATATCGATCTGGATGATAGGCGTTCCCCGTTTCGGAACTTTCCAGTCGAGCGATACCACATCTCCTGTACTGCTCCCGATGTACAGCACGAGATCCGCCTCAGAAACGGCCCGATTGGCGCACCAGCAGGAGTAACGTCCGACGATCCCGAGGCTGAGCGGATGATTTTCCAGGATCAGTCCTTTGCCGTTGAGAGATGTGGCCACGGGGATCTGCAGCATTTCAGCCAGTTCGACGATTTCCGTCCCTGCGGAAGACGACTTAGCCCCTCCCGCTGCCACGATGACGGGTCTTTGAGCCTTTGTTAAGAGCCGAACCGCTTCCCGAATGGCGCTCGAATCCGGTTCCGGTCGCACGGCCGGGTATTGGGTGAAGGCCGTATCGACGATTACATCCAGCTCGGCTTCGGCGCACTCAATCACCTCCGCCTGATGGCCGATTAAATCCAGATGAACGGGTCTTGGCGTTCCTGATGTGGCTTCACGAAAGGCCTGGCGAAGCAGATGGGGGAGCTGGTCGATCGTCTCTACACACGCATTGAATTTGGTGACGGGCTCAAACAGGGGTGTATGGTTGATTTCCTGGTATGCGTTCCGGTACATGGCTGCCGGGCTCTGGCGCCCTGTGAGAGCGATGACTGGGGAGCGACCCAAATAGGGATCCTGAAGTCCGGATGCCATATTCGCGGCTCCTACCGATTGGGCCATGCAGATTCCCGGTCTGCGGCTCACTTTGGCATATCCGTCCGCCATGTAAGCCGCTGTCTTTTCCGAATGGGTCAATACCCGCTTAATCCCCAAGGCCCCAAGTTCAACCAGTGTGTGCCTGAGAACGGCTTCCATAAAAAAAACATGGGTTGTTCCATAACCTTTGATCGTTTCTGCAATAAACTTCGCACCTGTCATTTTTTGACTCATGGCTTCTCCTTATCTTCATCTGCTATTGAAAAAGCTAAAATTCCGTCAAATTTGCGCAAATTTAACAAGTTTTTTGTTTGAACCGAACCAGACCCGAATTCGATTTTATCTTCCCTGGTTTCAGTAATCCCTCTCGCTGCCTTCAAGGGTAAGCAACCGCTTCCTGTATTATCGGCCATAAATAGATAATAGCCAGTCTCGATGCGAGGAAGAATTACCTTTGACCAAATCAAGATAGGTCTCCCTTAGCGTTCTTGTAATGGGGCCCATTTTCCCGTCTCCAACTTGCCTTTTATCAACAGACAAAATGGGGGTCGCCTCGGCGCTGCTGCCGCAGAAAAAAGCTTCATCGGCAATATAAAGTTCCGTTCTATCGATCTCCCGCTGAACCACCTGCTGCCCGCCGCTGATTTCCGAGAACAAAGTGATGAAGGTATCGCGGGTAAGGCTTTCCAGGATACCCCCTGTGACGGGAGGGGTAATGAGAGCTCCGTTTCTTACAATGAACATGCTGTAAGCCGGACCTTCGGTAACTTTTCCATTTCGATCCAGTATGATGGCGGAGTCGTAGCCATTGTTTAAAGCTTCCAGGTCAACCAGACGAGCGTTTTGATAATTTGCTGCTGCTTTCGCGCGCGGCGGCATATCTTCATCCGAGATTCTTCGCCATGAACTTACACAAGCATGGACCCCCTCTGGTCCCCTCTTCAAAAAATGGGGCATGGGCATCGCTGCCAAGACAGTGCTCACAGGCAAAGAAGACAACGTGCCCCCATCGATCTCATTCACAAACAAGATGACACGACAGTGAATATCTTCTTTGTACTCATTGGCTCTGATCAATTCCACGGTCTGGTTGACCATCTCATCGACGGTGTATGGGCAGGGGATTTGGTAAATCTTCGCTGACTGGAGGAGTCGTATCAAATGTTCTCGCAATCGAAATACATATAACTCCCTTTTCTCCGGGTTCCAATAACCACGCCAGGCATCAAAAACACTGGTGGCATATTTCATTACCTTGCTTAGGGGATGAATTTTGGCTTCCCCAAAGGGGATGATCTCGCCATCCATTGTTAAAAAGCGAACATTTTTCAATCTATCGGTCGTCACTGCTGCGCCTCCTTCATTCGATTTGTTGTACTATTCAGGCACCCTGTTTTTAATTATAAATAATCTTACCCTCCCTCTAAAAAGTCAACAAATATTTAGGTTCTGTAAATACCAGTAATAACCCCTTGACAAGTAAAAACAGCCCCCCTATACTTCCGCCCATCGAAAATAATGTCTTATAAAAAAGGAGGAAACCATGAAACAAAAACGTCTCATCATGTCATTGGTCCTTTGCGCGGCGCTTATTTTCGCCGCGGAGGGAAATGCCGCAAAGGCAAATTTACTCTTTGCATCAGGGTCGGTGGCCGGCACGTTCTACCCCCTCGCGGGCGCCATCGCCCAGGTCTGGAACAAGAAGATCCCCGATCTCAACGTCACGGCCACGGCCACGGGCGGGTCCCTGGAAAACGTCCGGCTTTTGGGAAGCAAGAGCACTGAAATCGGCCTCTCAATGAACGACGTTGCCTTCTATGGCTACAACGGACTCGAGTTTTTCCAGGCCAAGAATGAAAAATACAAGAACTTTTCCGCGATCGGCAACATCTATCCCGACACCGTCCAGCTCTTTTCCCGCAAGAACGGCCCGATCAAAAATATTGCCGACTTGAGGGGTAAAAAGGTCGTTGTGGGGATGCAGGGGAGCGGGAACGAGATCAGCGCCCGCCAAGTGCTCGGCCTCAACGGGATGGACTACAAAACGAGAAAGGATATCAACCCGTTTTATCTATCCTATGCAGAAGCCGCGGATCAGTTCAAGGACAATCATATAGATGCATGCTACTTCGTGGTCTCCTTCCCCAATGCCGCCATCCAGGATATTAATGTGATGCACCCCATCCAGTTCATCGGATTCGACGACGAGATGTTTGCAAAGATCAAGAAGGCCTATCCGCTCTACGCCCGCGTCGAGATCCCTGCGAACGCCTACCAGGGTCTGGCCAAGCCCCTCCAGACCATCGGCGTCTACTCCAGCATCTACGTCCAGAACGATCTTCCGGAAGATCTCGTCTACCAGATGACCAAGGTGCTGTATGAAGAAAGCGCAGCCATCGCCCAGGCCAATAGCGCCGGCAGGTTCATCAAGCTTGAGATGGCCACAACAGGCGGGATATCCGTGCCGTTCCACCCCGGGGCGATCAAATACTACAAAGAAAAGGGTATCCTCAAATAAAAAATGGAAGATGCTGTTTTGTCGACTCCCCGCTCACCGGCTTTTGGACGGTTCTTTTCCGGCCGGGGCCGGTGAAGGGGATCAATGGAACTTGAGGATATTCGATGCAAGGAACGGACGAGAAACTTTCAGCTACGTTTACACCGGTTGATGTAGATGCTGTATTGGAAAAATATGACCCTGAATCCCGTTACCTCAAGCTCACCGGCAACTGGGCCACATTGGTAAAGATCATTGCCGTCTGTTTCTCGCTTTTCCAGCTCTATACGGCCATGTTCGGTCTCTTCACGGCCCAGCTCCAACGTCCCACCCACCTGATGTTCGCACTGACGTTAATTTACCTACTCTACCCGACGCGCAAGTCTAAAAGGGCCGGAAGCGGCGGCCTGCAGATTCACCCCGTGGATATCGTCCTATCCCTCCTGAGCATTGCAGTGGCCTCCTATTCGCTTCTCACCTATGAAAACCTGATGGAGACCGCCGGATTGTACTCCACCACCGACTATATCATGGCGGTGCTCGGTATCCTCCTCACCCTGGAGGCGACGCGCCGGATCGTCGGGCTGCCCATCGTGATCGTCGCCTCCTGCTTCCTGATTTATGCCTATCTGGGCCCCTATTTTCCGGGTTTTCTCAACCACCGCGGATACGGGATTAAGCGCATCGTCACCCACATGTGGCTCACCACGGAGGGGGTCATGGGGATTCCCCTCGGTGTTTCCTCCACCTTCATCTTCCTGTTCATCCTGTTCGGCGCCTTTCTGAACAGCACTGGGATCATGAACTTTTTCATGGATATTTCCAATGCAATAGCGGGTTGGGCGTCGGGCGGACCGGCCAAGGTGGCCGTCCTGGCCAGCGCCCTGGAGGGAACGGTATCGGGAAGTTCTGTGGCAAATACAGTGGGATCAGGTAGTTTCACCATCCCGATGATGAAGCGTCTTGGCTATAGAGCGGAATTTGCAGGGGCGGTGGAAGCGGCCGCCTCGACAGGCGGTCAGATCATGCCGCCCGTCATGGGGGCGGCGGCCTTTCTGATGGCCGAATTTATCGGCGTTCCCTACGTGGAAATTGCGAAAGCAGCAGTCATTCCGGCCGTGCTATATTTTACCGGCATCTGGGTGGTCGTTCATTTCGAGGCAAAAAAGTGCGGCCTCAGAGGGCTCTCCCGGGCAGAACTTCCCAATCTCTGGCATGTGCTGAAAAAGGACAGCTATCTGATTTTTCCGCTTGTCGCCATAATCTATCTCCTGGTAGAGGGGTTCACGCCGATGCGGGCTGCGCTCGGCGGTCTCGGATTGTGTATTGTGGTAAGCATGTTTCGCAAGGCCACCCGGCTTAATCTCACAAAACTCCTCAATACGCTGGAAGCAGGGGCGCGCGGCGCCCTCGGTGTGGCCTTGGCCTGCGCTACGGCGGGCATCATCGTTGGGGTCGTAACCCTGACGGGGGTCGGTCTTAAATTGGGGGATGGCCTCCTGGCGCTGGCCGGAGGGATGTTGATTCCGACGCTCATCTTCACCATGATCACCTCCTTGATCTTGGGCATGGGCGCGCCGACAACGGCGAATTATATCATCACGTCCACCTGTGCGGCGCCTGCGATCCTTGCGCTTGGCGTCCCCGTCCTCGCGGCGCACATGTTCGTCTTCTACTTCGGCATTATCGCCGACATCACGCCGCCAGTGGCTTTGGCCGCCTTTGCCGGTGCGGCCATCGCCAAGGCCAACCCCATGAAAACTGGAATCGAAGCCTCCAAACTGGCCATTGCTGCTTTTATCGTTCCCTACATTTTTGTCCTGAGTCCGGAGCTCCTCCTGATCAATGTGACACCTTGGGGGATCGTGCAGACATGTATCACCGCGATCATGGGCATGATCTGTGTCGGCGCAGCGGTGGAGGGATGGTACTGGACCCGGATGTCCTGGTGGGAGAGGATCACTATCCTGGCAGGGGGATTGCTGCTGATAGTACCCGGTACCATGACCGATCTTGTCGGCCTCGGCCTCATGGCCTTGATCACGCTGATCCAGTATTATAGGACGAGGACTGCAAAGACCGTCACGACGATTTCAATGAAATAGAGGTCTTCCTGGTACTGGCCTCAGCACCTGAATGCCTGGGGAAATTGGACGAATTTGCGAAGAAAAGAAATGATGGTGGAATCATGGAAAAGTCTGACCAAGCCTGTTTGATTGCCGATAGACTACAAAAGTACCTTGCCGGAGGCTGCCTAGGTTCTTTTAAACCCCCTGTCGATCTACCCCCTGTCTTTTCTCACGGAGAAGGAAGCCGCGTGGTTGATACTCAGGGGAAGATCTATCTCGACTTCATTATGGGATCAGGTCCACTTATTTTGGGCCATTCACACCCGCACATTGTTTCAGCCGTAGAGCAACAACTCCGCCGCGGGACCACCTATTACTGGGTGGGGGAACCAATCATTCAACTTGCTGAAAAAATCATCCAGGCCGTCCCCTGTGGCGAGACAATTAAGTTTACCAATTCAGGTACAGAGGGTACCTACCATGCTCTTCGCATGGCGAGAGTGTACACCGGGAGAGAAAAGATATTGAAATTCGAAGGTGGATACCATGGGGTCCACGATTACTCCTTGATGAGCTGCTTTCCTAAGATTGTGGGCTCCTATCCTGAAGCACAACCGGATTCTGGAGGAATTCCTAAGGGCGTCACGGAAAGCGTCTTGGTGGCGCCATTCAATGATATCGAAACCACCGCCAGAATCATTCGGACCCATGCCGACTCGATTGCCGCCGTCATTGTCGAACCACTCCAGCGGGTCATCAAACCAAGAGGAACGTTTCTTCAAGACCTGAGAAACCTTACGCGGGAGCATAGGATCGTCTTGATCTTTGATGAAGTGGTCACCGGATTTCGCTTGGATTATGGAGGAGCTCAGGAACATTATGGCGTCGTTCCTGATATGGCTATTTACGGAAAAGCACTAACAGGAGGATTCTCCCTGGCAGCGATCTGTGGAAAGAGAGAGATTCTGGACACCACGAATCCAAGTAGATATGGAACCCCGGAACATTCATATTTCAGCGGGACTCTCAACGGAAATCCTTTGGCTGCTGCAGCCGGACTGGTCTGTCTTGCGGAACTTGAAAAAGAAGGGATACTGAAACGCCTGCATGACCGAGGAGAACGATTTATGCAAGAGATCCGAGATATAGGTCGATCCCGCGGGATTCCGGTAGAGGTCTCAGGAGACGGACCGGTGATGCAGATATTCTTTACCGACAAGCCAGTCATTAACTATCCAGATACCTTGACCCAGGACAAAATCATGGGCCAGAAAGTGGCCAAGATGATGTGGGAGAAGGGAATTCTCGTGGTACCCAATGGGAAGATCTATCTGAGCCTTGCCCATTCAGAAAGCGATTACGAACAATTTTTAGAAACTCTGGAAGGCACCCTTAAGTCTATGAGTTGAAGCATAGGAGGCCCCATGAAACAGGAGAACACCGATCACGTATTCTATCGAAGCCAGGTCAAGGTGCTACCCGAGATCGACTACGGGAAAGGAATCTATTTCTACGACACCTTGGGAAGACGTTACATCGATGGGTCTTCGGGCGCCCTCATCTCCAACTTGGGACATGGCGATGTTCGAATCGCGGAGGCCTACTTTGAACAGGCCAAAAAGGTCGAATTCGTGCATGGCACCCAGTTCTCGAGCAGGGGCGTCAAAGAGCTTGCTGAGTTTATTTCGAATGTCGCTCCGGGAGACCTCAATCGAGTCTATTTCGTTTCCGGAGGATCAGAGGCGATTGAGACCGCCATCAAGTTGGCTCGAGGCTACCATCTCAGCCAAGGCAATGTTCAAAAACATAAAATCATTTCACGATGGCAGAGTTACCACGGCGCAACCCTGGGGGCTTTATCCTGCGGGGGGCGATCGGGAGACCGTCACCCCTATACTCCTCTGCTTTTGAATTTCCCACATATTGTTCCCTGTTACTGTTACCGATGTCCCTTCGGTGGGAATCCGAAACAGTGTAACCTTGAGTGTGCTTGGGATCTTGAGCGAGTGATTTTGCAAGAGAATCCGGATCACATTTCTGCCTTTATGGCCGAGCCGATTGTGGGAGCCACGCTGGGAGCCGTCCCTGCCCACGACCAGTATTTCCAGATCGTCAGGAAGATCTGCGATCAGTATAATGTGCTTCTGATTGCCGATGAAGTGATGACCTCTGTGGGAAGGACAGGGAGATGGTTCGGAATGGAGCACTACGACGTTGTGCCCGATCTGCTCGTGGGGTCGAAGGGAGTCGCGGCAGGCTACTATCCGACGGGTTTTGTCGTTGCGAAGGACAATATCTTCCAATCCTTCAAAAAAGGCCCCGGCAAATTTGCCCATGGTTTTACCTACCAGGGGAATCCCCTTATGGGCGCGGTCTGTCTCAAGGTATTAACTATTATTAAAGAAGAGGGACTGGTCCAGCATGTCCATGAGCTTGGAACTTACCTGTTGACCCGCCTGGAGGAATTGAAACAAAACCACCCCATCATTGGAGATTGCCGCGGTAAGGGCCTCATGACGGGTATCGAGTTTGTCAAGGACAGAGAAACGAAGGAGCCTTTTAACGAAAGCGTCAACTTAAACAAGAGGCTCGTAGACGAGGCCTTTTCTCGTGGCCTGATCCTCTATCCGGGTTCATCAGGAGGGATGATCAATGGCAAAGGAGGTAATGCCATTATGGTTGCGCCACCCTTCATCATTACAAAGGACCAACTGGACGAGCTCCTTTCGATCCTGGATGAAACTATCACAACCATTGAGAAACAGATAATGACATAGCAGTCTTCCTGGAGATCGGCGGCTTGGCTCCCTTCCCCCGCCTTCCCTTTCGCGGAGATCAAAACCCTCTCTCAAAATGGATCTGTCCAAGCAGGGGTTCCTTATTGACATATCTCCTGAAATTCTCTTTGAAGACCTCAACGATATCCTCGGGGAGACTGGGTCCGGAGATATGGGGGGATAGGATTAAATTCGGACAATCCCATAATTCACTCTGAGGGGGCAGGGGCTCCTCTTTCACCGCATCGAGAATGGCTCCCGCAATCTCCTTTCCTTTCAACGCCTCCACCAGGGCTGGTTCATCGACGACCGCCCCCCTGCAAATATTGATGAGGTAGGCTGTTTTCTTCATCGCCTTAAAAGCAGATTGATCGATCAGGTTCGTGGTCTGGGGAGTTGCAGGGAGTGTCAGCAGGACATAGTCCGCCTCCCCCAGAAACTCCTTCATCTGATCCGCTTTGTATTGATGGTCTACAACCGGAATTTCCCTGTGAACCATATCCCAGGTGATCACTCGCAAGCCCATCCCCTTCGCCTTCTCTGCCACAAAGCTGCCGATGGTCCCCAATCCCATGATTCCTATCGTCTTCCTGTGAATGAACTCCACGAGGAAAGGGTCCCATTTCTTCTCAACCTGAGCCTTCAGAACTCGCCTTATATCCTGGTTCAGGTAGAGGATGTATGCAAGCACATATTCAACCATGTACTTCCCGAAGGCTCCAACAATCCGGCAGACAGGGATATCCTTGAACTGCCCCGCATTCTCGATGAAATTCTCAACCCCCGCTGCCATGAC
>Ga0209182_10000284_pt1 | contig 13147 bp, 10 predicted proteins | sample LakBais05cmmetaG_FD_185474 | JGI IMG/M metagenome (GOLD analysis project Ga0209182, IMG submission 185474) | Lake sediment microbial communities from Lake Baikal, Russia to study Microbial Dark Matter (Phase II) - Lake Baikal sediment 0-5 cm... | ecosystem: Environmental > Aquatic > Freshwater...
AGCTTCCGCGACCCGGGCGATCCCCCACTTATCGACAAAAAAGTCGGTCGAAAGACTCGTGAAGGGAAAAATCGCTGAATAGAAGGTCACGCAGAGGAATGTCACGTACCAGAACGTCGGCTTGAATTCTTTGATGTCCTTAAAAACGATCTTGTCGCCGCCGCCCCCATCTTTTAATTCAAGTATCCGCTCGGCACGGCGGTCCATAAAGATATAAATCAGGTTCCCCAAAAGGGAGAGGAGACATGCGCCGACAGCGACCAGCAACGCGTAGCGAAAGCTTTTAAAATAGCTGGAAAAGAGCTCTCCCGTGTTGAAGGCGAACAACGACCCCAAGCGGCTCACCGTCAGGGTGAGGCCGAACGAGAGGGCCAGCTCCTTGTTCTTGAACCAGCGGGCTAGGATCGTACTTTGGGCGACGATCAGCGGCTCCGATCCGGCGCCAAAGATGAACCGGCCGATGAAAAACACGGGAATGCTCTTGGCCTGCCAGACGACGGCTGCGCCGATGAAGACCAGCAACGAGAACAGGATGCTTGCTTTCCGGGTCCCCAGCTTGTCGATCAACATTCCGCCGATGAGCACGGCCAGAACCGCGGCAACGCTGTAGGCTGTGAAAAAGGCACCGACCGTCCCGCGCGCCGCGCCGAGCTCTTCGACGAGCGTCGGGGCGATCGCCGAGACGATGTCGTAGGCGAAATAACTGCCGAAGGACAGCGAGGCGACAAAGATCAGGATGATGAACCGGTAGAGCGCCCGCGACGGATGAAAGGTGCCAGCGGCTTCTTGGATGCTTGTCATCATGGGAAACGATCCTTGCTAAAGTTTGATCCGGAGCTTTATACCACAGCGGTATAAGTCGGTCAAATCAGGCATCATTCCGATGAAGAAACATCAGAATCGCGAGAGATTTTTTCACGGCAGTCGTTTCGAGCTCTACTTCTTCGTTCCGCTGACGCCGGCGGACACGCTGAGGTCCGGGACCGTGATCAGGCCTTCGAGCTTGTTATCGACGAGCTTGACCTCGATCTTGATCAGCCGCTCGGCGCCATCCGGAGGCGTAGGAGTTTTTGCCTCGCACTTCAGCGTCTGGCCGTCGAACTCGGTGTTTGAGAGCGGGACATCCTTGAACATGCCGTTCTGCTCGCTCAGCCCGCCCCCGAGCTTTTCGGCTTCCAACTTGAGTTCCAAGGTCAGGTAATAATATTCACCGCCGGCATCGACCTCCAAGGCCCAGAGGCCGATGATCTTGCTATAATCCACTTTCTTCTGGGGCGGATTTTGGGCGGGGACCGCCAAGGCAAAGACAAGGAGCAGGACTGTCGCGAGACTGAGTTTCGTCGAAATCTTCATTCGCTGACCTCCTCGATCATTGATATCATTCACCGCGATCGGCGAAGAGAGATTTTACCATGGGGATCGGCAAAATTGTCAAATTCATTTTCATGGTTTGAAAAGATCGGCAAGAACGATTAAAATTCAAGGACATGAGGAATTCTCTGCGATTTTCGATTTCGGGACTCGATCCGTACGAACGAGAAATTCGCCAAGCCCTGGGCGACACGGAACGATCGGCCGTCATCTCCCGCATCTGGAAAAAGGACCATACTCTCTGGAAAGAGAAGGATGAAGAGATCTCCAACCGGCTCGGCTGGTTGAGCGCGCCCGATAAAGCCCCGGAGACACTCCCTGAGCTTGAGTCCTTTGTCCGGGAAATAAGAAAAGAAGGTTATTCGCATGCCCTTCTCCTAGGCATGGGCGGTTCGAGTCTCGCCCCCGAGGTTTTCAGCCGTATCTTCGGGACCGCGGACGGATATTTGAAACTCGGCATTCTCGACAGCACAGACCCCGAGGTCGTCCTGAGCTATGCCGGGTTGTTCCCTCTGGAAAAAGGGCTCTATCTCGTCTCCTCCAAATCGGGCACGACGCTCGAAACGACGTCCTTCCTGAATTTTTTTTATGCGCGCGCCTGCGAACGGTTGGGTAACAAGCGGGGCGGCGCTCATTTCGCGGCCATCACCGACCCCGGAACTCCGCTCGAAAAAGCCGCCCATGACCTCCTCTTCCGGCGCGTGTTTGCCGGCGACCCGGAGATCGGCGGCCGATTCTCCGTCCTGTCGCCCTTCGGCCTCGTTCCAGCGGCCCTGATCGGCATGAACGACGCCGAGCTCGTCGATCACAGCCGGCAGGCGGCCCGGCTCTGTCAAAATCCGTCGGTTTCGGAAAATCCCGGAGTTTATCTCGGCGTCCTTCTCGGGACATTGGCTCTGGCCGGTCGGGACAAAGTCGCATTTCTTCTGTCGCCGGAAATCGAAAGCTTCGGCGCCTGGATCGAGCAGCTCCTGGCCGAAAGCACGGGAAAAGAGGGCCGGGGAATCCTTCCGATCGTCAGAGATCCGGACATTCCGGCCGGAAAGGAAAGCCAAGACAGGATCTTCGTTCACATAGGAATCACAGGGGACAAAACGCACCGCGAAGCGATGCGCCGCTTGGCGAAAAGTCAAGTCCCGCTTTTCTCGCTCACCCTAAACAACGCTTATGAGCTCGGCGGCCAGTTCTTCCTCTGGGAAATGGCGACGGCCGTTGCCGGACATTTTTTGAAGGTCAACCCCTTCGACCAGCCGGACGTCGCCGCCTCCAAAAAAAAGACCGAAGCCGTCCTCAAGACATATAAAGAGCGAGGAAGCCTGCCGGAAGAAAATGGAGAGGACGAAGAAGGCCTCAAACGATTCTTAAGCCTGGCCAGGCCCGGAGACTACATCGCCCTCCTGGCTTTCCTCCCTCCTCTGCCGGGAATCGCCTCCGCCCTTAAAGAATTCGCAGCCGCTCTGAGAACGCGAACGGGCTTGGCGGTCACCTATGATTTCGGACCCCGGTTTCTCCATTCCACCGGCCAGCTCCACAAAGGCGGCCGCGGCAATGGGCTGTTCATCCAATTGACCGCCGATCACTTCAAAGACACTCCTGTCCCGGCCGCGCCGGCCTCTTTATCTTCCCTCTATTCGTTCGGGGTTCTCGAAAATGCCCAGGCTTGCGGCGACCGCGAAGCCTTGAGAGAAAAGGGCCGCCGGCTCATCCATTTTCATTTTCGAAAAGAGATTGAGAAGGGCATAGGCCAGCTCATCTCGTTTATCTAACGAAATCCCATTCAATGAAATGTCATCGCGAGTCTGGGGGTGAGGAATGACAAAGAAAACAAGGTTCTCTCCCATCTAGTACAAACGCAATAAATAAAGTGGCAATGTATGGGCGGCGCTTAGGCCGCCCTCAAGCCCCCGTAGCGGAGGGGGGACCCGTCGGCTTTCCCGACGGGGGGAACCGACGGGACTGGTTCCCCGGGGCCCGGGGGCTGCGGGCGGCCTAAGCGCCGCCCGAACGGGGATATCACTTTAATTAATGCGTTAATATTAGTGTAGGTAAGCTTGAGGTGAGAAAAAGATCAGAAAACGGAAGAGATCCGAAAATAAAATGGCCGGCCCTCTTTCGAGAACCGGCCCCTTGAAAATTCCTGCGTCTTCGCTTTAGTAAAGCCCGGTAAAAACGATGTCCGCGTGGAATATCTCTTTGTTCTTGGAGCGGAGCTTCTTATCCACGCTGTCCTTGATGTTGAAGTAGAACCAGAACGTGTCGAATAGTCTCAGCTTCTTCATGCAATACGTGGCGTATTCGGTAACGTTGTCGACGATGATTTTGCCGACTTCCTTGTCTTTCTCATCCAGGATGGAGATGGCATTCCCCTGGCCGCCGGCCCCGGGGATAAGCTTTCCGCGGATCTTGCCCTTGCCCTTTCCTTCCCAGTCTTCGCTCTTGTTGACGTTCGTGATCTTGATCTCCTGGTAATCGGGCCGGGTCTTCTGATCGAAATAATCTTCCGGCACCGCCGCGTCGGTCTTGTTGAAGACATTCTTGAACTGGGTTTCGCCTTCCTTGATGTCGACGCTCTGGGCGACCAGGACCGAGGGTTTTTCATGGTTGAAGACAGCTTTCACTTTGACGTCCTTGCCCAAAAGGACCGAGGCATCGCCGGTGTCCACTTGGCCCGCGGCCACGATGTCGAACCCCGGGAGCTGGGAGATATAGAAATATTTTCCCAGGGCGCTTTTCACGGTCCCGCTGACTTCGTTCAAGCCTTCATTAATCGTCGTGCCTTCTTGCGCGGCGGGAGCAGCGGCTGTGCCGGCCGCGGGAGCGCCTTCCTGGGCCGCTTTTTTACAGGCTATGCTTCCAGACACTATCAGTAAGAATGCCAGTCCGCTGAGGCCAAGAACTGCTGTCGTCTTGCTCTTAAGAGTCATCGCCCATACCTCCAATCTCGAAGTCTTCCATACAGAGAAACCAGGATATTTTATATCACTGAAAAAAGCAAGTGTAAAGAAGAAAATAAGAGGAAGACGGAGCTAGTCCTTTTTCCTGATGCGCCCGCCGCCGGATCCCGATGACGACGAAGACGATGACCGGGAAGAAACACTGGAACTGGAGCGTGCGCTCGAACCCGAAGACGAACGGGAGGGGGAACTAAAGCTTCGAGAAGGAGCGCTCGAACTCCGGGACGAAGAGCCGGAGCTGCGGGACGGCGCGCTGGAGGATCTCGAGGGAGCGCTGAAGCTGCGGGATGGTGAAGACGGGCTATAGCTTCTTGAAGGAGGGTTCGAACTCCGGGACGGCGAATTGAGAATCCGCGAAGATCCACTGTAGTTGCGGGACGGCGCGCTGGAGGATCTCGAGGGAGTGCGGGCAATTCTTGACGGAGAGCTTTGCCTGGAGAACGACGGGGCATCATTTCTGGAGACGCTCCGGTTCAGGGGTTCGGATGTCCTCGTCACTCCTCGTTCTCTCTCTTTTTGAAGGGACCTCCCCGGGGCTGAGGAAGCCCCTTCATCGGACCGGCCCCGCTCCTTGACGATCCTCTCGGGACCATTGTTTCGCGGAGCAGAAGATCCCGGATTTCTTTCCGGGCTTTTCGGCTGTTCCCTCACGGACCTCCCGTCTTGCGGAACCCGGTTGATGGGTTCGCCGCTGTCATATTTCCGGATGACCGTCCGGCCGTTATCCTTCTCCCGCAATTCGGGAGGAACCTGATCGCCGAAGGGCGGCGTATTGCCCTTCTCCTCATTTTTGCGGGGCGGCGAAATCGCGCTGGACTTATCGCCCCGCCTTGGAGATTCGTTTTCGTACGATCCCCGGGACGGGAAGCTCCGGATGCGCGAACCGGATTCCCCTTCCAGCCGAGGCCGGACGGAATCGCGCGCCACGGCTTTCTGTTCCGGCCGTTCGGCAACGGATCCTTTCTCATTCCGCAGGGAGGGTTGGGAAATCACGCTGCCGTCCTTCTTTATGACCCGTTCGGAAACGGATTCTTTCATCTTGTCGTTGGGGAGGGTCCGTTCCTTCGACACACCGGGCTCCGCTGACCGCTTGATGGCGGACGACTTCAGTCCTTCTGGAGCTATAGTTTTAGCGCTGGCATTGAAGCTCTTCGAGACACTCCTCAAATTTTCTCTGGAGAGGACACGTTGGGCCTTTGTCGCGATCTCGCCGTGGCGATCGATCGACGGACGGATTTCCGGCGACATGGACTTGAGCGAGATCTTTCCAATCTTGCTGATCCTCGTTTGGTCCAATGCGACTTGGGTCAGCCTCCGGCTCTGGAGCTGGTCTTTACGGACGACAGTCAGAGTCCGGGAATTATTGGGGAAATTGTTGTGCGTGTATCGGTCATAGAACCTGTTGTTGAGGATGACCGCCGGGTAATTGTAATAGCTCAACGGGCACCAGCCGATATAATCCATATCCCAGTACCAATGGACCCAAGCGGGACCCCAGGACCAGCGGCTGTAAGGGATCCAGTACCAGCCGAGATTCAGGCCCCAGCCCCACCGGCCGTAGTGCGACGTGCACCAGCCCCAGGGCTCATAGGACACCCAGGTCCAGCCGATGATCGGATACCAGGACCAGCGGCCGTCGTAGTAAGGCCGCCAGTCGGAATAGGTGTGCCGCGGCACCCAGACATAGCCGTAAGAGTTCTCATAAGCCCAATCGCCGCTGTCGGCCAGCTCGTATTCGTAGTCCGCGTATTCCGCGGGGAGGTAGGTTTTGGTCGATCGCCGGGCATAGAGGGCATCGCGGGTCTCGTTCCAATCGCTAAAATCGTCGCCGCGGGAGTAGACCGAAACGGGCCTTGAAGTGAACCGGCCGTTGGCCGCGACGACCTGCTCGCCACTCCGGACGAGGACCGAGCCCTCCTCGCCGGCCGCTTCAGCCGAGCCGCTCCAGACGCTGAACTCGGTCTCCCGGTTGTCGCGGACATCGACCCGGTACAATCCCTCCTCCATGAGGTAGAAAGAGGCGTCGGGAGTATGGATCTCGAAATTCTTCTCCCGGTCCAAGCTGTTGATTCTCAAGAAAATGCTGCCCGAGAGCAAATGCAGCTTGGTCGGGTCGGAATCACTGCGGGGAAGGTTCACGACGTCCACCTGGGTGTAATCGTCCAGGCGGAGATAGTTGCGCCGGCCGAGCTGGATCTCGACGCGGCCGACATTTGTCCCGATCTTATCGCCTTCAACAACGACGAGGTTCACCTCGCCCTGTTCGTAGCCCAGGTCCTGTCCCCTCTGGACATAAACGTCACCCTTGACATAGTTCAGGCGGACATAGCTGCGATCATAATATCCTTCCGAGCTCTGGGCGAAAGCGACGAACGGGGACATCATAACCAAGACCGTTGCGATCAAGATTATCTTTCTCATCGTCTTTCTCCTTCCAATGGATATAAAAGCAAGAGATGTGCCAAAGTGCGCCCCTGCTGATCAGGCGAAAAACGGGTTTTCAAGCGGCGGGCCTGTCCTCATTTGAGGACAAATGACGAGAATTCAAATCCGGACACAAAATGGAAGAGAGCCAAAAAAAATCCCCCGCTCTCCCCTGTCGCCAGGGAAGAAACGGGGGAGGAGCAGAGTTCGTTTGCGGTCAGGTTGTCAGCGTCTTCCGAACCACCTGCCGAGGTGTTTCATTATGGCCTTTCCCCACGGGCGGCCATGCATTCCGCGGCCGCGGAATCCTTGGGGTCCCATGAAACCCATGCCCATTCCACGTCCCATGCCCAGGCCGGGCCGCATTCCCCGGTGCATTCCGGGACCCATGCCTTGACCCATTCCCGGTCGCATGAACCGGCCCTCACCCATCCGGCCCATGCCTTGACCCATGCCCCGACCCATGCCGGGGCCCATTCCTTGGCCCATGCCCTGCATTCCAGGTCCCATACCGCGGCCGCCCATCATGCGGGCGGGCGCGTTTTTCAGTTTCTCGAGCTGTTCCGGGGTGAGGATCTTCTGCAGGGGGTTCCGGTTTGCGAGCACCTTCTTGGTCCGGTCAGCTCCGAGCTTGGCGATCTGATCCACCAGACTGTTGATCTTGTTCTGATCGGCTTTCGGGTCTTTGAGGAGCGGATTCAGCGCGCCGCGGAGCTTCTGCATCTCGTCGCGGAACGCCTTCTGCTCGTCCTGGCGCGCTTTCTGCATATCCTTGATCTTCGCTTCCTGCTCGGGCGTCAGCTGCAAGAAATCCTTCAGATTGGCCAAAGGAGCCCTCGGGCCCGGCTCTGGCTTGGCCGGCTTCTCAGGCTTAGCCGGGGGCTGCTGGGCATAAGCGCCCACGGTCAGAAAAAGAAATCCCATGATCGTTAAAGCTGCTAAACATTTTCTCATCCTAAAAACCTCCTAAATTTCTTTGGTCAATCATTTAGACAACATCTCTTTTAATTCCTTGGAAAAGGAGACACCATTCTCCTTTCTGTCATAATATTTTACCACAGATGCCGAGCAAAGCCAAAGCGGAGTCCGCATTTATAGGTGGCATGGCGTGCTCCCTGTCCGCCCCCAGCGTAAGGAGTCCCTCGGGGGGATGGGTGGAGCGAGGACGGACAGGGACAGGCCTTGACAGGACCCCCAATAATGCCGGACCGCTTATGCTGAGCGAGATTCCCAGGCCTGGAGGCCTTCGCGCGATAGGCAAACCGGGATGACCCGGATTCCCCTGCCCATGGAATTGATCTTCTGGACCATGCGACGGCGAAGGACGTCATCGCCGCCGGCCAGGACCGTCATCGAACCGCCCTTGCCTCCCGCGCCATTGACCTTCCAACCTGAGGCTCTGAAGCGCCTGGCGACATCCCCCACAGCGTCCGCTTCCGCGGACACAAGCCCCCCATATAGCGCCCGCTGGCACTCATTGTTCCGGATCATGGCTTCGCCGTACGCTTCAAAATCACCGGCAGCCAGAACATCCCGGGCTTTTTGGGCGATATCCGTCAGTTCCCGGATATATTTGAGTTGTGGGCCTCCGGCTTCGAGTTCAGCAATGACACGCTCATGCATGGCTGAGGAGCGGTGAGGCTTTCCCAAGTAGACCAGACAAAGCCTCCGCTCGAGTTCGCACCAATTTTTCATCTCCAGACGGACAGGACGGACCACGGATTCGGGATAACGGCGCATATGGACAAAGGAAATCCCGCCATGGGCCGCAGCGATCTGGTCCTGGATGCCGCTCTGCTGTCCAAGCTTTTCCGTTTCCACTTCGTGGGCGAGCCTGGCAATCTCGGCCCAAGCTAATTTTTTCGGCGCGAGGGCGTTGAGGGCGCCGAGAAGCGCCACGCATACGGCCGCCGACGTTCCCGTCGAAATTCCGGCCGGCACGGGAGAATAGAGGTTGATCTTCAGTCGATATTCTTTGGGAATAGGCCGGCTAGCGATGGTGAATTGGAGAAGCGGATGGCGGTTCTTCGCCGGCCTGTCAGGATCCATCGCGAATGTCTCCGCAAAATTTTCGGCATGGACAATCACCCTTTTCTTCGCCCCCGATTCAGTATTGAAGACCCTGACCTGGACTTCAACGGCCGGAGAAACGGCAAGGTTCAGGACCTTTCCTTCGCCGGCGAACCAGGTGTCGGTCCATCCGCCGATGTCATTGATCCGGATCGGGGCCCTGGCGTGGATGACATTCAGGATGTTGTCTCGGTTCTTTTTGTTCATAGGATTATGCCGCGCGGCGGTGGCGGATCTGGTCCAGGCTCACCGCGGCGACGATAATGACGCCGATGATGATCTCCTGGATGTAGTTCGGCCAACCCATCATCGTGCATCCGTTCCGCAAGAAAGCCATGATGAACACGCCGATCATCGAGCCGAGGATGCTGCCCTCGCCGCCGCTGAGGCTTCCGCCGCCGATGACGACCGCGGCGATGATGTCGAGCTCCAGCCCCACGGCAACCGTCGGATCGCCGACCGTCAACCGTGAGAATTCCATCACCCCGCTCAGCCCGCAGAAAAGGCCCGACAGCGCATAAATGATGACCTTGGCCCTTTTTGTCCGGACGCCGCACAGGCGGGCCGTGGCCTCGTTGGAGCCGATAGCGAAGACATGGCGGCCGAACACGGTATACCGCAACAGGACGGCCATCGCGACCGCGAAGACGATCATCAGCCACACCCCCGGAGCAAGGAGGAGCCAGGATGGACGGGGCGACTTGGCCATGAGGTCGTTGACCCAGGAAAGAGGCGCGTCGATCTTCTGGTTGTTCGCAATCCACTTGGCCAGGCCTCGGGCGATGCCCATCATCCCCAGGGTGATGATGAACGGCACGAGCCGAAGCTCGGTGATCAAGGCGCCGTTCATGAAGCCGATCAGGCCGCCGGTGAGAACGCCTAAAAGAATGCCAAGGAGCGGCGGAAGCCCGGCGTTAATGGCGTAAGCCGTGATGACGCTCGACAGGGCGATATTGGACGCGGCGGAAAGGTCGATGCCGCCGCCGATAATGACAAGCGTCATGCCCAGGGCTCCGAGAGCCACGATCACCGACTGGGTGGCCACGCTCTTGAGGTTGGCGATCCGGAGGAATCGGGACTGGACATCCGGCATTGAAGAAAAAATGGCGATGACCAGGATCAACCCCAGGAAGGGGGCCAGCAGATTTATGAAGGCTTGAAGCTTGGTTTTTCTTTTCATGGTCGTTCACGCCTTTCCGGTCGTCGAGGCCGCCATCAGGCTCTCGTCGCGCCAATCCCCGGCCGCCCGGACATCGACGATCTGGCCCCGGAAAAAGACGGCGATCCTGTCGCAGACTCCGAGAAGTTCGGGGAAATAGGAGCTGACGAAGAGAATGCCTTTTCCTGCGGCGGCCAGCCGGCTCATCCACTCGTAGATCTGGGATTTGCTCATGACGTCGATGCCCCGCGTGGGTTCGTCCAGGAGAAGGACATCGGCGTCCTGGTGGAGCAGGCGGGCCAGGGCGGCTTTCTGCTGGTTGCCTCCGGAGAGGCTGGCCACGGTCTGATAGGGGCCTTGGGCTTTAATCTTCAGGGCGTTGATCCATTGGGCCGCAGCTTGCGTCCGCTTCTTGACGCTGAGAAAACCGAATTTTTTATAGGGCGAAAATCGGCTGAGCGTGATGTTGTCCGCGAGCGAGCGGGACAGCGCCAGCCCTTCGCCCTGCCGGTCTTCGCTCAAGAGGCCGAGGCTATTCTCGATCATGAGCCAGGGCCGGCCTTTGAGGACCTTGACGCCGCCGACATCGACGAGGCCGCCTTCCGCGGCATCCAGCCCGAAGATCGCCCGAAGCGTTTCGGTCCGGCCCGAGCCGATCAGGCCGGCGAGACCCAGGATCTCGCCCCGATGGAGGTCAAAACTCACGGGCTCGGACATTTGAACGCCTTTCAGGTCTTTCACGGACAGGATAACCTCGCCCCGCTCGTGATCGACGCGGGGAAAGAGGTCCGTTATTTTTTTCCCGATCATGAGCTGGATGATTTCTTCCAGCGTCGTCTCCGCCATCGAGCCGGTGCCGACATTCCGGCCGTCCCGGAGCACGGTATAAGTCTCGGCCACGTCCTGGACTTCCTCGAGGAAATGGCTGATGTAGATGATGCTCACGCCTTCGGTCTTCAACTTTCGGATCACCTGGAAAAGGCGCTCGGTGTCTTCCTTTGTCAGGCTGCTCGTCGGCTCGTCCAGCACCAGAATCCGAGCCTTGTCCATGATCGCCCGCGAGATCTCGACGATCTGCCGGGCGCCGAGGCTCAACTGTCGCACGGAAACATCGCAACCGATCTCCGGATGATGCAAGAACTCCAAAGTGTCCCTGATCTTTTTCCGGACCTCCCGGCGCTTGAGGAATCCGCCCGCGTGGACTTCTCTCCCGAGCATGATGTTCTCTTCGACCGTGAGGTGCGGGGCCAGGTTCAGCTCCTGGTAGATCATCGACACGCCGCTCTGCCGGCCGGCGAGGGGATTGGAGGGATGATAAGGCCGGCCGTCGAGCGTCATCTCGCCCCGGTCGGACTTGAGGGCGCCGCTGATGATCTTGACCAGCGTGCTTTTGCCGGCCCCGTTCTCGCCGAGGAGGGCCTGGATCTCGCCTTTGCGGAGGCTGAAATCCACATCGTCAAGCGCGCACGTCGCTCCGAAATGCTTGGTCATGCGCCTCATTTCGAGAGCGAGACGACCGGCGTTGGATGATGTCATTAATCCAGGATGGAAAGGTCTGGAGAAAGAAGCGCTCTGATCTCCGGCGTGTCCATGTTTTCCTTGGTCGCCAGATACACGCCCGTGTCCACCCGCTCGGGAATCTTTTGACCGCGGAGATACTGAACCATATACGAGACGCCCAGGTAGCCCATTTTGACCGGGTTCTGAAGGATCAGGCCGTGGAGATGGCCATCGCGCAGGGCCTGAACAAGCTTGGGGGAGCTATCGAATCCGACGAACTTGACCTTGCCCGCGAGCTGCGACTCCTGGAGCGCGCGGAGCGTGCCGAACGTGCTCGACTCGTTCGGGCAGAAGATGCCTTCGACATCCGGAAAGCGGCCGAGGAGGTTTTCGGCCAGCTGGTAGGCTGTTTCCGTGGTCGAGCCGGCGTATTGGTCCTTGACGAGCAGCTTTAGGCCCGGGAATTCCTTGGTGACGGTTTCCAGGAATCCCCGCTCGCGCTCCGCGGTCGAAGCAGAGCCTTCCTGGTAGCGGATCATGAAGATCCGGCCTTTGCCCTGAAGGAGGTCCCCCATCCACTTGGCGGCGAGAACGCCGCCCTGGTAATTGTCCGTCGCCACGAAGCTGAGGTAATCCTTGCCCTGCAATCCCGAATCGATGATCACGACCGGAATTTTTTCGCGCATGGCGTCCTGGACAGGCCGGACTAAAGCCCGGTCATCGAGCGGCGCGAGGACGACGCCGGCCACGCCCCGGCTGATGACGTCCTCGACGACCGTGATCTGCTGGGCTCGGTCGTCTTCCTTCTGCGGCCCTTTCCAGATGATGTTCACGCCCAGTTCTTTCGCTGCCTGGACGGCGCCGGCATGGATGGCCTTCCAGAACTCGTGTGTCATTCCTTTGGGGATCACGGCAATCGTGAAGACCTTGGCTTCGCCCGCGGCCGCCGCCCTGTCTTTGCCGCCGCAGCCGGTCAGGAGGAGGCCGGCGAACAGAAAAAAGATAATAAATTTTTTGGCTTGAGGGATCATGACACGAGTATACTCGGATGAAAATGGGGAGTCAAAGATTTTAGGGTAAGAAAGAGGAGGGAAGAAAATAGAGATCAGACTCGCGCTTTAGAAGAAAAAATGGGATTGGATCTCTGCTTTTGACATTCTTTCTGTCATCACCACGATTTAAGGGTGCGTGGCCATCCCGGCCACAGGGTCGCCCTGAGCAAAGCGAAGGATCTCATTGGTCTAAGACGGAGTTTCTTGAGATCGCCACAGCCAAGAGACCTCGCCGCGGCTGCGCTGGATTGCCACCTCGCCTCGCTCCTGGCAATGACAGACGGATGAACGTCAAAAGAGGCGGTTTGACGCCGGAAAAAGCGGAACTATTTTTTCTTGAGGATGGGCATCCCGGTCTTGGTCGTCTCGATGGCCTTAAAGCCTTCTGGAATGGCGTCCAGGGCTCCCGGCCGGACATCCCGGGCGAAGAAAAAGATCTTCTGCTTGCGGCCGCCCTTCAGCGTCACGTCTTTGGCATGCAGATAATACTTAACCTTTTTAGAATTCTCGAATTCAAACGCCATTTTATGATACCTCCAATTTAAATTACGTTCGTCCTAAACCGCACCCAAGACTTCATCATGTTTCAACGTTAGAAGATCCATGATCTTATCTTG
>Ga0209182_10000286_pt1 | contig 13088 bp, 16 predicted proteins | sample LakBais05cmmetaG_FD_185474 | JGI IMG/M metagenome (GOLD analysis project Ga0209182, IMG submission 185474) | Lake sediment microbial communities from Lake Baikal, Russia to study Microbial Dark Matter (Phase II) - Lake Baikal sediment 0-5 cm... | ecosystem: Environmental > Aquatic > Freshwater...
CCGCAGAGGCCCCCGGACGCCTCCATTAAAATGATGCTGCACCTGGACATGGTGCAGGCGATTTGCAAGACCCTTCCCGCCCGTCACCTGTGTCAGACCCAGCCTGTCTTCCGACCCGGCAAGCAGGCGCTGAACCGAAATGCCGCGAGCCCCCATTGAAATCAAATCATTCTAAAAACGTTCATTGCTATATGGAATCGTCCTGTTGTGATATCATCTCGATTATTTCATCCTTGGATTTCGCTTCCATCAGTTTTGCCCGGAAACGGCTATCCTTGAGCATTCTGGATATTTTTGCCAGAGCTTTCAAGTGCTGTCCCGCAGAATTCTCAGGCGCCAGGAGTAAGAAAAACAGGTGTACGGGGTTTCCGTCCATTGCATTAAAATCAATCCCGGCGGCGCTTCTGCCGAAGCAGACAATCAGACTATCCAGACCGGCCAGTTTGCCGTGGGGGATGGCGATTCCATCACCGATCCCGGTGCTGCCCAGTTTTTCCCGCTCCATCAGCACTGAAATCGTGACCTCGGCATCCAGCTTCGGGTAGTTATTCAGGAAAGGCGCCGATAACTCCAACAAAACGTCTCTTTTCTTATCCGATTTCAACGCTTCAACGATATACTCCGGCCTGAGCATCTCTATGATTTTCATGCTGCATCCTTCACAATGTCAATGACTGGTCTCTATGAGTGCATAATTTCCGTCGTCACGCCTGTAAATCAAACTCACGTTTTCCGACGATGAATCCCGATAAATAATGAACCGTTGCTTGGACAGATCCATCTCCATCACGGCATCATCCAGCGACATAGGTTTCAGGACAACTTTTCGCGTCTCGACAAGCTTTGTTTCCTGTTCCTGTTCTTCTTCGCTTTCTCCCATGTCGCCGCTAATGGCCGTGATTCCTTCCGCACGGGTCATGTTGGTTTTGTGCCCTCTGATTTTTTCTTTATGCTTTTTTAATTGCCTTTCGATTTTGTCAATGGCATTGTCGATTGCCAGACGCATGTCCTTGGCCTCTTCTTTCGCATTGATATTCAGCCCGTCTGCAATCATGTTGACCTCTACAACATTCCTGAATTTTTCTACGGAGAGAATGGCATGGACATCCATGGGACGATCGATGTATTTTTTTATTTTGTTGAGCCTTTCATCCACATATTCCTTTTGCCAATTTTCTCCTTCTGTATTCCTGAATGTCAGAGAAATTCTCATCTGTCAGCCCTCCTGTTCAAGTTCGCTTTTGTGCCCTTTATCCGCATTAAACCGGATCCTGTCAGCCAACCCGCACCCCATAATTGAGTCGCGCTTCATAGTGGTGTTGCCAAAAAAAGTCAACGGTTTTATTTGATGCCCGTCAGAAGAATTTTTTACGTCGCGACGAGGGAAGGATGCCCATCATTTCCCGGTATTTCGCCACCGTCCGCCGGGCAATGGTAATATTCGCCTTATCAAGAAGCTCAACGATTTCAAGGTCGCTTAAAGGTTTTCGGGCGTCTTCTTCACTGACGATCCTGCGGATGCTTTCTTTAACGCTTTTTGATGCGATGGCATCTCCGCCGATTGTATTGATCCCGCTGCTGAAAAAGAACTTGAGTTCAAAAATTCCCCGGGGCGTCTGCATGTACTTGTTGGTTACAACACGACTGATGGTTGACTCGTGCATTTCCACATCATCGGCGATATTTCTGAGCACCAGCGGTTTTAAATAATTCATGCCGCCATCAAAAAATTCCTTCTGCTGCCGCACAAGGCTTTCGGCAACCTTATAAATGGTCTTTTGTCGCTGCTGAATGCTTTTAATCAGCCACGTGGCAGACTGGACCTTATCCCGAATATATTTTTTCCCCGTTTCATCATTTGTTCTTCCACTGTTGCTCCCCATGATCTCCCGATAAAAATTGCTGATTCTCAGTCTGGGCAATCCGTCATCGTTGAGAACAATTTTATACTCATCCCCGGATTTAAAAACGTAAACATCGGGAACAATGGGTTGTGTCTTCTCTTCACTATAGATCCGACCCGGTTTCGGATCCATCTGGCCGATTAACTGGACCGCATGCAGAATCTCTTGGAGGGGAACGCGCAGCTTCCTGGCAATGTGATTGTAGTTCTTCAATTCCAGATCTTTCATATGACCCTGGATGATTGCTTCCATCAGGGGGGTCAACACGCCGAGGAGACGCGCCTGGATCATCAGACACTCCTTGAGATCCCTGGCTGCAATCCCGGGAGGATCAAATTCCTGTATCTTTCCCAGAACCGCTTCGACTTCCGTTTTTTCCGCTTTATTCTGTTCGGCAATTTCATCAACTGTGGCAACAAGGTATCCATTTTGATCAAGATTGCCGATAATCTGTTCGCCGAGATACATTTCATGTTCCGTGAGCCGTGAAAGTTTCAGCTGCCACATCAGGTGGTCCGTCAGCGAAGGAAGCGCCGCCAGCATATTGTCCCAAGACGTCGCATCTCCATCCGGCCGGTCATAGGTCACCCCCATGGGGCCGTAATCTTCGAGATAACTGCCCCAGTCAAACTCTTCTTTCCCATCACCCTCCCCGGTCAACTCTTCGGTACGGTCATTGACCTTGATCTCTTCCCGGTCGGTAACGGTTATCTCCTCCGTGTCCTGATTGACGCTGATCTCCTGATCATCGTCAGGCGCCACCTCTTCCAGAAGAGGATTTTCCTCGATCTCCTGATTAATGGTATCCACCAACTCCAGGCGGGACAACTGCAGGAGTTTAATCGCCTGTTGCAGCTGTGGTGTCATGATCAGCTGCTGGGTCAGTTTCAGATTCTGCTTGAGCTCGAATGCCATTAAAAAGAGAAATCCTCCCCAAAATAAATTTTTCTTGCCGCTTCGCAATTCGCAATGGTTTCCGGATTTCCTTCGACCAGCACCTTGCCTTCGTTGATAATGTACGCCCGATTGCATACCGAAAGCGTTTCCCTGACATTATGATCCGAGATGATGACGCCAATCCCTTTTGCGCTCAACTTAAAAACGATCTTCTGGATATCGGCGACGGCCAGCGGATCGATCCCGGCAAACGGCTCATCCAGAAGGATATACTTGGGAGAGGTGACCAGCGCCCGCGTGATCTCAACTCTTCGACGTTCTCCACCCGAGAGAGAGTACGCATGATTTTTCGCCAGTCCGGCCAGATCCAGCTCGTCCAAAAGCTCGACCAATCGCACCTGTCGCTGCTGACGGTCAACCTCAAGCGTCTCCAGGATGGCCATGATATTTTCCTCAACCGTCAGTTTACGGAAGATAGACGGCTCCTGTGGCAGGTAATTGATCCCCTTCCTGGCACGGATATACATCGGATAGTTGCTGATATCCTCTTCGTCCATAAAAATGTGACCATTGTCGGGCTTGACGAGCCCGGTAATCATGTAAAAGGTGGTTGTTTTGCCGGCGCCGTTCGGTCCCAGCAGGCCGACAACTTCTCCGGGATTTATTTCCAGGTCGATCTCATTGACGACCTTCCTCCCGCCATAGATCTTTATCAGTCCCGTTGCCGTCAGTTTTGCCATTTGCTCCGAATATCCCATCCCCACGGATGGAACAGACTTCCCCTTGTTTCAGTTATGCTTTCGTATTATTTCGGATTCTCTTCCTTTTTTTCATTCGGAAAAATTGTAGCGGTTACCCGCTTGCGCTCGCTCCCCTCGATTACGCCCCGGTCTTCTTCAAGAAAAACGACGATTTTTTCTCCCTTGATTACGTTTTTCCCTTCGCGCATGACGGCGTTGCCCGTCATCACAATTTGCTGCGAATCCTGATAGAAAACGGCGTTATCCCCTGTAACGATACGGTTGGTCTGGGTTATCACGACCTGTCCCTGCGCCTCAAGCTTTTCGAGATCTTCGGCCGTGCCCATGTCCATTTTATTACTCTTCTCCGGAGTAGCGGGATTATCCTTGTAATAAATGAGCAGGCGGTCGGCCTTGATCGTCTTGTCCCCCTGTGTGGCGACGGCCTGGCCCGAGAAAATGATCAGCTTCTTTTCCTGATAGGCATCGAGCCGGTCCGACTGTATTTGAATCGGCTGGTTTTTATCCATTTTCATTTTTTTCGGGGCCTGAGCAACAACAGACACCGGAACAAGAAACAGGGAGACGACCGTCAGCAAAAAGAGGCGCCAACCGTACCACCGATGATAAGAAACCGTACAGAACCTTTTGTCTTTTCTCATTTTCCCTGAATCTGACCTTTCACACTGGACTGTAACGACAACTGACCCTGTTTCAGATTCAGGGTCATGCCAACCCCCCTGATCTGCATCTGGTCGCCCCACATGGTCACTGCCCCATCCGTATGGACGGCGTTTTGCGCATGGGTATAATGCAACACATCCGTACGTAACCGATCACCACGATCCGAAAGAATCTCTACATTCCCGGATATTTCGATATTTTTCGTATCGGTCTGAAGCTTTCCCCTGTCCCCGGTCATGTGGAAAGTCTTCCCCTCAGGGGTCACCAGCTTGACCTTAATCCTGTCAAAAAGGGCCAGGTTTTCTTTCTTGAGATACCTGGCCGTATCGGCCCTTATTTCCAATTTTTCTCCGGATTGCATGACATCGGTATAGATGACATCTTTGACCTGTAAGTCCACGTTAGCCGCCAGCACTTTCAGCAAGGCCTTCGGAGATGTCTTATAAAGATCAACGACCAGAAGTGCAATGGCAGCCAAGACCGCCGCCAGCGAAAAACCGAGAACAACCCAGACTTTCCTGTTAAGTTTCATCCATGCTGTCTTTCCGGCCCGATGCACCGTTTCTTGCCGCGCACCCTCACCGGCGCTTGAGATGATTTATATCATCCGGAACCCGGGATGTAAAGATGAAACGTATTACCTCTCGGCGGACGTGAATTCGTCCATCCGATATGTCTTCGCCACATCCTGCCAGTGATCCTGAACCTTGAGGATCAGATCACAGACTTCCCGGACAGCGCCCCGCCCCCCACATTTTTCTGTGACGTAATGGGCTATCCTTTTTGTGTCTTCGTCAGCGTCAAAAACGGCCACGGCGAACCCGACCCGCCGCATGACGGGAATATCCACAATATCATCGCCCACAAAAGCGGTCTGTTCCGGATACAGGTTCAGCTTCAGAAGGATTTTTTCAAATACTTCCACTTTATTCCAGACGCCCTGATAGACTTCCTCGATGCCAAGGTCCTTTGCTCGATGTTCAACGACGGACGACCGGCGACCGGTAATCAAGGCAACGCCGACCCCATAACGATTCAGCAATTTTACGCCGTGTCCGTCCCTGACATCGAAGTGCTTGCTTTCACAGCCCTGGTCGTTCATGATGATTCTTCCGTCGGTCAGGACGCCGTCCACATCCAGCATCAGTAATCTGACGGCCCTGATCTTTAATAAAAGTGCGTTGTTCATCCATAAATCCATAAAGACGTCCTCCTGCTTATCGAGACCTATGAAAAATGGCTTCGCCGCGGCTCAAAATCTTTTTCGTTGAGGGGGACACGACTTTGCCATGTCCCCATGATAAGGCCAAAATATGTTTGAAATCAATAAATGAAGCTAATTTCCGGAAATGCGAAAAATCTTTCATTCGCCGCTTGCAAACCATTTTTCACCGTTTATGCAAATCTCTCATTTCTTGAATTATTTGATAAATGCTTCATTCTTCCAGATTTTTTACGAGGGCATCGATCTTCATCAGAACCTGCAGCATATCGTTCAGGTTATTCAGATCAAGGGAATTGGGGCCGTCGCAGAGGGCGGCATCCGGGTCGGAATGGACCTCCATAAACAGACCGTCGATCCCGACCGCGACGGCCGCCCTGGCCAGGTAAGCTACCATCTCTCTTTGCCCCCCGGAGACGGTCCCCTGCCCACCGGGAAGCTGCACGCTGTGGGTTGCATCGAAGATGACCGGATAGCCAATCGCCCGCATGACGGGAATGGCTCGAAAATCGGCCACCAGATTGTTGTAGCCGAAACACGTTCCCCTCTCGGTCATTATGACATTCTCGTTTTCCACGGCCCGGACCTTGTCGATTATATTCCGTACATCTCCGGGCGCCAGAAACTGTCCCTTCTTGATGTTGATCACACGTGCAAACCGCCCCACTTCCATCACAAAATCGGTCTGCCGGCATAAAAAGGCCGGAACCTGCACAATGTCAACCACTTCGGAAACCGGTTTGATTTCCTCAAAACGATGAACATCCGTTAAAATCGGGATGGACAATTTGTCGCCAATATTTTGCAGAATCTGCAATCCTTTTTTCAGACCCGGACCGCGATAGCTATGTACGGAAGTGCGGTTTGCCTTGTCATAAGAGGCCTTGAAAATCAGAGGAATATGCAGCCGGTCCGTCAGCTCCTTCAAAAAAACGGCAATTTCCATCGTTTTTTGTTCTTCCTCGATCACACAGGGACCGGCAATCAGGACAAAGGGGGCTCCGCCGCCGATCATTATGCCATCCAATTGAATTTGTTTCATCGTTCCCGTCCCTTCTATGCTTATCCACGACTTTGCTGCAGCATTCTGATTCGGATTTCCCGGTACCTCTCCGCCGCCTTCTTCGACTCAGGATTTAATTCATAGGCCGCTTTATAGGCATTGAGAGCCTCCGTGAACATGCCTTTTTTCTCATAGGCCATACCGAGATTGACATAAACGACATCGTCTTCAGTGTCATGCTTCAACGACAGTTTGTAAAATTCGATCGCTTTGTCCACATCCCCTTTCAGGCTATAAACATGGCCAAGATTCGCATAAACCGACGCCTTATCAGGATCAAGCGTCAGTAACCGCCGATAGGCCGATATCGCCTTGTCATAGAGTTTTTCCTGCATATATAATTCCGTCAGGCTATTGAGAACATCCCGGCTTGGATGCCGGGCGGCATATTGTTCATAAAGCCCTGTGGCCTCGCGGGCCTTGCCCAGTTTTTCGTAAGCATGGGCCAGATTATAAACGACCTGCGGATCATGGTTCCCGTACTTGATCGCTTTCTCATAGCTTGCCGCAGCAGCGGTGTATTTTTTCAACTCTCCGTAGGCAAAGCCCATGCTGGCATACACGGCTGATTTATTTTTTGTTTTCTGGACGATCCGTTCATATAACTTGACGGCTTGAGCATATTGTTTCGTTTTATATTCAAAATTTGCCGCCTTTTCCACAACCTCCTCATCGTCGGGCTTCAAAAGAAGAATCTTTCGATAAACCTGCGCTGCATCAGATTGGCGCTTCCCCTTTTCATAGGCCGCCGCGAGGTTAAAGTAAACAGCCGGCTCTTTCAAGCCCAGGGCAATGGCCTTTTTGTAATTTTCGATTTCCTCGTTCAGCAACCCCTTGCTCCCCAAGGCAAGACCGAGGTTCGCATAAACCGCGGCATTGCGGGGCTCCTGTTTCAGAACTTGGCGATACGATTTGATCGCTTCTTCGTGCTGGCCGGCCTTGAGCAAGGCATCGGCCAGGGCAATCATGCCATAAACCGCCTGGGGAACGTTAGCCACAAAAATCTTATACTGGCGAATCGCATCGTTGAGCTTCCGACTCTTTTCATAGGCTTCTCCCAGTCGATAATAGAGCACGCCTCCTTCAGGCTTCAACCGCAGGGATTCCCGATAATTCTCAACGGCATGATCCCACTGGCCAAGTTGGGCATGTGCAAAGGCGATATTGGCAAAGGCGCTTGCGTCCTTTGGGTTTATTTTGACCAGTTGCTGCCCCGTATTGACCGCCTGGACGTAATCTTTTTTATCGAGATAGCACTTGACCAGTTCGGCCATGACACCGGTATCGCCGGATTTAGCCGCCAGAATTTCACGATACTGCGTGATCGCCTCGTTGAAACGGCCCTGTTGGAAATAAGCCGCCGCAAGCATTTTACGAACATTGAGATCTTGCGGATTCGCCGTAATGGCTTTTTTTAGATACTCAACCTGCTGGCGCCGGTTTTCTGAATTTTTTGCATGCCGCAACCAGTCCTGCGGTGTAATCGATACCTGAATGGGGATTCTGGCGATCACTTTCTCACGATATAGAATATTTATGCCGAAATCCTCGACCACATCGGATCGGCCAAGCTTCCTGGCGCTCTTAATGCATTGATCGACCAGCTCAACGCCCTTCAGGATTCGACGATAATCATTTGCATCTCCCAATCCTTCCACATCCACGGTCATGGCCTTGCCGAAGATATCATCGGACGCAATGTTCCGGATCACAAACTCATCACGGTATGACAACTTAAAGGTGTCATGAGGGGTCAGCCGCTCGTCCTTGCCGTTCTTTTCCACATCAAGGTAATAAAAATGCGGCGCCTGACGAAACGCGAGATAGGCCACTGTGTTTTTCACACGCAGCAGTGTGTCGCGCCCCATCGTTCCAGGAATGGAAAATAGGACGGCGCCGCCTATGAGGGCAACGGCGACCAGGAGCATAAAGATAAAGACATATCGTTTTGGCCTGGTTTTCTGCTCGACCCTGACTTTCTTTTTATCGGTTTTCCTGCCGGATTCGTATTCCATGAATTACACACTCGTTAAATGCTGTCAAAGCCCCGGATATAAAACGTTTTCATCATCCCGGTTCCGCTCAATCGCTTTTATCCACGCGGATGGTATTTCCGGTGGACATCCCTTAGCCGTTCCCGTGTGACATGTGTGTAGATCTGCGTGGTGGAAATATCCGCATGACCCAGCATGATTTGCACGGAGCGGATGTCCGCACCTCCTTCGATAAGGTGCGTGGCAAAAGAATGACGAAAGGTATGGGGATGTATTTTTTTCTTCAACCCTGCCCGCTCAGCGTATTTTTTTACGACTTTCCAGAATCCCTGCCGCGTAAAACCCTTACCGTATTTATTCAGAAATACGACATCATTTTGTCTTTGCTTTAAAACCCTCCCCCTGACATTTTCGACATACTGCTGCAGGCACTTGTAGGCGCAGCGGCCGACGGGAACTATCCTTTCTTTTCCCCCCTTGCCCATGACCAACAGATATCCGACCTGCCAGTTGATGGCATTCATCGTCAGACCAATCAGTTCGGAGACACGGACACCCGTTGCATACAGCAATTCCAGCATGGCCTTGTCTCTCAATGCCGTTTCACCGATTAAATCCGGCTGCGCCAGCAGCCGGTCCATCTCCTCGCGGGACAGTACATCCGGAAGGTGCATCCAACCCTTTGCCATTTCGATGTTTGCCAGTGGATTCTGCTCAACCCGTCCCTCACGAATCAAGAACTTATAGAACCCTCTCAGGGCCGCCAGCTTTCTGTTGACCGATTTGGAGCATAGACCTCTTGCCCGCTGTTCGGCGAGATAGGAAAGGACGACTTCCGGTGCAACCGCCTGAAAGCGAGAAAGTCCTCCTGCACGGATATGCACGATGAACCCCCCCAGATCGCGGCTATAGGCTTCGATGGTATGGGGCGAACATCCCTTTTCAATCAGGAGATAATTCATATATTCGTCAATCAAAATATCCATGGACAATGCCTGACCACTGTAATTATGTATTTCTAACGTAAATAGCATCCGGACGCAAAGTTTTTTTCTGACAGCGTCTTAAAGCTGTTGGACTGCGGGATCAAAAGCCCCCTTCATATTAATCTTTCAAGAGTGTCTTCCCTTGTCTTCAACATTCCCGTCAGGCGGATAAAGTGTTTGACATGGCCCTATGTTTGTGATAATCGGCCTTGCGTTAATCACAGCTAAATAATCAGCAATTTTCAAATTTTTTCGCCGGATATAAGCGGGTTTCGGAGGCAGTTTTAAGAAGGGCAGATCTGCAGTAAGGCGTTAATACAACTTTCCTAAAGGAGATCAACGTGACCCTGAAAGAAGTGGCAGAGTTACTGGATGCCGATGTTCTGGCTGGACAGGATCAGCTGGAAATGGAGGTAAAAACCGGATTCGGCGCTGATTTGATGAGTGACGTTCTGGCGTTTGCCAAACCAGGGAGCATGTTACTGACGGGCCTGACAAATCCTCAGGTTGTCCGGACAGCCGATATTCTGGACATTGCCGCCATCATCATGGTTCGGGGGAAGAGACCGGTCCCGGAGGCCATTCAACTTGCCACGGAGCTCAAAATACCCGTTCTGTCCACAAGATTCATCCTCTTTGAAGCAATCGGCCGTTTATATGCGAAAGGCATGAGGGGGTGCATAGAAAGGGTTGATAACAATTTTGGACGTCCATGAGAAGCAGATTTTTGAAAGCAGTTATACCGTACAGGGTGGTAATTTCGACGAAGCAGGGAAGGTTGCCAGCCAAATCAAGGTTATTTTAAAAAAATTGGGCCTTCAGGCGGATGTGGTCAGAAAGGCCGCTCTGGTGGCTTATGAGTCTGAAATCAACATCGTTTCCTACGCCCGGAAAGGAACGATCAATATTTCCGTAACTCCTCAACGGGTAAAGATTGAAACCGTTGACGAAGGTCAGGGTATCCCTGACATCGATCTGGCCATGCAGGTAGGATATTCGACTGCCGACGCAAAAATAAGGGAAATGGGATTCGGCGCCGGCATGGGCCTGTGTAACATTAAAAAATTTTCCGATCAATTTCAGATCACCTCAGAAATCGGCAAGGGAACACACCTGAAAATGATCATCCATATCGACAATGGCGCTTAACCAACCGGGGCGAAGAAAGGACAGCAGGCGACAGTGAATCTGGAAACAATCGTACGTTTGCTTGATCTAAAGGTATTTTCCGGGCTTGATAAACTGAAGACGGAGGTGCTGGATGGCTATACGGGAGATCTGCTCAGCGATGTGATGGCCAACAGCAAGGAGGGCGACATCTGGATGACCCGCCAGGTTCATCAAAATATCATTGCGGTAGCCAGCCTGAAAGATCATGCCGGCATCATTCTCGTGCATGGGGCTGAGCCGGCGAAAGATACCCTGGAAAAAGCCATGAAAGAAAACATTCCCGTGATGGGTACGAACCTGTCCGGTTTCGAGCTCGCCGGGAGAATTTACAATATCCTCAAGGGGAAAAAAGACAACGCTGCCGTTGATCTCTGAAAGACCATGGAAATAATGGTCTTTTTTTAATTTTTTCAGGAAATATCTCATGCTCAGGGCGTTTCGCTGTGACCTTCACATCCACACCTGCCTTTCACCCTGTGCCGACCTGGATATGTATCCCAGAGCGCTCATTGAAAAATCGATAACCGAAAAACTCGATGTGATCGCCGTCTGCGATCATAATGCGTCGGAAAACGTGGAGTACTTACTCAGCCTGGCAAAGGGAAAACCGATTACCGTCCTGCCGGGAATGGAAGTTTCCAGCCTCGAGGAGGTCCATGTCCTGGCCCTCTTTGACGACCTGAGCAATCTTATAAAGCTTCAGGCCACCGTTTACGATCACCTGCCTGGTAAAAATCGGGAAGATATTTTCGGACCTCAGGTGATTGTAAATGATCGGGACGAAGTGGAAGGCATGAACGAGCGGTTGCTCATTGGCGCCACAGACTTGCCGATTAATAATATCATCAATGTGATTCATGTTTTAGGCGGTCTGGCTGTTGCGTCTCATATCGACCGTCCCAGTTACAGTATCCTGAGTCAATTGGGCTTTATTGATCCTCAAACCCCCTTTGACGCCTTGGAAATATCTGCTGCGACCGGCATTAAACAGGCACGCCGGCAATACCCCGAGCTGTCCGCCCACGCCTTTATAAAATCCTCGGATGCACATTCTATCAGAGACATCGGCCGGGGATTCAGCACCATGATCCTGCAGAAGGTAAGCATCCGCGAATTGAAACTGGCCTTTGAAAAAAGGGATGGCCGGCGTATTGTGGAAGGCGAATGATGCTCGAGCTGTCCCTGCACATCCTGGATATCGCGGAAAACGCTGTACGTGCACATGCTAAAACGGTGACGATCTCCCTGGTCGAGGATCCTCAAACGGATCACCTGACGCTGGAAATCCGTGATGATGGGAAAGGTATGACCGAAAGCGAACTGCAGCGGGTACTGGATCCCTTTTATACGACGAAGAAGGTGCGCCGCGTGGGGCTCGGGCTCCCCATGCTCGCGCAGGCCGCTCAAAATGCCGGGGGAGGCTTTGAGATTGTATCAAAACCGTCAGAAGGAACCGCTGTGAGGGTTGCATTCCAGCTCAGCCATATCGATCGTCAGCCTCTGGGGGATTTGCAGGGAACAATGGCGACACTGATCATGGGAAACCCGGATATTCATTTTATTTACCGCCACCGGCGGGAGCAAAAGGAATATGTGCTGGATACCGATGAAATCAAAAGAGAAATCGAAGATGTTCCCATCAACCATATTGAGGTTATAAAATTTTTCAGACAGGATATTGCAGACGGCTTGAAAGAAATAAACGCTCAGGCGTAAACAACCTAAATGGCACATAAGGAGGCTTCAATGAAATTGGAAGACGGTGACCTGTTAAAAAATTTTACCCCTGAACAAATTGCGCGGCTCGATGAAATCATCAGCCGGTACAAAGGGAAGCCGGGCGGATTGATTCCTGTCCTCGAAGAGGCCCAGGTTGCGCTTGAATATTTGCCTGTCGGGATCCAGAAGAGAATCGCCAAAGGGCTCAATCTGCCGCTGAGCCGGGTTTATGGCGTCGTGACGTTCTACTCTTTTTTCACCATGACGCCACGAGGAAAGCACACCGTGCGTGTCTGTCTGGGAACGGCCTGCTATGTCCGGGGCGGCAAAGCCATCGCGGAAAAGCTGGAAAAAGAATTCGGCGTCAAAGAGGGTGAAACAACGCCGGACCGCATGTTCACCTATGAAGCGATCCGATGCCTCGGAGCCTGCGGCCTGGGACCCGTAGTGGTCATCGATGAGGATGTACACGGCCGGATCAAGCCGGGCAAGATCAGAGAAATACTCAGTCAATACAACTGAAATCAGTGAGGAATGAATTATGTCAAAGCTGAAAATCGAAGATTTGAAAAAAATCAAAGAGAAGGTTCACGCGGAGACCGCCCTGCGCGAAGGCGGCCGCCGGGCAAAGATCACGGTGCACATGGGCACCTGCGGGATCGCCTCCGGGGCGCGCAACGTCATGGACAGCCTGCTTCGCGCCATCGAG
>Ga0209182_10000287_pt1 | contig 13052 bp, 16 predicted proteins | sample LakBais05cmmetaG_FD_185474 | JGI IMG/M metagenome (GOLD analysis project Ga0209182, IMG submission 185474) | Lake sediment microbial communities from Lake Baikal, Russia to study Microbial Dark Matter (Phase II) - Lake Baikal sediment 0-5 cm... | ecosystem: Environmental > Aquatic > Freshwater...
ACATCCTGATCAGCGTCAGCGTCATCTATCTGTTCTAGAATCTGCAGCATACCGGGATCAAGAAAACCCCCGCCTCGTGCGGGGGTTCTTACTATGAACCCGTCTGCGGGACAGGCATGAACCCATGACAGGTCAGACTTGTACCCGTTGCAGTGCAGGCTTTCCTGTCTTGCAGAGAACCCTTGACGACATAGACTATGTGACAGAAGGAGCGACCAGGAGGTGGCAGATGGCGACATGGCTGTTTCGGGGCAACCCGAAGGACTTCGACGTCAATACATACTTGCAGGCGCACCGCGACATCCGGTGGTATGTCCACCAGCAACTGCTGATTCCCGAGATGCACCTGGGCGACCCCGTCTACATCTGGCGATCGGATGGCGGGTTCCCTGGAACGGGAGGGATCGTGGCCCATGGGTTCCTGTCCGGTCCCGCTGTCGTGCGCCCTGACAGCGACTTCGTCTGCTGGCTGCGCAAGAAGCCCGACCTCTCAATCCCGACCGTCCTTGTCAGGCTGGACGACGTCCGCCTTACCCCCCGCTCCGGTTGCCTGCTCAGGACAGAGATCCTGCAGGACGCTACCCTGCGAAACCTGCGGGCAATCAGTATGCCCAGCGTGACCAACTACAAGCTGACTGCGGTCGAAGACGCGCGCCTGGCCCAGATATGGGAGGCGCGGAGGTTGCGCGACCTGTAGCGGCGCCCGGCGGGTCAGTCTGTCAACCATGTTGACACGGATTCGACTCCTCCCTTGATGAACGACGACGATGGCCTACAGTATGGTCAGGCACGGACATGGGAGGTACGATATGCCGACTTGGCTGTTTCAGGGGAGTCCCAAGGATTTTCCCGCCTTCAATGACTATCTTCGCAACTATGCCGAGATCTCATGGCATGTGCGGCAGAAGCGCGCCGCGGAAGACATGTATCCAGACGACGAGGTGTATATCTGGCGCCTGGAGGGCAACCGGCCGGGAACGAGTGGCATCGTCGCGCACGGGATTCTTACGACGGAGGCTCGCGTCATCCCGGACGAGGGCAAGAAATGGTGGGTGAGTCATCAGCCGAGGCCGACGGTCCCTTCGGTCGACATCACCCTCGACGATGTTCGTCTGACCCCTGAGGACGGATGCCTGACACGGGCGGCCCTGTTGCAGGACGCAGTGCTGTGGAACATGCACGTCGTCCAGTCACCACGCCTCACCAACTACAAGCTGACCCCCGAAGAAGAGGAACGGATCGCCACGCTCTGGCGCGCTGCGAAGCGGTAGGGACGTCCTCGCCGTCACAGCAAGGCCCCCCTTCGGCATTCCTGCTGGTCAGGACAGTCTGGAGCTTCTAGCGAGGCTTCTGGCCGTTGATGTCTGTTTCGCATGCGGAGACCCTGCCCGTCCACCTGTTGACGATGTACTCGCGCCCATCGACGTTCGGGATCCGCTCATACCCAAGGCGGCTGGCCAGACCGAGCAACACGAGTCCGACGAGCGTGCCGATTGCTAGCATCAAAGGTCTTCCTATGTTCATCATGAGATCATCCTCCACCGTGCTGCCTTTGCGGGACCGTGTGGTCCTCACTTATCAAGACGTACTGCGTGCTCACTTGGTTCCCGGCCAGACCCCGTGGACAACGTCCAAGAGTCACGCCCAGTCACCTGGTATACGTTCCTGACGAGTCCTGGTTACATCCTCGTCTCCGTCCAGCTCCCGGCGCCTCGTCCTGCCGTCCATTTCAGTGGTTGGGCTGTACGGCCTATATTGTGACAGGCAGTCTGTTGTACGGGGACGCCCACGGCCTAAGATGACAGCAGAACATCTCGACGGGGGGGAACCATGAACCAGCAACCATCCACACTTGGCGGTACGACGACGCCGCGTCCGACAGAGGTCAGGTTGAGACCGCCCACAGTGCAACTGCGGGGTAGGCCCGCAGCATTCGACCCGACCCAGATCGCCGGCGCCGCCGCCTATGCCATTCTGCTGTACCTTGGCATCCTCTACGGACTCAGTCTGCTGCCCGGCACCACCACCATGGCTCCTCGTCTGCAGAGTACCGTCGCACTCATCGGCAGTCTGCTGCTGACGGGCGCCGTATTCGGTGTGATGGCCGTCCTGCGTGACCGTCTGGCACGCCGTCCGACCGGGGCAGTTCCCGAACAGATCATCAGGCTGGATGACGCTCTCCGCTGGCTGGTTCCTGCCGACCTCATGCTGTCCTATACGGGCCCTATGACCATGCTTCGCCTCAACCTGCTGGACCTGCTGGCCACGGCAGACAACGCGCAGCAGCGGGTACCTGCAGCCGCATATGCGGCATGGCCCGCCCCGCTCGACCACCTGGCGGCAGCCGTGTTCACCACCTACTATGGCATCCCGAACCCCGACGTCGATCCGTTCGTCTCCCAGGATACCGTGGACCTCGGTCGGTACCTGGCGGAGCGCCACAAGGCCTGACCGGACAAAGTCCACGGGGTAGTGGACCACGTGACGAGGAATCCACAATGTGCTAGAATAACAGAAGACGCTATTTGGGCGCCAAGGGACCGACGTGTCAAAGGAGATGACAGCTGTGGAACTCAACAAGGACAGAGGACCGATCTACTCGAGATATGACCGTGACCGTTCGGACAACTACAGCCCCGTCACCGACTATGCCGCACCACCGCGGACCACTGAAGAGATGGAATTCATCCTGGCACACAAGATCACGCCAACCGAGGCCGAGCCAGGAGACATGCGACCCGGCACCAACCGAAGGTATCAGGAAGGCAGGGCGCCGCTTCCTGCTTTTCTGCAATTGCTGTCGAACTCCATGACACCGCGTGCTCCGAACCAGGCCGCGAGTCTCCAGAACCGAGGGCAGCAGCAGACACCGTGGACATACCAGAACCGGAATGTGCGCAAGAATCAGGTGCAGAGCAAGGCAGCCCTGGTCGGCATCATCATCTGGGTCCTCTTCATCATTGTCTCAATGCTTATAATAAGCTTCTTCGGGAGATAGCGGGCAAGCGGTCCCGGGAACGTTTCCATGCTGCTCTCATGGCTGCTTTCCGATACCTGGCTGATGTCCGTGCCCGCACGGGCAGTGGACGTCCTGCTGATGGGGGTCACGCTGTGGCTGGCGTCACGGTGGTGCTGCAGCAAGCAGCAGGCCTTTGGCAAGGCTCTGCTCGTCTCCGCCCTGAACGGCGCTCTCGGCATGGGACTGTATGCGCTGTTCGTATGGGTGCGCGACACGGGCGCGCTGCCCTGGCGCGGTCCGCTGTGGCTCCTCGAGATGTTTCTCATCGCTCAGACCATGCTGTTCGCCGTCCTCATCCTCGTCGCCTACCGACGTGAACGGTGGCGTTCCCTTAACGTGGCTCTCGTCGCTCTCACCCTGACAGGCATCATCGAGGCAGCTCTCATCCTGCTCTTGTCCGTCCTGGCACCCCACACCGCAGGCCTGCAGCGCTGACAGCGCTCCCAGTCGCAGAACCGAGGCCGGCCGACGGCGCGGGTACGACTGGTGGTGGCACTCACTGGTCGGCGTCGGAGCGATGACAATGATGCACGCCGCCGAAAGTCTTCATGACGCGCTGACGCATGCAGTACATGGAGACACACGACTCGGGCGTCGTCACGGTGGATAATCGAACGTTATGCGTGGCAAGCAAGACCAGCGCCGGGTACCGGGACAAGACCGTGCATGGCGGTGTCCCGTTGCGTCCGCCGGACATCAGGATAGACTGAACCCCGTGTGCCCGCCGCCCTTCGGAACCGGCGGGCGAAAAGGGGAGTGAATAATGGCCAGTGCCTTTCAACTTATGTGGCCCGGATACGTGTTTCTGTTTGATCTGCGCGTCAGGGGATTCGACATCCTGCCTGACGTCCTTGGATATCTGCTGATAACCGCTGGCCTGAGGCGTCTCAGCCACCTGAACGACCATTTCGCCAAGGCAGCCCGACTGGCGCCCATAGCCGCGCTGGTCTCGCTGGCGGACATCTATGAACCCGTGAGAAGCGGCGCCGGCGTCCTGACACTGACCGGTCCATCGTTCAGGACGCCTGTCGGCGCAGCGCTCACGGTTGCCGGCATCGCTCTCCTCGCCCTCAACCTGCTCATGGCCTGGCACCTGATCGCAGGCATCGCCCAGCTGGCGTCGGAGCGGGGAGAAGACGAAATCTTAGAACGTACTGCAACGCTGTGGCCCGAGTACAAGGGCCTCCATATCCTGCTGATGGTAGTCTGGCCGCTGTCGGCACTGGCTCCCGCGATGGGGTGGTTCGCCCCGCTTGCCCAGCTCTCGGTAGGCATTGTTGCATACCTCGGCATCATGGGTCTGCTGAGGCAGGCACGTCATGCCTTCGGCGAGTCGGCAGGGAAGGCTGGCTGACGCTCCTGCTCTAGGGTATTCGCCGTGGGCGAAACGCCCGGTTGGCCCAGGAGAGCGCCTCGCGGTCGCTGACCTCGTGAAAGTCCTGGTAGAACTGACCTACAGCCATGAGCCATTCGGCGGCGTGGACTGCGACGACACGGTACCCCCGCTCGGTAAGCTGGCGCATCACCTCGCGGTCGACGACGGGCGTGCCGACCGTCGGCAAGCCGCCCATACCGGTCACGACGTCCAGGGCCGCGATCATGGTCGCTCCCGTGGCGATGCCGTCGTCCACGACCAGCACGCGGGCGCCCCGTTCCCATGTCTGAGGAATGTAGCGCTCAAAAAGTTCTGCGTAGAGGACGAGGCGCTCCTTCTCGAATCCGATCTCGGCCTCGAGGTGATCGCGCCGTTCGTGAGCTGATTCCGGGGAGAGGACTGTAGCGAATTCGCCGTTCCCGGCGTAGCCGAGTGCTCCCACGGCAAGTTCGCGGTTCGCGTCGGCACGGATCTTGCGGATGAGCAGAACGCCAAACGGCAGGCCGAGCTCCTGGGCGACAACAGACCCGACGACGACACCGCCGCGTGGAATCCCACAGCAAAGGTCGAAGGTCAACCCTTGGTCACGGACCTCACGTGCCAGCTTGGCTCCCGCTTCTTCCCGCGACAGGAAGATCATAGTGTTCCTCCCACTGGGTCATGCTCGACGGTATCGAAATCTCCGCCGACATCAGCATGACAGAACAGGGAATTTGGTCAACACCCTGGACCCGGTGACAACCGGACCCCTCAGGAACCGTGTTGGAGGGTTTCAGACCTCGAGATACCAGACGATGGCGGTCTCGTCCTCGCTGCCCGGCGTGGCCTGCAGGTAGAGACGGTCGAACCCACCGATGACGAACCCGTAGTCACGGTAGAACATGCATGCCGTCACGTGGATGTCCTGCGTTTCCGCGCGCAGCCAGTGCAGTCCCCGGGCAAGAGCCCATGCCTTGACGGTATTCATGAGCGACGTCGCGATGCCGTGATGGCGGTGACCATGCTCAACGCGCAGTCCCCAGACACGCGCCATGTTGTTGTGGTCTTCCTGGACACACGCCTGTCCTACCAGCTTCTCTCCGACAAATGCGAGATAGATGGCCGCGTCATCTCTGCCGAGATAGGCACAGTCGGGACAGCAGTCCTCTGTCTTCTTATATGGAAGCTGGACGGAATCGACGTCGAAGTCATAGCTGTCACCACACATGGACACCTTGACACGCGCCTTCACGACGAAGTTGCTGCGGAGCCCGTCCACGTAGCCGGCCATACCCGGTGTCGCCCGCACGATCCGTATGTCGAGATCAGTCATGTTGTCCACGCCCACATCATACACGAACGCCACGCCGAAGCGGGAAGCCGGCATTCACAACCAGACACTGTTTCCTAAGGACACGCACTGGATGCTCTCCTCCGTCGTTCATCCCCGCCTTTGTGAAGAACACGCGCACGATAACTTGAGGTGATGCAACCCGCCCGTTGCCCTCAACATCGCCTGTGATATACTGCAAGTAGAAACCTGGATCCTTGTTGTGAGGCAAATGGTTGAGACAGCGACTGTTCCGGTCGATCCTGATATGCGCACTTGCCATTCCCGGTCTGTGGTTGCTGGGATGCCGTGCGCCGACAGTGGTAACGCAGGAGGCGCCAATGGGAATCACGATCACCAGTATGGCATTCGTAGCTGGCAAGTCCATCCCGGTCAAGTTCACGGGGCAGGGCATGAACATCTCGCCGGATCTTACGTGGAGCGGAGCCCCGCCAAGCGTCAAGAGCTATGTTCTGGTCTGTGACGACCCGGATGCTCCCGGCGGAACGTGGGTCCACTGGACCATGTGGAATATCCCCCCGTCGGCGACGAGTCTGCCAGAGGGTGTGGCGCGAGACGCAACTCTGCTGGACGGGTCCATTCAGGGAGTCACCAGCTTCGGACACCGTGGCTACGGCGGGCCGATGCCCCCAAAGGGGAACGCCCATCACTACTACTTCCGGATGTATGCCCTCGATGCGTTGCTGACCCTCGACGCGTCCGCCTCGCGGGCACAGCTGGATGAAGCGATGCGAGGGCACGTCCTCTCTCAGGGGCAGCTCATGGGAACGTATCAGCGGCAGTAGCTCCCACCAAGCCCGCGGGGAGGCGTTCATGAAGCAACATGGCTCTCAGACCGTGTACTTCGACACCAGCGGAGAGGCACACACCGTCCGGGTGCTAGAGCTTGCCGCGCGCCGTTCCGGCGAAGGCGACATCGCGGCAATCGTCCTGGCATCACAGACCGGACGCAGTGCTGTCCTGGCTGTGCCGATACTTGCCCCTCTCCGCGTGCCCGTCATCATCGTGACGCACGTGCCCTGTGAGGCAGACGGGCCGGGTGGCCAATTCCCCATTGGCCTGCTTCGTCCGGAATACGCAGCCAACCAACGTACCATCACAGCGGCCGGATTCCGCATTGTCCAGGGGACACGCCCGCTTGCGCCCCTCTCCCGTGCACTGGACTGGGACGCGCCGACGCCCGAATGCGTGCTGGATTCTGCTCTTGCGCTGTTCGGTCAGGGGACGAAGGTCGCTGTCGAAGCTGCCGTCATGGCGACCGACGCAGGCGCAGTTGCGCCGCGCGTCCATGTCGTGTCCTGTGCGGGAACCTGGGCGGGGCTGGACACGGCACTCGTCGTCCACACTGCCTATAGCACGGACTTTCTGCTCACGGGAGACGTGACCGAGTTCGTTGCCAAGCCCAGACACCGCGTGAACCGACGTCGCGAATGGGAGAGCCCGTCCTGGGAGGGCGACACCACGCCATATCGAGGCACCTGAGCGGTCCAGCCCGGTCGCGGCACCGGATGCCGGCTCTACGTGAGAATCCGGAGGACGATCGAGATCGTCGCGTCCAAGACTCACAGTGGAATCCCGTAGTCTGGTCGCCTCAGGCAGGCACCTACTGCAGGGTTGACGTGCCCCCGGAAACGGTCGCGCTGCTGACGGTGATGGTGACAGTCTTCGTGAGCTCCTCCCATTGGACGTCTGCGCCAAGGTGCTCACTGACGAAGCGCACCGGCAGCATGGTCCTGCCGTTCATGATGGCCGCCGGAACGTCCAGGATGACCGCCTCGCCGTTCACGACGGCAGTCCGATTGCCGATCTGAAGCAGCAGGATCGTGCCGTTGAAGCCCACTTCGACACTGCGCGTTTCCGGGACCCAGGTGATTGCGCCGCCCAGACCCTCGATGATGGGCCGCAATGGGACCAGCGTTCGGCCGCTCACGATGACGGGAGGAGTGTCCAGGGTCACGAGCTGGCCGTCCAGATGGGCGACCATGCTGCCCACGGAAAGTGTTATGATGTGCTGGTTCGGGTCGACGGACTTCTCGAACGTCGCCAGGACGGACTTGTTGTCATCCATTGAGAGCGCGAACGGATTGGCTGTGCCAGTCACACTGCCGCTCCACCCGGCGAACTCCCATCCGGGAGCCGGCCTTGCGGTGAACGTCACCGTACTCCCTGCGGCATACGATTCTTTCTGTGGCTCTACGCTCAGCAAGCCGTTGCCCATGACCGCGGAGAGCAGCGTGTATGACGCGGGGGTGATCCCGCCGATGATGTACTGCGACAGACTCTGTTCGTTGCCGTTGAACCAGTTCAGATCGACGCTGTGCCCTTCGACGCCCGGAACGGTCCCATTGTCAGCATACTGCCAGAACGCCCAGTTGTCCCAACCCCCGATGTTCGGCTGCGCTGCGGGTGCATACCCAGCAATCCACAGGCGATAGCGCCCGTCGATGGTTGGATCCGCCTTGTGGAGGTCCGCGGCGACAGAAGCGCCGCAGTAGATGAGAGGGTTGGCCCCAGTTGCGCCACGCACGATGTCGGACCACTGGTCGAGCCAGCGTACCATGGCTATGCCCCGGATGTTGTACCGTGGCTCGATGTCAAGGACAGGTACCAGGAACCCTGGGCCGATGAACTGCCCAGCCACCTTCAGAAAGTAGGCTGCCTCTGCGGCAGCTGTGTTCTCAGCGGGCCAGCAGATGTGATAGACTCCTGTCAGCAGCCCCGCGGAACGCGCACCAGGTACCAGCACGCTCACGAAAGCATCTGTGATGCCAGTTCCCTCCGTCGCCTTGACAAAGGCAAACCGAAATCCCTCCACGTGAACGGCGGCCCAGTCGATGGGATCTCCCGCATCATCCCCGTCACACTGCCACCGTGACACGTCGATGCCCTGGATCATGCCCACGCGCATCTGCGCAGGGATATTGACGCTGCCTGTGGAGCAGGCGACGCGGACGAGGCTCTCATAGATCCCCGCTGGCATGCCGGTCCGCTGCACCCCGATGCTGATGCGCTGGCTTCCCCTGACAGGCACGCTGCCTGACGTGGGCGAAACGCCGACCAGCCATGAAGCGCCAGCGATGATGTCAAACGTCACCGGCGTGCTCCCCGTGTTCTGGAGAGTGAGAACGAGTGACGTCTGCTCGCCTCCGAAATCGAGCTCCGGAGGAAGAAAGAAGACACCAGTCGGCATCGGTGCCACCTGTGCAACCACTTGGACATCCTCGCAGAGATCGCTCGCGCCGTTCGCGTTGACTGCGCTGACGGCGTACCAGTAGGGCCTGCCGCCGATGAGCATGGGGCCGTCCGTCCAGGTCCGCGTGTCGAAGCCCTGATCACCGACATTCAGGGTGGCAACGAGCGTCGACGGATCCGCGTGACGGTCACGGTAGATGCGCCAGGCAGTAACGGGGGTGGCTCCGGGTTCCTCGGGAAGACTCCATGAAAGCGCAGTGGACTCGATCCCGCCTGTAGCCCCAAGGGCCGTCGGCGCACTGGGAATCGGACTGGGAACAGCCACCTTGAGATACTTGTCGACAGACCAGCCCATCACGCCACTTTTCCACTGGACGCGCCACCAGGTGAAACTGTCACTGGCAACAGGACCCTCCTGGACGACCCCGCGAGCCCCATCCTTCTCGACGCCGAGGACGGTTCCGGAACTGGTCGCCGATGATCGCACGTTGAGACCGTCTCCCCCTGTGCCGGTGACTTCGACAGCAGACCCGACAGTCAGCGTCTCGGCAAGAGCTGAAAACGGCATGAACGCGAGAGAGGTCACCAGGACCAGACACAGCATGATGGAAGGTGGCCCCCTGAGCGCGTTCCTGTTCTCACCGCCGTGCCTGCCTTCTGGACGCCTCATATGGACGGTCGTGCCTCCCGTATGGTGGAGTTTCCGGATGCAGTCTCCCGGCCTGTCGTCGCCACCTGTACTCATATTCTAGCAGCGTTCACGCATCCGTTCCACGCAGGTCTTCACAGAACCTGCGAACACCCGCCTTTGCAGAGGACGACTCTCAGGAGCGCTTGCTTCCCGCGCGGATCATCTCCTGCCCCCGGTCAACAACTTGCGACACCGTCAGACCGGTCGTATCCAGGCATGGAGCGTCAACCGCCTGGTACAGAGGGAGGCGCAGAGCGGCTTCGTCAAGGGCGGACGGGGGGCATGCATCAGCGAAGAGATGAGCGCGCAGCTCTTCGGGGGCGCAGACCAGCGAGACGCGTGTCAACCTGCATTCCAAGTCTCGCAACCCTGAGAGGATCGTGTGGACGATGAATTCATTGTGCAGTACCCAGTCGAAGATCATGGTCTCGTACGCGGAACAGGCCAGATAGTTGCGCAGCAAGACGATGATGTTGCGCTCCACCATCGCCTGGGTCTCGTTCGTCACCTGCCACGGATGCATCATCCAGCACCAGTCGCCGTCGAGCCACACCGCCTTGTCGATACGGCTCAGCAACTCCCTGCACACTGCGCCCTTGCCAACTCCCATCGGCCCGCCAATGACGACTAGGTTCTTCATGTGATTCCTCTCGCTTTGCCAAGCGGTACTCTGGCGCCCACTCCCATTATCCTATGCGGTCACCGTCGCACCGCAACCTGTAGCCACCGTCTTGCACCACACGGCCACGGCCGTACAATGCATGTGTTGCAGTACCTGCAAGAGCAGGCGCGCAACGCAGGACAGGAGGCCGACGATGAACCTGATCATGTTCGACATGGATGGTACGCTCTTTCGGACAGAGACGTCCTTCTTCCCTTCTGTACGGGAGTTTGCCAGCCGTCATGCCTTCCCGGTCCCTGATGAGGAGTTCCTTCGAAGCTTCATCGGTCAGAGCGGCAGCGCATGGCGAGCCTGGCTGGAACAGCTGCAGCTCGGCAAATCGACCCAAGAGCTCGCCTGTGAGTTCGACCTCCTGGAACAGAAATACGTGAAGACACAGGGAGAGCTGTACCCTGGTACCGCAGACGTCCTCAGGGCCTTGGCACTGGACGGATGGAAGCTCGGTGTGTGCAGCAACGCCCCCGGGTGGTATGCCGAAACGATCTTGACCCGGGCAGGTGTTCGCGACCTGTTCACGGTGATCCGGGTACCCAGTCGCCCTGATCAGACGAAGGCGATGATGCTGTGCGAGGTGTGGAATGAGCTTCATCCGGAGCAGTGCGCTATGGTGGGTGACCGAGCCGACGACATACGGGCGGCCCACGCGGGAGGCTACTTTGCGATAGGCGCCGTCTACGGTTGGGCTCCGCAGGAACTGGAGCTCGCAGACGTCCGCATCCACGACATTACCGAGGTACCGACGGCACTGGCCCGCCACTGGTCTCAAGAGGCTGTGACCGAGAGGGCGAGCGCTCCCGTGGCCGTGGCCTCTGCTCCAGTTGCTTCTGAAGCCCCTGCTCCACAGCAGCCCGTTGCGCAGACACCATCCACTACACGCCAGGTTCAGGAGCCCCTGCCTGTCAAGCCGAGCGTATCCGTCCCCCAGCATGAAGAGACTCCTTCCCTGACGATCGAAACGCCCTCTGAGACAGCCCCCGAGCCCATGGCGGAGGCACCTGCCATCACACGGCCCGTCGAGCCGCCGACCCAGACGTCCCCAGAGCCCCCGGCGAAAGCACCTGCCATCGTGGCGCACGTCGAGCCGGTGGTCACGTCGCCTGCCCCTGCAACGCCGCTCCGCTCGACACCAGAGACTGTCACGCCCCGTCCCGCTGAGCCGGAACCGGCGGCTGCGATCAGAAAGTCCTGGAACCTCTTCCGCAGGCATGAGGACAAACCACGGTAGGAGTGGAACCATGGACCGCCAGCGATTCTCGCGCATTGCCCACAGCACCCACATCTTCTATAACCCACTCAGTGAGGCGAAGCTGGACCGCGTCCTTGGTCTCGTCCCTCTGACGGCCGACAGCCGCGTCGTGGGTCTTGGCGCAGGACGATGCGAGGCACTTATCCGCCTGGTCGAGCGATACGCCTGCAGTGCGCTAGCCGTGGAGACCGACGAGAAGTTCCTCGAAACAGCGCGCAATGAAGCCATGATACGGATCCCAGGAAAGGTACTGCGGCTGGTACACCAGGAGGCGACCAAGTTTCTGGACGCCAACCCTGCATGCAACTTCGACATGGCACTCTGCATCGGAGCGTCACACGCCTTCGGAGACTACCGTCACACTCTCGCGCGTCTGAAAGCCTGCGTGCGTCCCGGCGGCCGGCTACTGGTGGGCGAAGGCTACTGGAAACAGAAACCGTCGCCCGAGTATCTGCTGGTCCTCGGCGGTGAGGAGTCCGAACTCACGAGCCATGAAGAGAATATCAGGACTGCCGAGGAATTGGGGCTCGTGCCCCTGTGGGTGAGCGTCGCCAGCGACGACGAGTGGGACGAGTACGAATGGCGCTATCGGATGAACATCGAGGCCTTCGCCCATGACAACCCCGATGATCCAGATCGCGAGGCGATGCTGGAACGGATCCACGCTTGGAACCACGCGTATCTTGCCTGGGGGCGGGCAACCTTCGGGTTCGGCCTGTACCTGTTCAGAAACGCCTAGACAAACCCTTCTCGCCAATACGACACTACGTTGTACCACGTCTGAACGACTAGGCGTTGCCTGGCGCCCATGGAGGTTACTCGAGTGCGAATTGCATAGTTCCGTCATACCGTAGCGCCAACTCCGTCACATGCCCTCGGCGCTGTGGCGACGAACACGGAGGAACACATGCAGACTACGTGCACCAACACCTATCCTTTTCATATCCGAATCAGACCACACCCTTGTTCGATGCTGTCTCGTTCTCCATCTTTGACGGCTCCCGTCTGGGCATCATCGGTCCAAGTGGCAGCGGAAAGCCGACGCTGCTGGGCCTCTTGACGGGAAGGCTGCAGCCAACTTCGGGCACGATCAGCAGATCCCGGCCGGCGCCCCGGATTGCGCTCATCGACATGGACACGGGCGACAGCCGGCTGGTCACGACAAGCGTCCTCGTGGTTCGCAACTCAGGCCTCGCCGCGGCGTGGAGCATCATACAGTCGGACTCTAGTGCCGACCGTACAGCAGAAGCGGCCGCAGAATTCGACGATCGCAGGCTTCAAGCTGACGCCCTTGCCAAATGAGCCCCCGCCGCGGCAACGACGCTCGATGTAGTGCTCAAATGCTCGCAATCAGGATCACCACACAACCTTCGTTGACAGTGCCCTGTTCGACCCCATACTATGGTGTCTTGCAGGTCTGTGCACAGGGAAACAGACGGCCGGGGAAACCCGACCGAACGCTCACTGTCGATGTCTCATAGCATGGGTCCAATAGCACTCGCCGCACCCATGTGGCG
>Ga0209182_10000288_pt1 | contig 13049 bp, 10 predicted proteins | sample LakBais05cmmetaG_FD_185474 | JGI IMG/M metagenome (GOLD analysis project Ga0209182, IMG submission 185474) | Lake sediment microbial communities from Lake Baikal, Russia to study Microbial Dark Matter (Phase II) - Lake Baikal sediment 0-5 cm... | ecosystem: Environmental > Aquatic > Freshwater...
CATCGAAACCATTGCCCAGCGTTCCGGCCTGACGGTCAGGATGGGCGAGTTGCAGGTCCAGCAAGTTGCGGCAGACGAAGGACTGGCCGCGGTGCTGAACCTGAAGGTTGGCGCGGACCTGACGCGTGTCGCGCGCATCATCTTTACCGACCACCGCCCGATCGCCTATCTGGTGGACACCCTGCCGATGGACATCCTGGCGGTTGACGAGCTTCAGTCCGGTTTCACCGGTTCGGTGCTGGACCTGTTGCTGCGCCGCGGCGACCCGAAGCTGACCCAGTCCCGGACCGAGATCAAGGCCATCGGGGCCACTTCGGAAGTGGCGCGCGCCCTGCAAATCCAGCGCGAGGATGTCCTGCTCCACTTTGCGGCCCAACTCTATTCTGAGGACAGCCGCGTGGTGGACTATTCCATCAGTTATTTCCTGCCCGGTTATTTCCGCTTCCATGTGGTGAGACGGGTGGGTTAACCATGTCACGTGTGCGAAATCACGTGCATTCTTCTTATTTACCCCGGAGGTAAAAATGCGTAGTTTTGCTGGTCGGGACATCCTGTCCCTCAAAGATTTCGAAAGGCAAGAATTTTTTCACGTTTTTGACGTTGCGGCTGAACTTGAGCCGATTGCCGTCAGCCGCCGTAACAGCGACCTGCTGGCTGAAAAGACCCTGGTGACGGCCTTCTACCAGCCATCCACCCGCACGCGCCTGGCGCACGAGGCGGCCATGCACCGCCTGGGCGGTCACGTGACCGGTTTCGCGGATGCCAAGATGACGCGGGCCGGTGACTTCTACCAGGAGTCCATCAAGGATACCGTCAAGATGCTGGAGTTCTACGGCGATGTCATCGTGATGCGCCACTTCACGCAGGGCGCTCCGCACGAAGCGGCCAAATGGGCCTCGATCCCGATCATCAACGGCGGCGACGGCTGGGGCGAGCATCCCACCCAGATCCTGACCGACCTGTACACTGTGTTGAAAGAAAAAGGCACCATTGACGGTCTCACCTGGCTGGCAGTCGGTGATATGCGCATGCGCACAATGCACTCGCTTGGCTATGCCCTGAGCCAATTCGACTGCCCGATCACCTTTGTCTCCCCGCCGGATATGGCACTGACCGACGAGTTCAAAGCCGAACTCAAGCAGTTCAGCGTCAATTTCCGCGAGGTCGAGCACGTTGAGCAGGCGATTGCTGAGGCGGATGTCATCCTGGTCGAGCCGGTTGTCCAGCCCGATTACACCAAATCCCGCGACGAACGCGCCGGGAAAGACCTGGGTCTCACTCCCGCCAACTACAAGATTACGCGCGAACTGCTGGAGAAGAAAGCCAAATCGGATGCCATTCTCCTGCACTCCCTGCCGCGCATGGACGAGGTCCCGACCGATGTGGACATCACCCGCTGGTCGCGCTATTGGCAGGAAGCCTTCAACGGCGTTGTCATGCGCATGGCGCTGCTGGCCTTAGTGCTAGGGGCTATGGAATAAGAGTCGGATAGTCTGATAGTCAAATAGTCTGATAGAGGAGATGCCGGGATGACGAAGGTCAGGCGGTTCGAGGATTTGATTTGCTGGCAGAAAGCACGTAAATTGGCAAACAGCATTCATGGCCTGACCCGTCATCCCGAATTCTCGAAGGATTTCAGGCTGCGTTATCAGATTTTGGATGCGGCCGGTTCGGTGATGCACAACATTGCGGAAGGCTGTGACGCTGGAACGGACCCGGAGTTTATTCGCTTCCTGAAAATGTCTCGCCGTTCGGCCAGCGAAGTACAGTCCGAGTTGTATCTGGCCTTGGATCGCAAATACATTGTCGAAGCCGATCTAAAACCGGCTTATGACCAGGCGGATGAAGTCAAGCGATTGATCAACGGCCTGATTGCCTATCTGCGGAAGAATGGCTCAAATGCCGGAAACAGGATCGGCGAAGACCAAAATGATTACCTCCTTGACACTCCTCCCGACAATGACTTGCCAAACGACTATCAGACTAACGACTATAAGACTGGTGACTATTAGACTGGAGACTAACTTATGCAAACATTTCTTCATGGCCGCGACCTGATCGGCGACCTGGATTTTACGAAAGAAGAAGTCGAAACCGTCCTGGACGTGGCCTTCGACCTGAAGCGCAAGCGCGCCCTGAATGAGCCGCATCCTTACCTGCGTGACAAGGTGCTGGCGATGTTGTTCTTCTTCTCGTCCACCCGCACGCGCGGCTCATTCGAAGCCGGCATGGCCCAGTTGGGCGGGCACGGCGCGTTCATCGAGAGCAAGTCCACCCAGATATCGCACGGCGATACGCCCAAGGAAATCGGCGAAATTTTTGGCCGCTACTACGATGGCATCGCCATCCGTCACGTGGACTGGGGCATCGGCAATGGCTATCTCAATGCGGTCGCCAAGGCCTCGCGCGTCCCGGTGCTCAACATGCAATGCGACATCTATCATCCCTTCCAGTGCCTGGCTGACCTGATGACCATCGTCGAGAAAAAAGGCCGCGACCTGCGCCGCAAGAAGATGGTTGTTTCGTGGGCCTACGCGGCTTCGTATCAGAAGCCGATGTCTGTCCCTCAGTCGCTCATCCTGCAAATGCCGCGCTTCGGTCTGGACGTGGTTCTGGCGCACCCGCCGGAGTTCAGATTGATGCCTGAGATTATGGAACAAGCTCAGGAACAGGCGCGCAAGTTTGGCGCTGGTTTTGAAGTAACGAATGACATGGAAGCCGCTTTCAAAGATGCGGATATCGTCTATGCCAAGTCGTGGGGCGCGATGGTCCACACCCCGGACCCGGAAGAGGGCGCCAAGATCATCAAGAAGTACTCGCACTGGATCACCGACGAGCGCAAGATGGCTCTTGCCAAACCGGATGCGATCTACATGCACCCCCTGCCTGCTGACCGCAACATCGAGGTCACGGATGGCGTGATGGACGGGCCGCAGTCTGTGGTGTATGATGAAGCCGAGAACCGCATGCATGCCCAGAAGGCCGTCATGGCCTTAACCATGGGTTAGGAGGAACATTTCATGAGCAAGAAAGTCGCTGTCGTTGCCATCGGCGGCAACTCGCTAATTAAAGATAAAAGCCGCCAGTCGGTCGAAGACCAGTACCAGGCCGCCAAGGAGACCACTTACCACATTGCCGATATGATCGAGCAAGGCTGGGATGTTGCCATCGGCCACGGCAACGGCCCCCAGGTCGGGTTCATCCTGCGCCGCTCTGAAATTGCCGCGAAAGTGGAAGGCATGCACGAGATCCCGCTGGACGTGTGCGGCGCGGACAGCCAGGGTGCGATTGGTTACGCCTTACAACAGACTCTTCAAAACGAACTGTTCAAACGTGGCATCAAGAAGCCGGTTGCCACTGTCGTGACCCAGGTGCTGGTGGATAAAAACGATGCAGCCTTCAAGAACCCGTCCAAACCGATTGGTGGTTTCATGGACGAGGCTGAAGCCAAGCGCCGCGAGAAGGAACTCGGCTGGAGCGTGGTGGAAGATTCCGGGCGCGGTTGGCGGCGTGTGGTCGCCTCGCCGCTCCCGAAGGAAGTGGTCGAACTCGAGTCGGTTGAGACCCTGATCAAGGCCGGGACAGTGGTCGTCACTGTCGGTGGCGGCGGCATCCCGGTTATCGACAAGGGTGAGGGCGAGTATGCTGGAACGGCAGCCGTCATTGATAAGGACTTTGCCTCCAGCCTGCTGGCCCGCCTGATCAAAGCCGACCTGCTGCTCATCTCCACCGCGGTCGAGAAAGTGGCCCTCAACTTCGGCAAACCCGACCAGAAATGGATTGACAGTATGACCCTGGCCGAGGCCAAACAATATCTGGCTGAAGGCATCCACTTTGCCAAAGGCTCGATGGCCCCCAAGATACAGGCCATCATCTGGTTCCTGGAGGCTGGTGGCAAGCAGGCGCTCATCACCAACCCGGAGAATATCGGGAAGGCTCTCAAGGGAGAGACCGGAACGTGGATTGTTCCGTAAAGGAGAGCACCGACAGACAAAGGATGGTCATTACCCCATAACTCAGAGATGCACACTGGAATGTGAATTATAATCAAGTCGCTGTCTTGATTAAAAATAATTGAATACTAAATTGGACAAGCTCGGACATTCGAAACCCTAATAAAACATTCACAGGAGATTATTATGTCCACGTCAAAATCACCTCGATATACCCATAAAAGAAGAATGTTGCATGAGGTTACTCAAGATGTCGTGGCTACTTCAATGGGCAGAGAACCAGCCGACCTGATCATCAAAAATGGCCGCCTGGTCAATGTCAATACCGCTCGTATTCAGGATGGTATTACAGCGGCTGTTCGGCATGGAATAATTGCTTATGTAGGAAAAGGTGACCATCTCATTGCCGATGAACATACCAGGGTGGTTGATGCCACCGGACGTTTTCTTGTGCCGGGTTTTATTGATACGCACGATCATGTTGAGAGCAGCATGGTGGATGTTGTCAGCTTTGCAGAGGCAATACTTCCGCACGGGACCACCACCATTGCCTGTGACAACCATGAAATCACCAACGTTTTTGGAATTCGAGCTGTTGAATTATTTCACAAGGCAGCCCAAGGCTTGCCTCTGAAGATCATGGTGGCTATGCCGGTATGCGTCCCTTCCATTCCCGGCTTTGAGGATGCTGGCGCCACCATCACTGCTAAAGAGGTAGCCCAGGCTTACCAGGAGGGCTGGGCCCAAGTGCAGGGAGAACAGATGAATTTCCCAGGCGTGATCTATGGTGACCCCCATGTACATGCCATCACCGCGGCCTCGCTAAAATCCGGGAATGTGCTCACCGGGCATTACGCCAGCCTGGAATTGGATAAGGGTTTACCGGCTTTTGTCGCAGCTGGCATCACGGCTTGTCATGAAGCCACCACCGCCGAAGCTGCCATGTGTCGTGCTGAACTGGGATGCTATGCGCAGCAACGGTATGGCACAGCCTGGTTGGATATGCCCAACACCATCAAAGCTGTCACCGAAAACCCGGGGCTGGACACACGTTTCTTTACAATGGTCACTGACGATGTTACACCAGGCTCAATTGGTGAACATGGCCACCTTAGCCGGGTGGTACGCGAAGCCATCAGACAAGGCGTTCCGCCCATCCTGGCAATTCAGATGGTAACGATCAACGCCGCACAACTGCTTGAGAAATCGCGCTGGATCGGTACCATTTCGCCAGGCCGCGCCGCTGATATTCTTATCGTCAGCGATTTGGTGAACGTGATCATTGACCAGGTTTTTGCCGACGGTGTGCTGGTCGCTGAGAACGGCAAGATGGTCATGGAGTTCATACGCTACAACTACCCGGATTGGGCATTGAAATCTGTGCACCTGCCACAACTTTCGGAAACAGATTTCCGTATTCCAGCCGAGAAAAAGGTTAAAGTTCGCGTGATGCGGATATTCCCCGGCATGGTTCATACCGCCGAAGAGTTTTTTGAAATTGAGCCTGTCAACGGCTCTCTCCTGGCCGATCCCGCAAGGGATCTTGTAAAAGTGGCAAATTTCTACCGCCACGAACCTCGGCCGGAAGTTATAAAAACCAGAGGCCTTGGTTTTGCGACAGGTTTGCAGTTCAAACCCAATACCGCCTTCGCATCGACCGTTTCACACGATTGTCACAACCTGCAGGTTATTGGCACCAGCGACAAGGCGATGGCATTAGCTGCAAACGAATTAATCCGTGCGGGTGGGGGACATTGCGTGGTTGTGGATGGAAAGGTGGAGGCTTTGATGCCCATGCCTCTGGGTGGGTTGATGTCTCTCGAATCGGTTGAGGTTGTTTCACAACAACTCAAGAAAATCGAAGATGGACTGAAGAAAGCAGGCTGCCTGCATGATTCAGTCGAAATGACAATCAGCCTGTTGGGCTTGATCGTCCTGGAAGAACTACACCTTTCCAACCAGGGCCTGGTTGAATTGAAACCAGGCCAGCTGCCCAGGTTTGTTGACTTGGTGGTAGCGGAATAGAAGATGCTTCGAAAGGAGGCCTCAGCAATAAAATATCCTTATAATGATATGTTCCCTTCACAATACACCTTTAACCCCATAAATATCCTATTCCTATCGAGGAGAAAGTAGCATGCGCACAAAAGTTTTTAAAATCACCTTACTAGCGATGGTCCTGGTGATCGCCGCGACCGCCTGCGGTTCCCCGGCAACTGCCACCCCGGCTCCTGCCACCCAACCGCCTGTCACCCAACCGACTGCTGTCCCACCGACTGTGGTCCCAACCGTTGTTAAGACTTTCACCATTGGTATGGTCCTGGTCGGCCCCTATAATGATTCGGGCTGGAGCCAGGCTGGTTACGAAGGCGGCCAGTATGCGGTATCCAAGATCCCGAATACCAAGCTGATCTATGTTGACCTCGGTTTCACCCACCAGGGCGTCACTCCAGCTCAATTAGCGGAGCAATTACTGGCACAAGGCGCCAACCTGATCATCTTCAACTCGGATGATTTCAAGGATGACTCCAATACCTTCGCCAAGGCTCATCCGGATATCCCCACTATCATGTTCTCAGGGGATCAATCCTGGGCTGCGGGTCAGGCTTTTCTGAACATCCCCAATATGGCCAACATCATGCCGCGCGCAGAATACGCGAAGATGATCGCAGGCTGTGCGGCTGCCCTGACCACCCAGACAGGCAAGATCGGCTACCTGGGTCCACTGATCAACCCCGAGACCCGCCGTTTGGCTTCCTCGGCCTACCTGGGCGCCAAGTACTGCTGGACCAAATACCTGCAGAAAGATCCTGCCGCCTTGCAATTCAAAGTCACTTGGATTGGTTATTGGTTTAACGTGCCTGGTACGACGCTAGATCCGACCAAGGTAGCGGATGACTTCTACAACAGTGGCTTTGACGTGGTCATGTCGGGCATTGATACCACCGAGGCGTTGACCGAGGCGAAGAAGTTGCACGATGCCGGTCAGCATGTCTGGGCTGTTTCCTACGATTACAGAAATAACTGCAGCACAGCTCCGGATGTCTGCCTGGGCGTTCCCTACTTCAATTGGGGCCCAGAAGTCATGGCCCAAGTTCAGAAGGCTATTGATGGCACTTTCCAACAGGACTGGGTATGGATGGCGCCGGATTGGACGAATATCAATAATCCGGATACCAGCGCAACCGGCTTCGTGAATGGCCAGGCGCTCAGTAGTGATGCCGCCACCAAGATCGCCCTGCTCATTAGCGAAATGGCGAGCGGGTTGAACCTGTGGACCGGCCCGATCAATCTACAGGATGGCACGGTCTACCTGACGGCTGGCACTGTCGCCACCGATCAGCAGATCTGGTACCTGCCGCAATTGCTTCAAGGCATGGAAGGCCAGAGCGTTTCTCAGTAACTTGATTAAATCTAGGGGGAAGGCATAACCTTCCCCCAAGATTTTTTATTTCCACGAATATCCTTTTATCGCTTCATGTATAAAAAGGTGAACTTTCCTGTACCGAACGGCTCGGAAACAACAGGATTAGGGTTCAGTTATTTAGGCAGTTCTCTGCAGGATGGCTCAACATTGAGGAAAGAACAATGAATGTTGAATTAAAGGACATCCATAAGACGTTCGGTGAGGTGCATGCCAATGTGGGGATTAACCTGACAATTCCGGCGGGGACCATCCAGGGAATTCTGGGGGAGAACGGAGCCGGAAAAAGCACCCTGATGAAGATATTATCCGGTTTTATTCGGCCAGACCAGGGCGAGATTCTGCTCGATTGCCAAACGGTCTCGATTCATTCACCGGCGGATGCCATTCGGCAAGGAGTGGGCATGCTCCACCAGGACCCTCTCGATTTTCCTCCAATGCGGTTGATCGAAAATTTTATCCTAGGCAGTGGCGGAGGTCTACTGCCTGATCAGGGTGCAGTGTTACGGGATTTCAAGAAACTAGCCGGGCAATTCGATTTCTCGCTCGACCCGGAGGCATATGTTGATTCTCTCACGGTCGGGGAGCGTCAACAGTTGGAAATCCTGCGCATGATCTGGCTGGGGGCGCGCGTCATGATCTTCGACGAACCCACCACCGGCATCAGCGCAGCACAGAAAGTGAAACTGTTCGCTGCCTTGCGTCTACTCGCCGAGCAGGGCAAGACAGTCTTATTCGTCTCTCACAAGCTGGAAGATGTGGAAGGACTGTGCAGCCGCGTTGCAGTCCTGCGAGAAGGGTACCTGGTGGGGGAGGCTAAACAACCTTACACCACTAAGAAACTGGTCGAGATGATGTTCGGCAAGACCATCTCGGTCGGCGGGCGTAGACCCTGCGGGACGGATGATGTGTCTGTGAGCCTGTCCAAACTTATGGTCGAAGATTACCGGCTGAAGGTCCGAGATGTTAACCTGGAGGTTCACTGCGGTGAGGTGATCGGCCTGGCGGGTATGGAAGGCAGCGGCCAGGGATTGTTTTTAAGGGCCGTGGGTGGGATGACCCACACAGTGGGCGGAAAAATCCTAATCGACGGTCGTGACCTGACCGGCCGGTCGTACCAAACTTTCAAGAAACACGGGGTAGCATTCCTGCCAGCGGCGCGCCTGGAGGAGGGTCTGGTGCCCGGTTTGAACCTGACCGAGCATTTCATCCTGGCCGAGGAGGCCAAGGGCTTCTTCATCAATTGGGAAAAGGGCCGCCTGCTGGCGCAAGAGCGCATCAAGGCATTCGATGTGCGCGGGATACCAGCGAACACGGTCGAGTCACTTTCCGGCGGGAACCAGCAGCGGGCATTACTGGCCCTGTTGCGGGACCCGCTGAACTTGCTCCTGCTCGAGCATCCCACCCGTGGCCTGGACATTGAGTCTGTCATTTATATCTGGAACAAACTTAAGGAACGCTGCCAAAAGGGGACATCGATCCTGTTCGTCTCGTCCGATTTGGAGGAAATCCTGCAATATAGCGACCGGGTGCTGGTGTTTTTCAGTGGCAAAGTGACATCTCCCCTGAATGCGTCTACTTTAACCACCGAAAAACTAGGGGAGTTGATTGGCGGCAAGGGTTGGCCGGAATCAACGGATGAGGGAAAGCTTGCATGAAAAAAATCAGATGGCTTAATTTTGGTTTTCAAATCGGAGCAGTGATCCTGGCACTACTTTTTACCACGGTCGTTCTGCTGATAGCCGGCGCGCCTCCGCTGCAAGCCTATTTATACATCATAAAAGGTGCCTTAAGTTCAATTACCAACATCAGCAATGTTTTATCAGCATGGGCACCTTTGCTGTTAACCACCTCCGGGGTGTTGATCACCTTTGCGGCAGGTCTGTGGAATATTGGCATCGAGGGTCAGATCATGGTCGGCGCCATTTTCACAACTGGCGCTTTGCGTTTATTGCAAAACAGTCCGGTTTCCTCCGGGTGGATCCTGGTCATCGGTTTCCTGGCTGGAATGGCGGGCGGAGCCTTATGGGCGGCACTCGCAGGTTTGCTGAAAACATTCGGTGGGGTCAACGAAATTTTTGGGGGACTGGGATTGAATTTTGTGGCAACAGCTTTTGCCCTTTATTTGATCATCGGTCCCTGGAAAAGGCCGGGGATTGCTTCGACGAGTGGGACTTTAATGTTTCCGGATAAGCTTTGGCTGCCGACCTTGCCAAAAGTGCAATTCAGCGTCTGGGCCCTAGGTTTGGGCATCCTTGTCGTTGTCCTCATCTATATCATCCTGCGCGGAACTCATTTCGGTCTACGACTGAAAGCAATCGGAAAGAATTCGAAAGCCGCCTTATTGATGGGCGTGCCAACATGGCAATACAGCATGTTCGCCTTCCTTCTGTGCGGAGTCTTTGCCGGCCTAGCGGGTGCGATCCAGGTCACCTCCGTTTATCACCGCCTCACACCTGCAATATCAAGCGGGTATGGCTTTCTTGGCCTTATGGTGGCCATGCTGATCAATTACCAGGCGATCTGGGCGGCGCCGGTTGCCCTGTTCTTCGCGGCCTTGAATATTGGCGGCATTCAACTTCCGATCGTGCTGAAATTGGACTCCTCTCTTTCGGGCGTCTTGCAGGGAATTCTCGTCCTATTTGTCTTGCTGGTCGAGGGCGCCCGCCAGCGCCTATTTAAGGAACGGTAGGGAGCGACTATGAATTCTTCGAGTGTCCTATTAGGTCTGGCAGGGGTTTTGTACGGCGCCGCGCCGATCATGTTCGCCGTTATCGGCGAAACGATCACGGAACGGGCCGGCGTCATCAACCTTTCCATGAACGGGACGATCCTGCTCTCGGCAATGGGTGGCTTTGCCGTAGCAGCCGGGACCGGCAGCATCGTTTTGGGTTTTCTAGCCGGGGCGTTGATCGGCGCCCTGGTGGCGCTCGTGGTCGCTTTCAGCAGTATAACCCTCAAGCAGTCGCAGGTGGCTGTGGGTTTCGTACTGGCTCTGCTTTGCCGGGATCTCTCGTATTTCTTAGGCCATGCGTATATCAGTAAAGCCGGGCCTCGGCTGATCACCATCCCAATTCCAGCCTTGAGCGGAATTCCCATCCTGGGAACGTTATTTTTTAAGCATGATGTGATGACCTACCTCAGTTTTGTAATCATCTTTCTGGTTTGGTTCTGGATCTTCCGAACCCGGCCGGGTTTGATGCTGCGTGGCATCGGCGAGCGCCCGGCGGCGGCCTTCGTGCGGGGCGCCGATGTCAACCGCCTCCGGTATCTTTACACCATTATTGGCGGAGCAATTGCAGGACTGGCCGGTCCGACCTTTTCGTTGAGTGTAAAAGCAGGTTGGGCGGGACCGCTTTCCGGTTTGGACGGGTACGGCTGGATTGCCCTGTCCATTACCATCTTCGGCGGCTGGAATCCGTTCCGGGCTGCGCTGGGCGTATACCTCTTCTCCTTCCTGCAGTGGCTCGGGCTGGTTCTCCAACCGTTCCTACCCAGCATTCCTACCCAAGTGCTTCAAGTGGCGCCTTTTCCCTTGATGATCCTGACTCTGATGCTGGTCAATATCAGCGACGCCGAATGGGTGGAGCGAATGCTAGCCGCCATGCCGGAAAGGGCACGCCGCTGGATGATGAAGTTATTCCGGACGTTGCGAGCTTCGCCGCCCGCCTCTCTAGGCGTGCCGTTTGAGTCTGAATAAGTGTATAGGGCGACTTGTCATGTCGCCCTACGTTATAATGGGGCCATGGCCAATTTCATTGGATACCGTTGTTCACTCTGTAATGCTGAATACCTGCCCGGTCAGGTGACGTACACCTGCCCCAAAGATGGCGGGAACCTGGATGTGGTGCTGGATTACGAAGCCATCCGTCAGAAATTCCAACCCGAAGACCTGACTTGCCGCGCCGAGGACTCGCTCTGGCGCTATTTACCGCTTTTACCCGTCCCCGACCCGGGCGGTGAAGGCACCCCCATCCGGGCCGCAGGCTGGACTCCGGTCTTCACGCTGACGCGTCTGGCGGAAAAACTCGGTCTCGAGCATCTCTGGCTCAAGGACGAGAGCCGCAACCCGACGGCTTCCTTCAAAGACCGCGCCAGTGCAGTGGTGGTGGCGCGTGCCCGTGAAATCGGTGCGGAAGTGGTCGTTACGGCTTCCACCGGCAATGCCGGGGCAGCCCTGGCCGGTATGTCAGCTGCGATAGGACAGAAAGCCGTCATCTTTGCACCGAAATCCGCACCCCCGGCGAAAGTGGCCCAGCTGCTCGTTTATGGCGCCAAAGTCATTCTGGTGGACGGCACTTACGACGAGGCTTTCGACCTGACCATCAAAGCCGCGCAGGAATTTGGCTGGTACTGCCGCAATACGGGCTATAACCCGTTCACAGCCGAAGGGAAAAAAACTGCCGCACTGGAAATCTGGGAATGGTATAACCAAAAAAAGGAATGGATGACGGAACATGGCGAGTCCGTCAGTGACGTTCCGTTGACCGTTTTCGTTTCGGTCGGCGATGGGAACATCATCTCCGGCATGCACAAAGGTTTCAAGGATTTGCTGGCCCTGGGATGGATGGAGAAAATGCCCCGGATTATCGGCGTACAGGCCGAAGGGTCCGCGGCGATTGCGAACGCTTTCCATGCCGGGACGGAAAAGATCATCCCCGTCTCTGCCAAAACGATTGCCGATAGTATCTCCGTTGATCTGCCGCGGGACGGCGTGCGGGCGGTACGTGCAGCCCGCGAGACCGGAGGCACGTATATTCAAGTAAGCGATGAGGAAATCTTGCAAGCCATCGCCGCACTCGGCCCGCTGGGAATCTTCGCCGAACCCGCCGGAGCGACGGCCTATGCGGGTCTGGTGCGGGCGGTAGGGCAGGAGATTGTCAAGGCAGGTGACCCGGTACTGGTGCTGAATACTGGCTCCGGTTTGAAGGACGTGCGTGCCGCCATGCAGGCAGTGACCGCGGCCCCGGTTATTGAACCGACGCTGGAGGCAATCAAACGAATTCTATGAAACAGCAAAATCACCAATGGAGTCTGTCTTTCCGTTACTTGGTTTTTGGAGTCATATTTTTACTCCTGGCCGTGGGGCTCTGGTATATCCGCAGCATTTTGGAACCGTTGATTATTGCGGCGTTTATTGCCTATCTCATCCATCCCGCGGTTAATTATTTGACCAGGCGTACGCGCCTATCGCGCCCGGCCGCGGTCAACCTGGTTTATTTCATTACGCTGGCAGTGTTGATTGGCACACCGTCAACACTCACCCCCATTTTTTTTGACGAATTTAAACAGGTGATTGCCGACGTACTCGATATTTTTAACCAACTCACTGTCTGGTTGGTGAAACCGCGTGTCATCCCCGGTATTCCCATTGATTTTGGGCAATTGGCCAACCGGTTGACCCAATTCCGCTCCGCCTTTCTAACGTCCCTTCCGGACCAGTTACTCCAACTATTGGGGAAGACATCCGTAGGCGCCCTGTGGCTCCTGGTCATCCTGGCGGCGGTCTATTATTTCCTGGCTGAGTGGCCGCGTCTCCGCAATGACTTTATCGGCTCATTCCCGGATGCTTATCACCCCGAACTCAACGAACTGTACCAGCGAGTGCGCAGTATCTGGATGAACTATTTGCGCGGTCAATTATTGTTGATGGCGATTGTGGGCGTGACTTT
>Ga0209182_10000290_pt1 | contig 13013 bp, 9 predicted proteins | sample LakBais05cmmetaG_FD_185474 | JGI IMG/M metagenome (GOLD analysis project Ga0209182, IMG submission 185474) | Lake sediment microbial communities from Lake Baikal, Russia to study Microbial Dark Matter (Phase II) - Lake Baikal sediment 0-5 cm... | ecosystem: Environmental > Aquatic > Freshwater >...
GCCATGGGGATCCTGGCGGGCATCTTCGTCTGGTATGGGTGGGGGTACGCCATGTTCGGCTACTCACAGTCCTCGGAGTTGACGGGGATCAATCTCATCTTCATTCACGGGATCTACTTTGTGGCGGGCGTGAGCTGGATCGTCTTCCTGATGGAGCGCATTCTGATCGTGTTCGCGGTCCTGCGGGGAGACAAGGACGCCATCAAGCTCCTGAGGGGGGATTTCAATGTCGCCAGGTGAAGTCGCAGCGATTCTGTTCGGGACCTTCGCATTCCTGGTCATCCTGCGTGTGCCGGTGGCGTTCGCCCTCGGGCTCGCCACGCTGCCGATCATGGTCATCGATCCGCGGCTGACCCCGGTCCTGATGATGGGCGAGATGACCAAGGCCTACAACTCGTTTATCCTGCTCGCGGTGCCGTTCTTCCTCCTCTCCGCAAACATCATGAACTCGGCGGGGATCACCGACCGCTTGATTGACCTCACCAAGTGCCTGGTGGGGCGGTATCGCGGGGGCCTCGCCTACATCAATGTCGTCGTGAGCATGATCTTTGGGGGGATCTCCGGCTCCTCGACGGCGGACGCGGCGGGCGAGGGCTCCATCATCATCCCGGCCATGGAGAAGCAGGGCTACGATAAGAGCTTCACCGTGGCCATCACCTGCTGCTCCTCGGTCATGGGGGTCATCATCCCGCCCAGCATCCTGATGGTGGTCTGGGGCGGCGTGATGAACGTCTCCATCGGGGCGATGTTTCTGGGCGGATTCATCCCGGGCATTATGGTGGGCGTGTCCCAGATGATTGCGACCTTCTTCTATGCCCGGGCCCGGAATTACCCCATCTACGCAAAGCCGACCCTCAAGGAGTTCTTCGTCTCCGTGTGGGCCGCGCTGGCCGCGATGATGACGCCGGTTATCATCATCGGGGGCGTGGTGGGCGGGTTCTTCACCCCCACGGAGGCGGCCGTGGTGGCCGTGCTCTATTCCTTCTGCGTCGGCCTGTTCCTCCACCGCACGATGGGTCTGAGGCAGATCAGAGACGTGCTTTACAACACCGTGCGTCTGGGCTCGATCTCGCTGTTCTGCATCGGGACGGCGTCGGCCTTCGGCTGGGTGATGGCCTACTACCAGATTCCCGCAGCGGTCATCAAGTTCCTCACTCAGTTCGGCGTTGGGGTGGTGAGCGTGGGGCTGGTGGAGGCGGCGGCATTTCTCTTCATCGGATGCTTCATCGACGCGGTGCCGGCCATCATTATCATCGCGCCAATCCTGGCGCCCATGGCGCTGAAGGTCGGGATGCACCCGATTCATTTCGCGCTGATCGGGGTTGTGTCGCTCGCCTTCGGTCTGGTGACGCCCCCGTACGGCCTGTGCCTCCTGATCGACGTGGCCATCGCCAAAACCACGGTGTCCCATGTGATCAAGGACGTGTGCATCATCCTGATCCCGATGCTGATCATGCTGTTCTTGATCATCCTGTTCCCGCAGGTGGTCCTGTTCATCCCGAAGCTCTTCATGCCCAAGTTCGTCTAGAGCGATCCGTCCGAGCGAGGAAGACACCGGGGGGCGCGATGTATGCGGCTTGTCGGAGATAGTTCCGGCTGGATGAAGGCAACAGTGGTTTCAAGGAGTCGCAAAGAATCAATATGCCGCGAGTACAAGTCATCCCTCCTGAACAGGCTGCCGCGCGCATTCCCGATGGCGCGACGCTCTGTGTCAGTTCATCCTCCGGCTTGAACTGTCCTGACGCGATTCTCCAAGCGATCGGCGAACGTTTTGCCAAGACCGGCGCGCCAAAGAATCTCACGACCATTCACCCGATTGCCTCCGGCGACATGTACGGCATCGCCGGGATTGATCATCTCGCGCGGCCGGGATTGTTGCGGCGCGCGATTGCCGGTTCATATCCGAGCGGACCATCATCCATGCCTTCGCCAAGAATTTGGCAGATGATCCATCGCAACGAAATAGAGGCGTACAACTTTCCGAGCGGCACACTCTTTCACATGCTGCGCGAAGGCGCGGCGAAACGACCCGGCGTACTGACCAAGGTCGGATTGGACACGTTCATTGACCCGCGTCGGCAAGGCGGGCGCATGAACGATTGCACTCCCGCCGACATCGTGCGCGTCGTCGAGTTTGACGGCGAAGAATGGCTCTACTTCAAAGCGCTGCAGCCGGACATCGCGATCATTCGCGGCACGACGGCTGACGAGTGCGGCAATATCTCCATGGAACACGAAGGCGCGTACCTCGGCGCATACGATGTCGCGCTCGCGGCGCGGAACAATCGCGGCGCCGTCATCGCGCAGGTCAAGCGATTGACCACAGCGGGCGCGCTTCATCCGCAAGCGGTGCGTGTGCCGGGCATCCTGGTGGATTACCTCGTCGTCGTGCCCGAACAATGGCAGACGACGCAGACGCCGTACGATCCGGCGATCAGCGGCGAGACGCGGCGTCCGCTCAGCGAATGGAAGCCGCTGCCATTCGACACCGACAAGGTCATCGCGCGCCGCGCTGCGATGACGTTACGGCAAGACGAAGCGGTCAACCTGGGCTTCGGTATTTCCGCGCTCGTCCCGGAGATTTTGCTCGAAGAAGGTTTGCACGGCGCGGTGACCTGGGTGATCGAACAAGGCGCGGTCGGCGGACTGCCCTTGACCGGTTTTCCATTCGGCTGCGCGGTCAACGCGCAAGCGATCGTGCCATCGCCGGATCAGTTCACGTACTTTCACGGCGGCGGATTTGATCGCAGTCTGCTTTCATTCATGCAAGTGGACCAGGATGGGAACGTGAATGTGTCGCGCCTCGCGGCGCTGCCGCATGTAACGGCGGGCGCGGGTGGCTTCATTGACATCACCGCGCACGCGCGGCAGATCGTGTTCAGCGGCTATTTTACCGCGGGCGGTTTGGAGTTGGCACTTGAAAATGGTAAACTGCGAATCGTCAAAGAAGGCAAGGCGCGCAAATTTATGCGCGCGGTCGAGCATGTCACCTTCAGCGGTCGCCGCGCGCGCATCAATCGGCAAGACATCACGTATGTTACCGAGCGCTGCGTCATCAAACTCGACCCCGCCGGACTCACGGTGACCGAAATCGCCCCCGGTGTTGATTTGGCGCGCGATGTGCTTGCGCAGGCAGACATCGAACTGCGCGTCAGCCCGAATCTGAAAACGATGGACGCGCGCTTGTTCAAGCCAGAGCCGATGGGATTGGTGCTGGAATGAGCTGCTTGTGTCATTGCGAGGAGCGTCCCTTCGATTGGCTCAGCAAAACAATAGAAAAAGTCTCAATATGACGAAAAACGAATGGGTCAGTTGCGCACAAGCTCCGCTTAAGCAGCTCCCTAACAGAGTGTGGCGCACCTACCAAGGGGGAGCCCTAATTGATCATTGGAAAAAGATTAAACCTGAGAATGATGGCAACATGCCCGAGGAGTGGATCATGTCGGCCATCTCAGCAAGGGGCAAAAACCGACCGCTTGAAGAGGGTCTTTCCTTTTTAACCACCCCCTTGGGGGTACTTCCACTCAACGAACTGGTTGGAGTCGATTTAGAACTCTTTTTGGGTAAGAGGGTAGCAAAAAAATTTGGCACCACGGGCGTGCTGATAAAGATGCTCGACTCCAAAGAGAGGCTCACCATTCAGGTGCACCCCGACAAGCAATTTGCACGAGCCATGCTCAACTCTGCTTTTGGCAAAACCGAGTCGTGGTATGTGTTAGGTGGACGTGAAATCAATGGAGAGAAAAGCTGCATTTATCTCGGATTTAAGGAAGGCGTAACAGAGGAAATCTGGAGCGCACTTTTCTACACGCAAGATATTATAGGCATGTTAAATTGTCTGCATCGCTTTGAGGTAAACCCCGGAGATGCATTTATTATTTATGGTGGTGTTCCTCATGCCATCGGCAGCGGTTGTTTTCTAATGGAGGTGCAGGAACCGACAGATTACACCATGAGGGTGGAGAAAATTACCCCCGGCGGACTGACCATGGGTGATGAACTGATTCATCAAGGGATAGGAGAGAAAAATATGCTTAAATGCTTCCATTACGATTGTTGCTCATATGAAGAGGCAAAGAGAAGGTGGAAAGTTACCCCAATGGAAATAGAGTCATCGGGTACATTTACACTAAAAACTATATTTAACGAGTCGCACACCGACTGTTTTGCACTTAACGAACTTGACCTAAAAGGAGAAATGACCTTGCAAGGCAATGGAGATTTTTTCGCCGGGGTGATTTACTCAGGCGAAGGTGCCATGACTTGTGGGGGCAAAGATTACCGCTTTACTCAAGGCGATGAGATATTCTTCTCGGCTACTGTTGGGAGTATTACCTTTCATCCCACAGTTGCATCCAAAATATTACTTTGTTATCCACCGTTATAATATCGGCTCTTTTGACTTTTAGTCCAGATCGTATTTGTTCATCCCAATCAATCAGGCCGCTCAGAATCCATAGAGCTCAGCCGGGTTGTCCGTCAGGATCTTGTTCCGGACGGTTTCGTCATCCACCCAGTCGAGCAGCAGGTCAAGCAAATCCGCTTCGTCCGGTCGATTCTTCTGACCCGGATGAGGCCAGTTGCTGGCCCACAGCATTCGCTCGGGTGCGGCCTTGGCCAGCGCCCGTGCCTCAGGAGCGACATCCGCCCAATCCGGGGCCCCGGATACCGAAGATTCATAGGGAGCCGACAACTTGACCCAGCACCGGCCGGTTTCCAGAAACCGCAGCAGTACCTTGAAAGCCGGATCATCGGTTGGCACCGGTCCCATGAACCGCCCCACATGATCCACCACCAGCCTGCCCGGCAGGCGTTTCAGCATCGCCTCCCGCTCGGGAAATTCCCTTCCGTTCATCTGGAGCTGAATGTGCCAGCCGAAATTGTGCACCCGCGCGGCCACCTCTTCCATAATATCCCAGGGGACAGCGCCTCCGGGGAGCATATGAAATCGCGCGCCCCGGACACCCAGCCGGGTCAGACGGTCCAGCTCAGCGTCGCTGGTCGAAGTGTCTGCCACCATTACCCCCCGGGCATTTTCTCCCAATGCCTTCATCGCCGCCAGCTGACAAGAGTTGTCCATGCCATAGGTGGTCGGCTGGACGATCACCACCCGCTCCAGATTCAGCCGCTTTTGAAGCGACCGGTATTCGTCCACCCAGGCATCGGGCGGCATCATGAGCGCCGTGGGGGCTGAAGGGAATGTGGCGTTGTAAAAATGTATATGTGAATCGCAGGCCCCTTTTGGAGCGGTCAGACGGGGGGCTTTCCTGCTATTTGATGAATCCATTTTCATCCCTCCCTGGTTCGTCTTGGTTCAATCAATTTTATCCACGTCGCCGGTGAACTCCATCGCGCAGTAGGGGCCTCCCTGGAACAATCCCTCGGCCGGCGGTTCATCGGCCTGTACCGCCTTGATGGCAGAAACGACCGCCGCCTGGTCGGCCGCGTCCGTGGTGCTGCTCTTGGATACGACCTGACTCTTTTCCCGGGCCCGGCGCTGTGCTGCGAAAATCTCTTCCGCAAAGTCCTCGGAATTATCCCGGGGACGATATCCCAGACGTTCAGCCGGCGTGTTGTCCCACCAGCTCCGGTCATTACCGGATACCCCCCATACCACTTCGTAATGAAGATCCAGGGGCGCATCCAGACAAATCCGGGTCAGCTGCACCATGTCCGGATAACTGAGCCAACAGCTGAGCATTCTCACATTCAACGGCCGGGGCTGAAACGATCCGATTCGCATGCATATATTGCTCATGCCATGTTTGTCCGCATACAGGCGTGCCAGCGCCTCCCCGAAAACCTTGGCGGCTGCGTAACGGCAATCGGGACGCGGCGGATCACCGACCGTAAGCTTGCGTTCTCTCCGGTGGTAACCGACAAGATGGTTGGTGCTGGCAAACACAAAACGTTTTATTCCATGGCGCCGGGCGGCCTCAAACGTGTTGAAGGCGCCGAGGATATTGCTTTTTAAAACCACATCCCACGTCCCCTCCTCGGCCTTGCCTCCCAGGTGAATGACGGCATCCACCCCCTCCATGGCGGCATCCACTTCATCATAGTTGTCCAGGTTGGCCAGCACGATCTCCTCCCCGGGCTTGGGATCTCCGAAAGGTCTGCGATGGGAAAGACGCAATACCGGGTAGACTCCCCTGAGCGCTTCACGAAGCACCCGTCCGATGACACCGTCGGCGCCGGTCATCAAAACACGATTGTACATCATCTTCTCCTTCCAATTATTGCTCTTCGGTCCCAATCCTGTCCTTATCGTCCAAGATGAAATCGACGGCAAAACCACACCGGAACGGGTCGCGGAAGTACACCGGTACCGGAACGGAAAGCGACGCGCGACGGTGCGAAGCGCCATCGCCCCGGACGCGCCGGAAGCCGTCTGAAAACTAACAGACATCCCCGGATTCTGCAAGGGCCGACTTGGCGAATCTCCAGGCGGCCCGAGCAAGTGCGAAAAACTGCTGCATCATGATCTGTCCGGCTATCGTTTGAACGTCTCCTTAACGAACAGGCTGCACAGGAAGGAAACGGCGGCGGCGGCAAGGAAAAAATAGATCATGGGGAGATAGGCGGCGGGCGGATAGGGGGCTGCGGTGCCGGACCGATCGAGGATCATCCCGACGACCGGCTGGGAGATGATGCCGGCGAGGAAAGGAAAACCATTCATCGTTCCGATCGCCGTGCCGGCAATGTCGTTCGGGAAGAGCTCCTTGGCAGCCATGACCCCGATGATGCCGATCGCACTCGACGTCAGCCCCATGAAGAAGAAAACGCCGCAGAGCACAACGTAGGGAAGATTCCCGTGGAAGGCGAGCAGCGCGACCCAGCAGAGGCAAAGGGTTACGGCGCCCCCCACAAGCACCTTTTTACGGCTCTCGAGGATCCGGTCGGAGAGGAAACCCAAGAAGGGGGCGCCGAAGATAATGGAAAAGGCCACCATCGACAGGACGGTCCCCGTCGCAGGCTTGGAGAGCCCATAGGCATCCATGAGATACGGACCCGCCCAGAGCCCGAGAAAACCGAAGTGAACACCATTGATGCAGAAGGTCCAGAGGGCCAGGACCCAAAATTGCCATGTCCGGATGACCAGCAAAAAAGAACCCCGGAAGTCACGGCGCGCAGGAGGGACGCCGGCCGACGGCCCCTCCCTCCGCAGATCCCCCTCATCGGGCCTCTCCACCAACCATAACCGGGTGCAAATCACCAAAAGAAGCCCGGCCCCCCCGATCAAAAGGAAGGCCGCCCGCCAGCCCAGACTCTCGGCGACGAAGGCCAGCGGGGTCGTGGCGGAGAACCAACCGACGCCGCCGAAGGCGACGAAGAGTCCTGAGATGCGGGCATACTCCCCCCCCTTGAACCAGTTCGCGAAGAGTTTCATGGCGCAGATGAAAAACGCGGAACTCCCTACGCCGACGAGAACCCGGGCCGCCATCGCCCATTCGAAGGAAGGCGCCAGCCCAAACACGACGCCGCCCAGGACTGCCAGGCAGCCGAATAGGATTACCGTTCTTTTCGCCCCCCAGGCGTCGGCAAGGACCCCCACGGGGATCTGCATCGCCGCGTAGGCAAAGAAGTAGGTCGAAGCGAGGATGCCCAGGGAGGCGCCGCTGATCCCAAATGCGCTGATCAGCTCCGGAGCGACCACCGCGGGGCAGATCCGGTGAAAATTGCCGATGACGTAATGGGCGGAGATGATCCAGAAGGCTATCCAGGCGTAGCTGCGGGTGCCTCTCATCACGCTTTCCCGGTGATCCGACGGTAGATGGACAAGTTCATGCGGAGCTCCAGCCTCCGTCGACGATCAGGACCTGTCCCGTGATGTAATCGGAGGCTGCCGATGCCAGCAAGATCACCGACCCGGCAATATCCTCCAGTTTGCCCAGCCGTCCAAGGGGAATGCGGGAAACCACCTTTGATCAAGACATTGCTTTCGATGGGCGATCCTTTCGGGTTGTGGTTGGTTGGGTGAAAGCGGTATATCTGTTGAGCGCTATCGGATTCCGCCGATCAAATTCGCTCCGTTCCATGGGCCGCTCCTGCATGCTGGGTAAGATTTTCCAAAATGGGATTCATGATCTTTTCGATTCTGGCCTTCACTGTCCCATATTTGAACTGCTCGGCATCCGACAGCGGCTGCTTGGGCGGCCCCATCTCAAACCCTCTTGCTTCCAGGGCCACCTTGAAACCCAACGGAAACGGCATCGCAAAAAAGGCGCGAACCGCCAGCAGTATGGAAAATTGCAACTCCCTCGCCCGGTCATAATTGCCTTCCAGCCAGGCATTGTAAATCCCCACCATGATCTCCGGCAAAATACCCGAAGTGGCCGTCATACACCCTTTGCCGCCGACCATCAGACAGGCTAAAAATGTCTCCTCCCTGCCCGTTAAAAAATTCATCTCTTCCTTTGCAATTCTGATCTTATCCATAAAATGCATAAAATCAACCATGCTCCCGCTGCTGTCCTTCATGCCCACAACATTCCTGCGCCGTGAAAGGCGCTTCACGACGTCGTAGTTCAGCGGCTGCGTAAAGAGAGGAATGTTATAGAGGATGACCGGGATGTCCACGGCATCGATAATCGTCTCAAAATACTTTTCGATCATCTCCTGTGAAAGCGGGTAATAGTACGGCGGGGCGATCACCACCCCATCACAGCCCAGCTTTTTTGCCTCTTCTGCCAGACAGATGGAGTCGGCAGGATGACTGCTCCCCACGCCCGGCGTAACCCGGACGCGACCCCGGTTTTGATCGACAACGATCTCCATCATGCGGATCTTTTCTTCCCGCGTCAGATGAATGAACTCCCCGACCGAGCTGATGGGAAACAATCCGTGAACACCCGCTTCGATCAGGAAATCCACCATTCGCCTCAATTGCGTTTCGTTGACCGTCCCGTCCGCGGAGAAGGGGGTTAACATCGCCACATAGACGCCCTCAGGCTTGAACATCATTGACCTCCACATAAATGCCGAGTTCTTTCAATTTTTTTTCCGTCGGTATTCCGTTTGCATCCCATCCCTGCACAAAGTAATAGTCTTTCATCAACTGGCCCAGATCCGCAACCCGATCCCGGGAACGTCCTTCCTTCAGGCGTTCCTTGAAAAATCTCTTCGGCAACGTATCCTGCTCCTTGGTTAAGCCTTCCCGCAAATTAAAGCATCGCACAAGATTGTTGACTCTCTCGCCGATTTTAAGAATGGACTTGGCATCGGCAAAAGCCTCCACGCCGGTCGCCGCATGCAGCAACGGCACAATCTGTTTTAAATTCATCGCAAATGTCGCAAACAGACATATCCCGACGGAGTTGATCATGCAAAAGAGATCCTGCTGGTTTTTGACGAATTCGGCTTTGAACTCATCGGAAAAGGGGTCCATCCTTTGCTCTGCGGCCAGATATTCTTCTCCGATGGGCCAGGACCGAAGATGACACCCTCCGCGATCGCTCGTTGCATACGCCAGGGCCATCCCGGTGGATCCCCGGGGATCATAAGCCGGCAGCTCAAGCCCTTTTACGTGCATTGCAAATTCCGCCGCGCCCTGCACCTTCTCGGCAATCCGCTTCACCCCTTCCCCCCAAAGAGCCCCTGGGCCTTCCCGCATGCCGATAAGGTGAATGGCCCGGATGATTCCCTCCGCATCTCCAAAGCGTAGCGGAAATCCGATGTCGGCCTCCGTCAAAACCCCCTTTTCAACACATTCCATCAAAAAACCGATGACGTTTCCGGTGGAAACACCGTCTATGCCGTAAACATCGCACAGATATTCCGCTTGAACGATCGAGCCGATATCGGCATTCTCGCACTGGGCGCCGAAGGCCCAGACATTTTCATAATCAAGCCCTTCCGTAAAACTCCCTTTATAATTTCCCTCCCGGACCTCGGCAATCTTGCTGCAGTAAATCGGGCATCCGAAACACGCCCTGTCCCGGACATAGAGAGCCCTGAGCGCTTCTTCATTAATCTGCCGGACTCCGTCAAATTTGCCTTTCTGAAAATTCCTCACCGGATGAATGCCGGCGTCATCCATACAGGAAAGAATCACATTGGTCCCGTATTTCTGCCGGCCTCCACCGGTGTCCGGATGGATTGCAAGCTCATTGAAAGCCTCTCGACACATGATCATAAATTTTTCGGAATCATGAATCGCTATCCCTCCCGTGCCCCTGACCGCCACGGCCTTCAGATTCTTCGATCCCATCACAGCGCCGGCGCCCCCCCTGCCCAGCGCCCTGTATTCTGAGATGATCGCGGCAATGAGAGCCTCTTTCTCTCCGGCGGGGCCGATGCAGGCAACCCGGAAGTCTTTCCCCAAAGTGTCTTTTATCCGGCGATGTGTGACGATGGTGTCCAACCCCCAGAGCTCGGGGACCGGTTTCAGATTGACTTTGTCATCATCGATCACAAGCATGACCGGCCCAGCGGCACGACCCCGGACAATGATCATGTCATAGCCGGCATACTTAAGCTCCGGCCCGAAAAAACCGCCGCAGTTGGAATCAAGCCACAAACCGGTTGCAGGGCTCTTGGTACAGACCTCAAAACGTCCGCTTGCGGGAGCAAAGGTCCCGGTCAGCGGACCGGCGGCAAAAACCAGTATGTTTTCCGGGGACAAGGGAGGACATCGGGCGGGCAGTTGATCGAAGAGTATCTTCGCCCCGAAACCTTTCCCGCCCATGTATTTACCCGCAAATTCCGGATCAATAGGATATTCACGGATGATCTCTTTCCCAAGGTCCACATCGAGCACCTTCCCTGCATAACCTCCCGGCTTTTTGCTCATCACTTCATCCTCTCTATCGCCTGGGTGGGACACCATTGAACGCATTGAAACTCCCCTTCGCAAGTATCGCATATCAGCGGAAGACGGGTATGAGAATCCAGATGGATTCCGTTTGCCGGACAGGCTTCCACACATCGTCCGCAGCCATCGCAGCGGTCCTTGTCCAGCCGGATCCAATGGTCCCACGCCAGCGCATCGGTCGGACAGGCGGCAACACATTCATGATCTTTACAGGCCAGGCAAACGCTGATCACCGGCGCCTCCGGCCAGTCGACCTCGACACGGATGCGGGATCGCTTCGTGGTGTTTTCTCCAAAATGCCGCCAGGAGCAAATCTCCATGCAGATCTGGCATTCGGTACATCGGGAAGGTTTGATTTTTATCATCATTTTCACCGTTAAGGAATGATCCCGGAAACAACATTCTCATTTGATTTGATAAGAACTTGCTTTCCGGCGAAGGGAGTATAGGGAGGCCACACTTGTATGTCAATGAAATATTGGCAACTGTTGCATAATATCCCTTGACAAGCAATAACCGCCCCCCTATACTTTGACCCGTTTAAAGCAATATTTTATCAAAAAACAAACAAAATCAAACAAAGAGGAGGAACACGCGCATGCGAACACGTTTACTCGGAGCGTTGGTGGTTCTGCTGGCCCTGGCGGTAGCCATGCCGGCCGCGGCCCAGACCAAACTGAAGTTCGCCCATGTGTATGAGACGTCCGAGGCGTTCCACGCCGAGGCGCTCTGGGCGGCGGGCGAGATCGCCAAGCGGACCAACAACAAGTACCAGATCGACGTCTTCCCGGCCTCCGCACTGGGCAACGAGCAGCAGATCTCCCAGGCCCTGCCGCTCGGCACCATCGACCTGGCCTACCTCGGTGCGTCGTTCGTGGGGGCCATCTACAAGCCCATCTCCATCGTGAACGCTCCCTATATCTGGCGCGACATCGCGCACCACACAGCCTTCAGCAAGAGCCCGCTCATGAACGAGCTGACCGACGGCTATTTCAAGCAGACCGGCCACAAGATCGTGGCCATCACCTACTACGGCGCCCGGCACACCACGGCCAACAAGGCCCTCAACACCCCGGCGGACATGAAAGGGATGAAGCTGCGCGTCCCGCAGGCCCCCATGTACATGATGTTCGCCAAGGCGGTCGGCGCCAACCCCACTCCCATCGCCTTTGCCGAGGTGTACCTGGCCTTGCAGAACGGGACCGTGGATGGGCAGGAGAACCCGCTGCCGACCATCCAGGCCAAGAAGTTCTACGAGGTGCAGTCGCACATCAACCTGACCGGCCACATCCTGGACAACCTGACAACGACGATCTCCTCCGGCCTCTGGAACAAGCTGACCCCGCCGGAGCGCGAGATCTTCGATTCCGTCTACAAGCAGGCGGCCGCACGGGCCGGCGCCAGCATTCGCGAATCCGAAGCCAAGCTGGTGGACTGGTTCAAGCAGCAAGGCAAGACGGTGGTGACCCCGGATCTCAAGGCCTTCCGCGAGGCGGCAGCCAAGATCCACAACGATGCCTCCCTCGGCGCCGTCTGGACCAGGGAATTGTACGACCGCCTGCAGGCGGTGAAGTAGGACCGCTCCCATACCAGGTCACGCGGCTCGCGCGCCACCCCCGAAGGTCGACGCGCGAGCCGCACACGTTTCCGCAACCGGACGGATCAGACGGGCGGCCCGGGCCGCCCGGGGACACGCCCCATGAAGGATGACGCCTATACCGGCCCGAATCTCGGCGAGGTCACCATCGGCGCCGTGGATGACGAGGCCGAACCGGACCTTTCGGACTACCGGATCGAGGACTGGGTGACCCTGGCCTTTTTCTGGGCCATGGCCCTCATCGTCTTTCTCCAGTTCTTCACCCGCTACGTCCTCAACGACTCGCTGGCCTGGACCGAGGAGATCGCCCGGTACCTCCTGATGTGCGTGGGGTTCCTTGGCGGCGCCTTGGCGGTCCGGCGCTACAGCCACATCCACGTGGAGTTCATGTACCTGTACATGCCGGGCTGGATGGCCCGCGCCCTGTCGCCCCTTGTGGATATGATTCGTATCGTCTTTTTCGCCTACGCGACCTGGCTCTGCTGGCTAATCACCAAAATCATGCAGACCCAGCCCATGGTGGTCATCGACTGGCCCATGAGCATCGTCTACGGGATCTGCACGCTGGGCCTGGCTCTTATGACCTTCCGGTCGATCCAGGTG
>Ga0209182_10000295_pt1 | contig 12931 bp, 12 predicted proteins | sample LakBais05cmmetaG_FD_185474 | JGI IMG/M metagenome (GOLD analysis project Ga0209182, IMG submission 185474) | Lake sediment microbial communities from Lake Baikal, Russia to study Microbial Dark Matter (Phase II) - Lake Baikal sediment 0-5 cm... | ecosystem: Environmental > Aquatic > Freshwater...
TCAATGACCCCCCCACGGTGTGAATCCCGTTGCAGAGTGAGAGAAGTCCGGATTGGCGGATAGTCTGGACGACCCTATCTACAGCTCGTTCAATATCCTTTTCATTCTTTGCCCCCGTGATCACCATTTTCCCAGAGCCGAACAAGAGGCAGACAACATTGGGATCTCTCACTCTGTAGACAAGGCCTGGAAATTGTTCTGGCTCATACTCTATATCTTCAAGGCCCAAGGATATTGTCAGATTTGTCAGATTCAAAGCGCAGCCGACATCGTATACTGCGACCATATTTTGCACGGTGAACTCAGGATCTGGATTGACGGGGATGCCGGACTTACTCAGAAGCTCAGCGACCTTTCGTATTGCTCTTCGAACTTCTTCTAGACTCTTACCGCCAGTGCAATTAGCCTTCCCGCTTCTGAAAAGGAGGATTGCAGTCTTCGGGTCGCTGATCCGGTAAATGAGGCCAGGAAATCTTTCAGGGTCGTATTCTGATCCTATGAGTTTCTCGGCGACTGTGTCAAGGTCAAGTTCTTTCGCGAATTGCGTCGAAGCCACAATATTCTCTACTCGTGGTTTGGTTTCGATTGCATTCATGAATTTCAGGAGATTATCGATGGTGCGACGAAATAGTTTTGTGAAAACTATTATGGATAGAAGCCAACGCGGTCATATTTGACCTCCCGCACTCTGGCTCTTTCTTCGCCTTGGGTCTTCAATCGTGAAGAGCTACATTTCCCAGGTCCAAGACAAGACATCGAGACAAATCCTGAATGCCGCATGGAGCTGGATTGAAACAGCAGCTGGAGGTATCTTCGCGAGGCAATCTGAGATTGATGCTCCTCATAGTCACCGGTACATGGGTGAGAACATGAGCAGAAACGTGAAAAACCAAACGTAGGTGAGTATAAAGAACTCCGTGAGGACTTTGTAGTCGAGCCTGACCTGTAGCATCCTCACTGCACCACCGCTGAGACCAAATATCCAGTTCGTGTAGACGATCTCTCGCGACGAATCCTCAGTGTGCGTGATGTGCCCTGCAAGGACCTCTTGAAAAGCTATCGTGAGGGGAAACACAATCAGAATCGCGAGGTAGATCGCATTGTATTTGGCCGATGCGAGGGCCTTCCTGACGAACATGTCCTTCCACCCGACAAGGATGAGGAGGCCGACGAATATCCCGATGACCATCGAGGCCGAGTACAGGGCGAAGAACGTCGTGTAGGATATGGCCATCGTTTCCCGGAGCATGCCATCTGTACGGCTGGTGGAAATAGTTTCCTGAGACATCTCGCTGAGTCTCTTGCTTGGAAGTCACTTGTTTCGGGTCAGGACATCCCGAGCCAACTCATAGGCGTTTTCCAACCTTGCGGTGCAAGCGTCCACCGAGAACTCCCTCGCCGATGATACGGCCCCCATCATCATCGTGTCCTCTTTGACAAGACATCTCTGGATAGCTTCGGCGCAGGTGTCATTGTCGAACAGACAGCCATTCTTGCCTTCACGTACAAACTCAGGGATCGCCCGGTAGCGCAGCCCTATCACTGGAGTGCCTGAGGCAAGCGCCTCCAGCACCACCAGGCCCTGCGTCTCGAAGGTCGATGCGATGACGAGAGCGTCGCAGCTAGCATAGGCTTTGGGCAGGTCCTCGTCCGGAATGAAACCCGCGAAGACCACCCGATCCGCTATCCCAAGGTCGTTTGCCAACGCCTTGTAGTAGTCCGAGGCGGGACCCTTGCCCACCACCAGAAGCCGTAGATCCGGCTCCGTCGGTGCGAGTTTTCTCAAGGCGCGCAGGACCGTCTCCAATCTCTTCTCACGCGCCAGCCGGCCAACGTGCAAGAGCACCTTGTTGCCTCTGAGACCGAATCCGTCAAGGAAATTCTTGTCGTACCTCTCAGGAGAGAAGCGAACGCTATCCACGCCCGTTGGCACGACCTCGCATGCCTTCATCACGACTCCGTTCGATTCGAGTTCATTCTTGATCGGTGCGGAGGGAGCTATCACGACCTCTGGTCTCTTGAGAAGGTTCCTCAGATAGACCCAAACCAGTCGCTCAATGATATCGTTCCTGATCGGGATGGGGGAATAGTACTGCACTGCTTCGTTAGCCATGGTGTGGAATGTCAACACGTGGGGGATCTTCAGCACCTTCGCAGCGGTAAGGCTCAGGATTGCCATCGAAGCCAGTCCGTGCGAGTGTACGATGTCCACCTTCTCCTTGCGCAGGTACTCCAGCATGTCCGAGGGCGAGACGACGATGCGATATCCAGCGTACGACTTGAACTCCTTTGACGGGAGGTAGTGGACAGGGCGCCTCGAGTAGTCCCTCGTCCCGGAATCGGGTGCAAGTATCACGACCTCATGCCCTCGTTTCTCCAACCCAGAGGCAACGGTCTCCATGGCAACACAGGCACCGTCCACGACCGGGTGGAAGGAGTCAGCGAACATCGCGATCTTCAATTGCTCACCCTGATCTTCCTCTCGACCTTACCCGTTTCAGCTTCACGATCACACCGAGCACAAGTCATGGCGTAAAGGTATGACTGGGGAATGTTGTCTTATCACCCGAATCACACGTAGCGTCTTAGGTGCGATGACAGCGTCGATTCCCATTCGGTTCTCTCGTTGGTATTGGAGCATAAGATACATCACGATAAGTTTTGTGCTCCATACTGCTGTGACAGATAATTCTTAACGTCCGGGGCTCATATTGTCTGGCTGAATGAGTGCTGTGACACACAAGTCTTTACGTCAGGACCGTGACTCAGATCAGACCCCAATGGTGATCTTCGAAGGCCTCGACATACCCCGCAAGCTCGTCCGATACGGCGCAGATGCCAAGGAGACCGTCCTGTCGATCCACGACGCTGAGCACGCCGCCAAGGAAGTCGGCGTCAAGCTCCTCGAAATCACCGGCAAGAGGGGCATGATAGGCGCCCTCGCCGCAGTGGGATGCTTCGACCTGGGGCTGTACAGCGCGGGCCTGCCAGAGGATTTCCGCCACATATAGTCTTAAGAAGTCCGCGCGCATTAGGTGGCCTTGAGCGGCTCAAGATGACGACGTACCTGTCCAGAGCCATCTCGACGATTGCGTACAACACATACGAGAAGCGCCTGCTCAAGGAGATTAGTTCCGGGCCTGTCCCGAAGCATGTCGCGATCATAATGGACGGCAACAGGCGCTACGCAAAGGACTTCGGGCTGCTCGTGGCCGAGGGGTACGACAAGGGGAGACAGAAGCTCGAGGAGGTCCTCGAGTGGTGTATTGAGATAGGAGTCAAGATCCTGACCGTCTACGCCTTCTCGACCGAGAACGTGACACGGGAGAAGCAGGAGATCGAGGACCTGATGCGCGTGTTCGTCGAGAACTTCAGGCGGCTGGCCGAGGACGAGCGGGTGCACAAGCACAGGATACGCGTCCAGGTGTTCGGCCAGAGGGAGCTGCTCCCGCGCGACCTCGCCGAGGCAATCGGGTACGCTGAGGAGAGGACCAAGGACTACGACAAGTACTTCTTCAACCTCGCAGTCGGCTACGGCGGGCGGGAGGAGATAGTCCAGGCCGTCAGGCATGTCGCGCAGGAGGTCAAGGATGGGAAGCTGGCTGTCGACGACATCGACGAGAAGAGCTTCTCCCGGTTCCTGTACACCAAGGACATGCCCGACCCTGACCTCGTGCTGAGGACCTCCGGCGAGGAGCGCATCTCGAACTTCCTGCTCTGGCAGCTCGCGTACTCCGAGCTGTACTTCTCCGATGTCTACTGGCCTGGCTTCAGGAAAATCGACTTCCTGAGGGCCGTCAGGTCCTTTCAGCTGAAGCGACGCGGGTTCGGGACTTGACTAATATTCGGCGTTTTTCTGAGACAGTACCCTCTGACAGTCCCCACGGTAGATAACGCTCGGTTGCACTGATTCCCCAGTGGTGGTGAGACTCTGGTGGATTGGGCTTTTGGGCACTGGTAGTCCGCTATCAGCCATCATATAGTCTCTCACTACATGCAATACTGGCAGTGTCACCACCCGACTTCCTACACGCCGCTCGCTTGGTCATTCCATCACCTGACTCTTTACAGAACCGGCAAATACGAAGCACTTTATAATACTGTTTCATTACTATGAAAAGAAATGTGCATACATATGATTCCTGATATTCATGGTATGCGGTCGAAAAAGGAAGGGTGGCTGGGAATTGCAGCCCGGACACTAGTAAGCCACATATTTGAGGGCGCATCACGCCCCCTTACGAGGTGGAGTGGCGAACTTGTTGGTGACGGAGCAGGCAAGGACATGCTCAATAAAGAGGGCGTCATGATAGTATTGACTGCATCGGATCTCGAGATGAGCGATTTCGACCTGAACCCGTTCATAGCCTTTGCCGGTGGTTTTCCTCAGTTCCTCGTACACAAGCGACTTTATCCATCGCTACCCTACAACCTGGATAGAACGGCGAAGTTCGCACCCTACGGCCTGAGAAAGGTCGAATCTCTACTGATTGAGGAGTTTGGGGAGGGGAACGTTGTCGTTTCGCACCCTGATAACCTCCATCGGTTCATTGGACCAAGGACGAAGGTCGTTGGCATCTCCACCATGGACCCCCTAGGGACAGGTTTTGTAAGCCGGACCTATACTAGCATTCTCGGCTTGGATGGAAAACCAGCTACATTGGCCGAATTCGAAGACTTGCTTTCCCACCCAGCCCTCAGAAAATCTAATGCAAAGATTATCGTGGGCGGCTCTGGGGCGTGGCAAATCTCAGATGCAAACATGCAGGAGCCTCTAGGTATTGATACCGTTCTAGTAGGACAAGCAGAACGCTCTCTCGTCCACATATTCAGAAAGGCACTGGCCGGTGAGGAATTGGGCGGAGTTGTAACAATGCAGGCGCCTTCCTGTGAGGAGATACCCCTAATTGGAAAGGCATCGATCTATGGCACCGTGGAGATTATGCGGGGCTGCGGGAGGGGTTGTTCTTTCTGCTCTCCCACGCTTCGACAGCGCTACTCCTTCCCCCTCAATCACATACTGAAAGAGGTTGAGTTGAATGCAAGGAATGGTACTAGGATGATACTTCTTCAGACCGATGACCTCTTCTTGTACCAGGCAAAGGCCAACTTCATCCCCAACAAAGAGGCGATAGTCGACCTTATCCATTCAGTGAGCGAGATCGAAGGAGTCGAGTATATACAGGCGGCTCATGCATCGCTTGCCCCCGTGGTCTATGATAGGTCACTCGTGGAAGAGATTGCGCCTATATTGGTGGAGAAATCTTTGTGGACATGCAGAGGCACCCGGTGCGCCTCCGTGGAGGTGGGGATCGAGACGGGCAGCGCACGTCTCATGAAGCAGTATATGCGTGGTAAGATGCTGCCATATGAGCCCGAGCAATGGCAGGACGTCGTTGCTAGGTCGGTGGAGTTATTGAATGACAATGACATCTACCCTTTGGCGACACTCATCCTTGGCCTACCGGGAGAACAGGAGGATGACGTCCTCGCCACTATTGAGCTTCTTGATAGGCTGGAGGGCTCCAAGATATTCTACGTCCCGCTTCTGTTTACATCAGAGGAGGAGTCTAGCCTCAGGCGACAAAGGCATGGGAGATGCAAGGACCTAGAGGGTCCCCAATGGGAGATCCTATCAGGATGCTGGAAGCACAACATCGATGTCTGGAGCCCGGAGATGAGGACGACCATCATGCTGGCCAGCATGATATCATATCCATTTCTTAGGCTGAAGCACGGAAAAAGGATTTTCGCACCCTTCATGAGGATATCAGGCTTAGAGGATAAGCTCTTGTACAGGAAGGCGGGGGTGAAATGCCAACCGGACTATTGCACTCCGGATTTGGAGCTTGTGGAAGAGGAAGGAGTGGGAAAATGAGGGAAACCGTCATGATGGAGCAGAGTCGGGGTACCGGAATCATCGGAGCGCGACCCAGTTCAAGTCGTTGTCGGTTGCCACTAGAATGGCGGCCCCTATTGAACAGTGATGGGTGAAGCTTAGCCATGTCGTTTGAAAGGATTCTTCTGGTCAAACCTTCCGGCAGACACGGCCTCTCATATGCGTTCGACCTGATTCCTACGGGGCTTGAATACATTGCAGCCGTGGTAGAGGATGTCGTAGAGGAAGTGACTATCTTGGACCTGGAGATGGAGCATAGGCCTTTCGAAGAGGCTGTTAAACAGTCCATGATAGCCCTGGACCCTGACCTTGTTGGGATAACGATGTCAGCCACGGATCACAGCGAAGGTCTTGAGATCGCGCGGTTGGCCAAGGGCCTAGGGGCCGTAGTCATATTGGGTGGATATCATCCCACAGCCATCCCAGATGAGCTTCTATCGCATCCCCAGGTGGACCAGGTAGTTCGCGGCGAAGGTGAGCTCACCATGCGGGAGCTGGTCGTGAAAGGAAAGGCGAAAGGCGTGCGCGGCGTCTCGTACAGGGATGGGGATGAGATTGTTCATAACCCTGATCGGGAGTTTATCGAGGATCTAGACAGCCTACCTTTTCCCGCTCGGCACCTTAGGAGGTATGCCTATCGTACGACGCTCATGCGAGACCGGGAGCACGACGTGTTGACGACATCCAGGGGGTGTTTGGGCAGATGCACCTTCTGCTGCGAACCAAGCGTGAGTAAAGGTCGTCAGCGTTACCGCTCTCCCGAGAATGTGATGGAGGAAATTCTGGAAATAGTCTCCTTCCACGACCACAAACCCCTTGGCATAGAGGTCACGGACCCTCAATTCCTGGGGAGACCCGAGCGGGTCGAGCGGCTATGTGACCTCTTGGCGCAGCACGAGCTCGACATACGCTTCGGCGTCAAGGTGCGGCCCGACTCGGTGGCGAAGCACCCCGACATTGTGCGGAAAATGATTGCGGTGGGGATCGAGAGTTTCGAGATGGGCATAGAGAGTCCGAACATGAAGGACATCGAGTCCATATCCAAGGGCCTGAGGACAGACGTCCACGTGCAAGCGGTCAACAACATAAAAAGATGGGGCGGGAATGCGGGTGGGACATTTGTCATCGGTCTCCCCGATCAGACCGAAGACCAGATACTGCAATTTCCCACTTACGCCAAGAGGATAGGGCTTACGAGTTCGGCCTACGGCATCGCAACGCCTTTCCCTGGCACTCAATTCTATGAGGATATAAATGCCCAGGGGCTGATCTTCGAGACCAATTGGGACCGTTATGATGAGATGCGCTCCGTATTCAAGGCCAAACATCTATCCAGTGCACGGATCGAAGAGCTGGCCTCGATCTGCATGGCAAAATTCTGGACGGTGGACACGTTCATCGAAAAGGAACGGATGCATCTACTGAGGCATGCGGCCAAGCAGCCACTCGCCAAATTTATCGATGACAGGATGCGCGAGCTGGGATTCTTGTTAGAGGTTGGCTCGCAGCTTCATAATAGGAACCTGGAGAAGCATGTGCAGGAGATCATAGAGGCTTCAGCAGACCCCGGTGTAGAAGGTTACTCGAGGAAGGTGGGAGTGCACAACATCATCGAGATGTCCGCGTTCCTAGGATTCCTTGGCGATCAGACAGTGCAGCTCACAGCAAGAAGCAATGGAGTGGCCATCACAAGCTGGATCCTAAAGACCACACGGGACGAGGTGGAATATGTCCAAGTTATCTCGGGAAAAACTGATGTGAACACCATCAACCTGGATATGGATCTGGAAGATTTCGAATTCGGTGTGAACCGCACCCTGACCATGATCGACAGTATCCGTATCGCAGCCAAAATGCTCGCCTCGAACCGGGGAATCAGAAAGCAAACGAACATGATGAGGTTGATGATGGCTGGTAGCCTCGAGTTAGTAAGGTACCTATGTGCCAATATGACTAATTGGACGCGCTGGAATAACTAATTCGGCATACTGTCCTATCGGGTTGCACTTGAGGACTCGATCACTTTGGCAATATCGCCAATTATCGTATTGATCTTGTCTTTCACCTTCTCCCACGCCTCTTGGATCGGTACAGATTGATAAACATACTTTAGTCGCTTTCCCTGTTCCACCCATTTGGTGATGAACCCCTCTTCTTCTAATCTTCTTATGTACTTCCTTATTGATCTCTCTGAGATATCCAGTTTCTGTTCTATCTCTTTGATGGTCAATGAGGTCTTGAGTAGTAGATTGTAGATCCTAGTCTCCACTGTTTTGAAGTTGAGGAAGGTAAGGACAACTTCGAAAACCTCAATCGGCTTCCCCTTTCTAGTAAGCGCCTTTTTGATATCCTCAATAGACTTGGCCTTTGCCACAAATAGTGTTATGGCGGGTTCACTATAAAATATTTCATACGTATGAAACAATTAGGTCGTTGATATGATGATCTCGCAGCTTCACGTTCCCTCGATCAGGTAGGACTCTCCTCTATGTGTTCTGCGTAGGTGGATGGAGTGCACGGGGGGTGAACCATCCTGATTCATTGCGACATTGAGAATGCTATTGGTAGACTCAAGTAACCCTTCATTCTCGACTTCGTAACTTACGAACATAAGTATGAAATAGATAGTGCATACATATGTGCACAAATGTGCAAACAGACCAAGCTTTCTGACATCGGACCATTTCGAAGAACTGGTGTGGGCCATCCCTCTCCATCATTCCCGACAAGCTGTCTGATCTGATGTTTGAATCCCTTTGGCCTTGATGTGATAGATGGTCGGCTTTCTTTGTCACACAGGATATTCACGATAGGTGTCGTGATGGGCATGGATAGGCAAGAGGGATCTAAGATGACGAACGGGACGGCCTCATGTGGTCATAGCCAGACGCGAAACAGGTACCTCAGAATCAAGACCAGATCACTTTGCAGGGGCCGAATGAGACGACGGGCTGGAACGCCATCCCGTCGCATCTTGCCACTCACGATAGCCACCGGCATAGCAGCGTTGGTTGCGCTCTTCCTAATGTCGAAGGATCCACCTTACCTTTTGGTTTCATTGTTGGCAGGAACTGCGGCCATGGCCATCGATTGCGTGATTGAGCATGCTGCGATTTCGAAGAAAAAATGGGATTACCCCGGAGCGCGTCTACGGTTTTGGAATGTACCGTTGGAGGTACCGCTCCTGTTCCTTTTCTGTGGGATACTCGCCACCTTCATTACCTCCCTCGTCTCAAGACAGCCTCTTAGCACCCTAATCTCTTTTCAAGTGATTGCTGGGCTTGGCCTGGTTCAAATTGTCTTATTGATCATGGCTTCTTACTTTTTGATCCAATATTCTTTAGGCAATGTCAAAACCCTGATCTTCTGGGTCCTCCCGCTCAGCATCGCGTTGTACATCTCCTTCCCAGAACCCTGGTTATTGGCAATCTCAATTCTTCCCATTTACATTGACTATTATCTTGAAAAGCGGCTTGTGAGATCCTCAGATATCGCGTATGAAGGCTACGGTGAAGATGTCGCAATCAATGTTTCCATCAGCTACTTTGCCACCACGCTCTTGATTCTGGGGATTGTGGCAGTGCTTGTGCACATTCTAGCCATATGAGGTATTGAACCCAAACTCCCGCCTCATTGTTAACGAGGGAGGGACAGCTCGGGAGGCTTGACGACCAACTTCTGGCACAGCTCCCGCTGTTCCTTCGTTATCTCATTCAGGCGCCATTCCCTCTTTGTCTGAGCGGCCGCAGATTCGTCTTGGAGAGTGCTATCGATGCATCGCAGGACGCACGATTGCCATCGAATGTTTATTCTCGCAAATCAAGGAGATTTGGGAGCGGTTGCATGAGGATGTAGTTGATGAATCCGACTATCGATTCATCATCCGTCCAGAACGCAGTCATGTCCTCTATCTGATTCTCGTCCTTGTACTCACTCGCCAAAAGAATGATCTTCTTGTCCGAGCGAACGAACAGCACCTTGGGAGCATGCATCTCCGGAGTCTTCGTCTTTGTCTTGGAACGGAGGATCTCTCCATATTCCTTCAATGTCCTGATCTTGTCGGGATCTGTCGCGGCGAATCGGATCTTGACATTCCTAGTCTTCGCCTTTCTCCATGAACCGTCGAACGCGATGATGTGGTCAGGGTACCCTGCGACGAGCATCTCCGATTTGACGGAATCTATCATGCGCACTATCGTATCCTTTATTCTCGTCTTCCCCTTGATGATCCAGATTCGGGCATCTGAAGCTCCATGAGATGGTGTGCACGCGAGCTCCTCGAGTCCTTCGCGTGCGTCTTTGACCGCGCTCATCACTTTAGATTCTATCCTAGATATCGCGATTTTCGGAGGTACCGCCCTGAATCTCTTGGGCCTGCCCTGGCGGTCAGCCAAGAGGCAGGTTCGTGCGGATCGGAGGATGAATAAGGACCGCTTGCGTGCCCATTGGCTCCAGCTCCGCAAGAAGTACGACCTGCCGGCCCTAAGCCCGAAGGACCTGAGGCATTGGGTCTCGACGGCTTGCCGGAAGGCGGGGCTGTCGAAGGTTGCGACTGCCTACCTCCAGGGCCACGACGCCACAGGGGGCGGGTCGATGCGCGATTGGTATGACAACCCACGGGTCGAGGAGATCCTCGAGGAGCAGGAGAGCTGTTTGCCGAAGGGGCCTCTCGGCCTCTTGGTGCCTTCCGAGGTCGAGCTCGTCTCCGGAGTGCCTTCCGAAGCAGTGGCTCTCCTCGAGGCCTATCTGGCCGGAGAGGTCGGGACGATGGAGTTCATGACCTCGATCGAGGGCATCCGGAGGAAGGGCGCCCCAAGGCCATCGGTGTAGGAGCTAAAGCCGTCGAATTCGGTAGTCTTGAATGTTTGTGGGACCCGAAAACGCCACCCAAAAGTCCGTCCAGAGGAAGTGCTGCCCTCGAAGGCTCGCCTGTCCCCCAAACCCTTTTCAAACCACTCTGCGCGACGACGCGTTCCTGTTCGATTGTAGGCGCATGCCCGTTCGGTCGCATTCATTGCCCTGATCACGCCTGCTCTCGGCGACGTCCTGGGTATGTGCGCTGACAACGGGCTTGAAACGGGCATGTCGGCTGCAACCCGGGTTCAAACCGTTCTCCCTAGGACTACCGTCGATGATACCAGATCTTATCGGTCTGAATCCAACCATTCAATTGACTTGGAATCGATGGTGAGTTCGCCCCTGTTGATTCGCCCTTCGACAATAGACTCCAGACTTTGTTGTCGTCTCGTCATCTGTCACAATCCTGATCATGGGTTTCCCGCTTCCACGTTCACTTGATATCGCTCTGATGTTGACACCATGGGTGCCAAGCAACTCGCAGACCATCGCGAGCTCGCCCGGTTTGTTCTGGACGTAGACGTCGAATTCCTTCAATTCGAATTCACCTGACGACCCTATCAAAGGACCAGAATAAAAAGGGTTTCGATGGGTGGTTCCATAGCCGGGCGATCATTCAGGCGTAGTAGGAAGCCGGACCTTCTGTGTAACCCACCAATATGCCAGATAGGTGGCCAGTACTGTCGCTGCGAACATCACTGACAAAGTCCAAAGCTGCCAGCGCCAATCGAGATTGAAAACGTATCCGAATATCGTCGCGAGTGTGTTAGGAACGAGTACTGCGGTGCCCAGGACGGTCAACCAAGTTATCGTCAACGACATCCGGTTGTTCAGAATCTGCAGCTGGTTGTTGTAGATTGCCTGCAGGACCTCAAGACCCGAGGCGAGAACCTGGGACATATGTTCGCTGAGAGAGATCTGCCTGTTGACATCTTCCACCAGCAGGCCTATTTGGGCGAGCATCTTCGGATTGTCCGAAACCAACTGCGCATCGCCGTATCGGAGGTTGTGCAGAACGTCGAGAGTCCTCCAAAGGGTGTTGAGATAGGTGATGAGAGTGTGCTTCAAGTCATAGAGCTGTCTGCCAATCTCCATCCGGGGCGTCTTCGGATTGAGAAGCAACTCGCTCATCTCGTCTCCCTGCTCTTCGATTTCCCTGAGATACTCGAAATTGCGCGAATTGTTCTCATCCAGTATGCGAACAAGCATAGAGGTGAGTCTGTCGTCGAGGGGCATCGATTCAGGCAGCTTGCGCATATAGACGTCAGCGTACCTCGAAAACTGTACCAGCCTCTCGACCTCCTCGCTGTGGATCGTGACAATCAGATCTTTCCTAACAAGAATAATGAGAGGATACGAACGGAGGTCCAGCTTGGCGATTCTGACCGCCGGGACCATGATTCCCAATTCGGTTTCGTTGTCAACGAAGCTTGCATGGTAGCCCTTGATTACCTCCGGAACTAGTGAGGCGCTGAAGCCTAGAAGGGTAGCGATCTCGGCGCCATCCTTGGCTATGTCGCACACAGTGAAGTTGATCCAGGCGAGTGTTGAGTTCTGAAGCGTCGATATGAACTCAGTTGGTGAGTTGCCAAGGATTCGAACGGGTTTGCCGACATGGGGGATAGCCACGCAGACCGCTCGGGGCGGTTTGACCGCGCAAGCATCAACGCCTTGGACTTGGGGATTCGTGGATGTCGGAGGCGGGTCAGGCTGAGCACCCCTAGGGGCCAATTCCCTCTTTCTCTGGTTCAACAGGGTCCCTCCTGCATCGAAAGCTCAGAATTAGCTTTCGCACCCGTATGCAGCGACAATAGGGAAGTATATTTTGCTCCTCTAGCTAAAGAGAGGCCCCTTCTCTATGTCTTCCTACGTTTGCTCGATTCCTTTCGAGCTGCTCTGCGACTCTCGAGGGCGGCGTCCGCGCGGTACGCGAGTTCCTTAGGGTCCATGACAAAGACATCGGTCCTGTATTGGTCGTGCCAGATACCGAAGACAGAGAGAGAGTCCGTTTGGAGGCGAGCCCGGAGGAATGGAATCAGTTTCTTGAGACCTTGATCTGAACACCTGAACTCATGTTGTCTGAGAGTTCCTGATTCGTTCATAACTACTAGGAACCAGACCCCATCAGGAAGGAGAGTCTATCATCTTGGTGGCAACTTGCAGCACATGGGCGGG
>Ga0209182_10000296_pt1 | contig 12916 bp, 12 predicted proteins | sample LakBais05cmmetaG_FD_185474 | JGI IMG/M metagenome (GOLD analysis project Ga0209182, IMG submission 185474) | Lake sediment microbial communities from Lake Baikal, Russia to study Microbial Dark Matter (Phase II) - Lake Baikal sediment 0-5 cm... | ecosystem: Environmental > Aquatic > Freshwater...
CCACGGAGGAGCCCGTCGTGCTCCTCCGTGGACGCGTTGCGGGATCGGATGAAGTCCCATGCGAGAGGACGTATGGCAGGACGGCGTCGCGACGAACGACAGAACGAGACTGTCCAGTCGGTGGCGCGGGCGCTCACGCTGCTGGATGCCCTCGGGGATAGCCAGGGCGAGGTCGGCGTCGCCGAGCTGAGCAAGCGGGTCGGCCTCCACGTCAGCACCGCCCACCGCCTCCTTGCCACCCTGGTCGTGCATGGGTATGCCCGCCAGAATCCCGACACCGGTCGCTATGCGCTGGGGGCCAAGGCGTTTCACCTGGCGGAGTCGTATCTTGGGCAGATGGACCTTCGCCGCGTGGTGCGGCCCGTCTTGGAGCGGCTGAGCCAGGAGAGCGGGGAGACGGCGAACCTGGTGATCCTGGATGGGCGCGAGGCCCTCTACCTGGACAAGGTCGAGAGCCCGCAGAGTCTCCGTATCTTCTCTCGCATTGGCCGGCGGGCGCCACTCCATTGCACCGCCGTGGGCAAGGTTCTGCTGGCGGCGGAGCCCTGGGAGACGGTGCGGCGGCTGCTCGGCCGCGGTCCCTTCGAGCGGCTCACGGCCCGCACGGTCACGTCGGCAGCGCAGCTCCGGGTCGAGATCGCGAAGGTGCGCGAGCAGGGGGTCGCCCTGGACTTCGAGGAGTGCGAAGAGGGGGCGAGATGCATCGCGGTTCCGGTCCGGAACGCGCGCGGCGAGACGGTGGCGGCGGTCAGCGTCTCCGGGCCTGCGCTCCGGATGTCCGCGCAGCGGATTCGGGACCTCGTGCCCATCGTCCTGCGCACGGGAGGCGAAGCCTCAGCGCATTTGGGATGCCCGGCAGAGTGGAAGGACGCTCCATCAGGCTCGCAGGGGGCGCGGGCCAGAAGGCGAGGTGGAACGCACGGGGGTAGTGGGAATTCGGTGAGGCGCGACCGCCTCGCGCGGTCAGGTGGCGACGTGGGTGTGAGGGAATCCCAGGCGAGACGCGCGAAGAGAGAATGGGCTTGAATCCTGACCCGAGAATGTCTGCTATTGCCCCTAGGCTGCGGAACTCCTTTTGCAGGAGAACCCTCGCGGTATCGAGTCGCGACCAACCGGGCGAGATGGAAAATGAAGGAGGAGGAAGCGTCATGATGATGGGGAAGATCCTACGAGTGAACCTGACCACGAAGCAAATAACGGAGGAGCCGTACCCAGAGGCCCTGGCGCGGCAATTCATGGGCGGTGCGGCCGCGGCTATCAAGCTTCTGTATGATGAGGTGGATCCCCGGGTGGACGCCCTGGGCCCGGACAACAAGCTGATTGTGAGCACGGGTTTCCTGGCCGGGACCTCCGCGCCGAGCTGCAGCCGCGTGGCCTTCGTGGCCAAGTCGCCCCTCTCGGGGACGGTCGGCTACGCCAACTCCGGGGGCTTCTTCCCCAACGAGCTCCGGGCGACCGGCGTCCAGGCCATCATCGTGGAGGGCAAAGCCGAGGCCCCCGTGTACCTCTGGATCACCGATAGCAAGGCAGAGATCCGCGACGCACAGGAATATTGGGGGCTCAGCACCATCGACACGCAGCACTATATGCAGGAGGCGCTCCACGACGGCAACATCCGCATCGCGTGCATCGGCCCAGCCGGCGAGCGTCTGGTCAAGTACGCCGCGATCATCAACGAGCGACGGGCCGCCGGACGAAAGGGCCTCGGGGCGGTGATGGGGGCCAAGAATCTGAAGGCCATCGCCGTGCGAGGAAAGCAGGACCTACCGCCCCTGGCCGACCCGGCGGCTTTCAAGGAGGCGGTCAAGGTCCTTCACGCGGCCATGAAGGACAGCCCGGTCCTCTACCATCGGTTCCGGAATTTCGGCACGGCGGGCAACGTGGAGCTGACCGTGAAGCAGGGGGACATGCCGGCGAGGAACTTCCAGGAGCCGGCCGGCGAGGAGTACCTGACTATCGGGGCCCAGGCCGGCGTCGGTTACCGGACGCGCCACTACTCGTGCGACCAGTGCCCGGTCATGGCGGGCCAGGTGCGCACCGTGAGCTCCGGTCCGTACGCCGGGTACACCAGCGAGGGGCCCGAGTTCGAGTCGCTCTACTCCCTGGGGAGCGACATGGGCATCACGGACATGGGCGCCTGCATCGCCATGGACCGCCTTTGCGACGAGCTGGGGCTGGACACCGTCTCGTTCGGCGCCACGGTGGCCATGGCCATGGAGCTGTACGAGCGTGGCATCCTGAAGCGGGCGGACGTGGACGGCCTCGACCTGAAGTTCGGCAATCACGAGGCCGCGGTCGCCGTCCTTAGGAAGATCGCCTACCGCGAGGGCGTAGGCGACCTGCTGGCCGAGGGGTCCCGGCTGGCTGCCGAGCGCATCGGCGGGGACGCTCCGAAGTATGCCATGCACGTCAAGGGGCTGGAGTTCCCGGGCTACGACCCCCGCGGCCTCAAGTCCATGGGCCTCAACTACATGACGGCCTACACGGGCGCGGATCACTCCCGCGGTCACTCGGAGCAAGAGGTCTTTGGCATCCCCGTGCCCCAGGCCGTGGATCGCCTGGCCATCGAGGGGAAAGCCGCCCTCACCATCTTCAACCAGGACGGCGGGGCCTCCGTCAAGGATTCGTCCATGCTGTGCACCTTCGTCGTCCGCCTGGCCCTCCTGCCAAAGAACCTGGGGCCGAAGCTCGTGGCCGACTTCTGGCGGGCGGCCCAGGGGTATGACGCGACGCCCGAGGAGGTCATGGTGGTGGGCGAGCGGCTCACCAACGTGGCCCGGGTGTGGAACCTTCGGGCCGGCTTCACCCGGGCCGACGACACGCTGCCGGAGCGCCTCTTGATGGAGCCGCTGAAGACCGGCGCCTCCCAGGGGCACCGCATCTCGCCGGAGGACCGGGACTTCATGCTGGACGAGTACTACAGCCTGCGGGGCTGGGACGCCCGCGGGGTACCGACACCGGAGCGGCTGAAGGCCCTGGGTCTGGAGGCCCTGGCGGCGGATCTGCCGCGCGCCTGACGCGCGGCGGCGGGGGGACAGCATGCCGGCAGTGACGGTTCACACGATGTTCGACCTGGCCCGGATCATGGGGCGCCACTCGGCGGAGATCGCCGTGGGGCCCGACGCGACCGTGCGGACCGTCCTGGAGGCGCTGATCGCCGCGTACGACGGCCTCCAGGGCCGCCTCTTCGACCCCGGGACGGGCGGCCTGCTCTCCTATCTCTTCGTCGAGTTGAACGGGCGGGATATTCGCGCCTTGCAGGGGCTGGAGACCTCGGTCCAGGATGGTGACGCCCTGTCGATACTGATTCCCGTCGCCGGAGGGGCGCCCGAGGGCTGTACTCTGGCCGGTTCTCCGGCCTAGAATCTTACTAACCCGGTGGGGCGTCCGGCATCCAGCCGGGCGCCCCGCAAGTTTGGAGACCTTTCGATGCCCAAGATGCCCGTGATGGAAGCCGCCGTGAAGATCCTGGAGAGCGAAGGTGTGGACGTCTGCTTTGGGATTCCCGGCGCCGCCATCCTGCCACTTTACAAGGCCCTCTCCAAGTCCACCAAGATCAAGCACCTCACCATGCGCCACGAGGAGGGGGCGACCCACGCCGCCGACGGCTGGGCGCGGATCACGGGTAAGGTTGGGGTCGCCATCGGCACCTCCGGTCCCGCCGGCACCAACATGATCACCGGCCTCTACACCTGCGTGGGGGACTCCATCCCGATCGTCTGCATCACCCCGGCCCTGGCCTGGGCCGTCCAGGAGTCGAACAGCCGGAAGATCCCCGTTCTCGTCGAGATCCGCGTGGACCGCGAGACCGATGCCGCCATGGGGGTCGCCATCGACAAGATCGTGGAGCGGGATCCGGTGATCGATCTGCCGGCGGACGTGCCCGCGAAGGAGTCGATGGCAGTCCGCTAGTCCTCGCGGCTGGCGACCCAACCAACGGGTCGTCCGCCGTTTTGCCTGCGACCCTGCTGACATCGTTCTCAATTTGTTCAGAGGGGATTTGTTGGCGCAACTTCCTGGTGAACATCGCGCGCTGAAGTCGTGCGGATGACGAGCGGCTCGATGCCGGTAGGACATGAATATTCGGAGTGACACTCCGAATATTCATGGTATTATGAGCCTCTTGCAATACTATTTCGTTCATGGTTCGACAAGCTCACCATGAACGAAATATCTATGAGTTATCAAGCCGAAGTCCGTTCGCCCTGAGCTTGTCGAAGGGTGAATAGGACTTTTGCAAGAGGCTCGCATCACGCCAATGGCGGTGTTTGACGGAGGGCACATTCCGGCCCTACCGGACGACCAGGGCGTTCAGCAGCAGGGGAGGAAACGCAGCACGAGCGTGCGGTGAGTCCGCCGGAGCGGGCCGCCGACATGCGGAGGATTCCAAGATGCCACACGTCCTGCGGGCCCACGGGGTCGCGCTCCTGGCGCTCCTGGTCGCGGCCCTCGGGGTGCTGGGCGGTCCGGCGAATATCCGCGCCGCGGAGTTCGACCTGGTCGAGGCCCACACCACCACCGAAGATCACCCCTATACCCTTGGCATGGTGCGGTACGCCCAGCTCGTCCGCGAGCGGACGGCGGGGCGCGTCGCCATCCAGATCCACCACTCGCGCCAGCTCGGGGACGAGCGGCAGGTCGTGGAAGGCTTGCAGCTCGGGACGGTCCACCTGACGGTCACCTCCACGGGACCGCTCGGCGGCTTCGTGCCCGACATGAACGTCCTGGACCTGCCCTTCCTGTTCCGGGACGCGGCCCACGCCTACAAGGTCCTGGACGGCGAGGTCGGCCGGGGGCTCCTCGCCAAGTTCGAGGCGGTGGGCATCAAGGGTCTGGCCTTCTGGGAGAACGGGTTCCGCCACATCACGACCGGCAAGAAGGCGGTCGAGCGGCCCGGCGACCTGAAGGGGCTCAAGATTCGCGTGATGGAGAACCGGGTCCACCAGGCGGCCTTCCGTCAACTGGGCGCCGATGCCACGCCGATGGCCTGGGGCGAGGTCTTCACCTCCCTCCAGCAGGGACTCCTGGATGCCCAGGAGAACCCGATCCCGATCATCTCCACCTTCAAGCTGTACGAGGTGCAGAAGTACCTGAGCCTCACCGGCCACGTCTACTCGCCCGCCCCGCTCCTCTTGAGCAAGAAGAGCTGGGACCGGCTGCCCTCCGACCTGCAGAAGATCGTGCTGGAGACCGCAGTGGAGGTGGCGAGGGTGCAACGAAGCATGAACCGGGCCCAGGAGCAGACGCAGCTCGGGGAGCTCAAGGCGAAGGGGATGACGGTGATCGAGGCCCCGGACCGGGCCGCCTTCCGCGAGGCCATGAAGCCGGTCTTCGAGCAGTTCCAGGTCCAGTTCGGCAAGGATCTCGTCCAGCGCATCGTTGACACCAAGTAAGCCACGAATCCCATGATGGACGCCATCAGCCGACGCGTGAACAGGCTGACCGAATGGGCCATGGCGCTGCTGCTCGCGGCCATGGTCCTGATCACGGGTCTCGCCATCGCCGGCCGCTTCGTCTTTTCGTACTCGCTGTTCTGGTCCGACGAGGTGAGCCGGTTTCTCCTCATCTGGATCTCCTTCCTGGGCATGAGCGTCGGGGTGCGTCGCGGCGCCCACCCGGGCATCGACAGCGTGGTGCGTCTCCTCCCGTCGCGGGCGGCCCGGGTCGTCCTGTCCGGTGCCGTCGTCCTCTCGCTGCTCTTCTTCGCCTTGATGATGGCCTACGGCGGCGTCCTGGTCCTGCGGACATGGCCGCAGCGCTCTCCCAGCTTGGGTCTCCGCATGACCCTGCCGTACCTGGCGGTGCCGGTCGCCGGCCTGTTGATGCTGATTCACGGCGTTGCCCTCTGGCTGCGAGGATGTCCACCGCCCGCGAGCGGAGGCCGGGATGGTTAGCGGGATCCTGGCCGGCCTCCTGGCGCTTCTACTGGCGGTCCACGTGCCCGTGGCCGTGGCCTTCGGGCTGACCTCCGCCGCGTTCTTGGTGCTGGTGACCGACATCCCGCTGGTCTTGATCCCCCAGCAGATGTTTGCCGGCACGGATTCCACGGTCCTCCAGGCGGTGCCCTTCTTCCTGCTGGCCGGGGCCCTGATGGACAAGGGGGGCATCTCCCGCCGCCTGGTCGCCTTCGCCAATGTCCTGGTGGGCTGGGCCACGGGCGGCCTCGCCATGGTCTCGGTCCTGGCTAGCATGTTCTTCGCCGGCATCTCCGGCTCGGCGGCGGCGGACAGCGCGGCGGTCGGTTCGGTGATGATTCCGGCGATGGTCAAGAAGGGGTACGCCAAGGCCTTCGCCGCGGCCCTGATCGCCTGCGCAGGGACCATCGGCACCATGATCCCGCCGAGCATCCCGATGATCATCTACGGGGCGACGACGGGGACGTCGATCGGCGCCCTCTTCATCGCCGGAGCGGTCCCCGGCGTCCTGATGGGCCTGGCCCTGATGGCGCACTCGTATGGGGTGAGCCGCCGGCGCGGCTACGGCGGGATCCCGTTTCCGAGCGGGCGGGAGATGTGGACCGCCTTCCGCGAGGCCCTCCTCACGCTGTTGATGCCCGTCATCATCGTGGGCGGAATCCTGGGCGGCGTCTTCACGCCGACGGAGGCGGCGGCGGTCGCGGTGTTCTACAGTCTGGCGCTTGGCGGGCTGGTCTATCGAGAGCTCAAATGGGGGGACGTCCCCGAGGTGTTGATCTCGACCGGCCTGAGCACCGGCGTCGTGATGTTCATCATCGCCACCTCGACGGTGTTCAGTTGGATCCTGGCCAGGTGGAACATCCCGCTCCAGCTCGCAAACGCCTTTATCGGCGCGAGCGACAACCCCTGGGTATTCCTCATCATGGTCAACGCCTTGCTTCTCTTGGCGGGAACCGTGATGGAGACGGTGCCGTCCATCATCATCTTCGCGCCGGTCCTGCTGCCCCTGGCAAGGAAGCTCGGGATCGACCCGGTGTTCTTCGGCGTGATCATGGTGGTTAACCTGTCCATGGGCCTCGCCTCGCCCCCCTCGGGCGCGACCCTCTTCGTCTCCACCGCGATCGCCGAGGAACGTCTGGATCGCGTCTGCCGCGCCGTCTGGCCGCTCTTCTTCTCCATGGTCGCCATCCTGCTCTTGATCACGTTCGTTCCCGCGCTCGTCATGTGGTTGCCCAGGCTCGTGTACGGCCGGTGACAATGCATTCGCATCGCCATCCGGAATGACCGCCCGGCCCGTCGAGGCTCTACATCCACAGGTGCGTATTCCTGTTACCCCCGCCACTGATTCCCGGGGGAATGCCGCCGGTAATTCTTCTATCAAGCCAGCCGGCGATTCCTGCCGGAACCCCGCTTCTGAGTCATCGGGCATGCGTTTGAGATAGCGCGAGAGAGCAGGGAGACGTAGCACAATCAGAACGGCGGCTGGTCGATAGGCTTGGAGCATGGACAGAGGCGCTGGCTGACCTGCGGGAAGACGACGCGTGCGGGGGGCCGGGCTCCTCCAGCAGCAGCGGATCGCTAGCGGGTTCCAGTGGCGGCGAGCGCGACTGCCAGGATCGGCTTCGCCCATGCGGGCGTCCGCGGGAGGTCGCCCGAGGCGACGATCATGCCGTTGAGCCAGTGCAGCAGGAGTGTCGGCGTCGGCGCGATGCTGGCGAGGGGGTCCCCGTCCTCGCTGTTGTCGAATACCCTGAGTTCGGTGAGGCGGGGCAAGAGGCGAATCAGGTTCAGCCGGCTTTGGTGGTAACGCTGGCGAATGGTCGCTTCAGGGATGTCATGCCCGCCGTTCTTGACCCGGGCGTGCACGCGTGCGACATGGAGCTCGGGGGTGGCGAGGCCCACGTACCAGATACGTACGTCGATGCCAGCCACTAAGGCTTTTTCGAGCAGCCCCGTGATAGTATTCCCCCCGAGTGTCGTCTCAAATGCGAAGCGAAGTCGGTGGGCAATGGCCTGCTCCAGGAGACGCTTTCCCTGATACCACGCCGTGCTATTCGCCTGACTGGGCGTGATTCCCGGATTGGCTGCCAAGATGCGACGGGCGGCCGTGTCCGGATTGAAATAATCCTCGCCGGCCTGTTCGAACATGGCCCCGATCAGGCTGCTCTTCCCGGCCCCGTTCGTGCCGGCGAGCACGTAGATGCCGGGGCGGTGCGCACGCTCAGCCACGCTTCCGGGCGACTGCCACTGCGGCCCGGCCCAACTGGCGCGGGGTGGCGGAGAACGCGGCGTGCATCTTTGGGCCGGCCGCGGGTCGCTGCATCCTGGCCAGCATGGCATCGAATTCCTGGCTCAGGGTGTCGAGTGTCTTCTCCTGGGTGTGTAGGAGAGCCGTGAAGTCCTCCATGGATACGAGCACCGCCCGCGGCAGATCATGTTTGGTGATCACGATCGGGCCGCCTTGTGTTACAGTGTCTAGTAGCCGGCCAAACGTGTTCTTGGCGACGGTTGCCCGGACCGAAGAGGGCGTGACCTGCTCCCCACGGTGATTGCGGAACCCTCCGATGGCTTCTGGTTGTTTGCTGTCCGTTTTCATGGCGCCTTCCTCCTTGCTCTGGTCATTTTAGCCACTTTAGTCGTAATGGACAAGATGAATTCTGCGCGTGGGACGGATGACCGTGCGGAATCCTCGATTCGAGATGCTCCCACCATATGTGGCCTCAGCGCACTGAAATCCCCTCGCGCCTCATTCTGTCATGATGTCCGTCAGTATCCCGCAAATTCCTCGCAGCGGAATACGAGACGTAGCACTATCTGTCATATCGCTTCCCCAGACCCCCCTCACGCGGTGCGGGGGAAAGACTCGTATGGCACGGGGGCCTGGGTCCAACGGGCCGTGCCCTCACCCCGCGGGCCCCCACGGCCGCTTTCCCTTGCCCTTACCCCTCGCGCTTGCCATACTATCCCCGCTGACAGGAGATGCCGGAGATCATACAGATAATGCTACGTCCCGTATTACCGTGATCTGCGGCCTCTCGATCGGATACGAGGACAAGGCGGCGGCGAACAGGCTGAGGACGGACCGCGTTCCGGTCAGCGAGTTCGCCCGCTTTATCGGCTACGAGTGAGAAGCTGGCGGTGCAGGCGGAAAGGAAGCGGGAGCCGAGGATGCCGTCTCGCGGCGCATGGGGCGCACGGGACCACGCGACTGAGAGGAGGACGCCATGAAAGTGATGCGGGTGGACCATCTGCAAGTGATGCCTGATCCGCTCGGGCTGTTCTTTGGGAAGGTACAGAGGCAGAACCTGGTGGAGAAAGGGACAGCGGGCCTGGTGGTCGCCATGGTCAAGTTCGACCCGGGCGCCGGAAACCGGATGCACGCGCATACCGGCGAGCAGATCCTGGTCGTCACCGAGGGGACGGGTGTGGTGGCGACGGAGCGGGAAGAGCAGATCGTCACGGCGGGCACGATCGTGTATATTCCCGCGAACGAAATGCACTCGCATGGGGCCACCAAGGATTCGGCATTTGCCCACCTGTCCATCCAAACGCCCGGGGACACCAAGCTGAAGGCTTAGCAGGCTACTGAAAAGGACCCATCTGCGGCGTTGGCCCGCTCGGGCACTCGCTGCGGCGTACCAGAAGTACGCCTGGACCCACCTGTGGTGGGTACCCCGCCCTTCTCGCGCCGCCTTGCATCTGGACCTTTTTGAGCAGCCTGCCGAAATTTGAGTCAGAGGCTTCGCAGGTAGGCGGGGCCGCCGAGGCGGGCCATCTGTTCCTCGATCCAGTTGGCGCGCTCGCGGACGTAGGCGGAAGGATTGCGGACGAGAAGTCTGGCGGGGTTGGGCAATACTGCGGCGAGGAGCGCCGCATCAGACGTCTGCAGCTCCGCCGGACGTTTGGCGAAAAAGGCCTGGGAGGCGGCGTGCACGCCGTAGATTCCCTCGCCGAACTCGGCGACGTTCAGATAGACTTCGAGAATGCGTCGCTTCGGCCACGACAGCTCCAGCAACAGCGTGAAGTACGCCTCGAGACCCTTCCGGAGATAGCTACGCCCCGGCCAGAGAAACAGGTTCCTGGCGACCTGCTGGGTGATCGTGCTCGCCCCCCGGAGGCGGCCCTTCGCCCCTTGGTGTTCCACGGCGTCCGCGATGGAGTCGAAATCGAAGCCCCAATGATGAGGAAACTTCTGATCCTCGGCGGCAACCACGGCGAGACGCATCTGGGGTGAGATGGATTGCCAGCCAACCCAGCGGTAGCGAATCGTCCCCTGGGAGTCCCCGCGGAAACCGGCGATACGCTTTTCCACCATGAAGGCACTGGTCGGAGGGGGGATCCAGCGCAGAACGACGACAGGCACGACGGTGAGCACGACTATGCCCAGCAGCGCCCGCCAGAAATATCGGCGCAACCGAGATGTCCCGCCTTTCTTCACCGCGCGTGCCGAGGTCATCGAAGGGGTCCTCAAGGATAACGAGTGGGACCACGTGCCGGCGTGCTTGGAGCAGGCCACACGCTATCTCCTCCCCATGGGCTGGTCAAGATCAGAGTAGATCCGGGTTCTCGATCCAGAAACCACTTGACGCGAGCGAGCGGTTCCGCAGAAAATACAACGCCACGCCGCATGAGCCGAAACATTTCACCGCAAAGCTCGCAAAGACCGCAAAGGGGGTTGGTCTTCTCGCCCTTTGCGCACCAACGGCCGTTGGTACCTGCGGTTCAACTGCAACGTTCGGGCTGGGGCGAGCGAGCGAAAGGAGCGGGAGCATGTCCACGCTGAAGGAGTTGGAGCCGAGAGCCAGCGAGATTCTGGCGCGGGAGCAGGCCGCCTACGAACGGAATAACCCCAAGTCAAGCGAGGCGTATGAGCGATCGTGCCGCGTCCTGCCGGGAGGTGTGTCGCGCACCCTGTGCTACTTCCCGCCCTTCCCCTGCCAGACGGTCTCCGGCGAGGGGTGCTTCATGGTGGACGTGGACGGGAACCGGCGCCTGGACCTCTTCAACTGCGCTACGACGCTGATCCTGGGGCACCGGCCGCCGGCTGTGATCAAGGCGGTCGAGGAGCAGCTCACGCACGGGACGGCCTATCAGACGAACTCCGGCCTCGAGACGGTCCTGGCCGAGATGCTCGTCGAACGCGTGGCCTCGGTGGAGCAGATCCGGTTCACGAACAGCGGGAGCGAGGGGACGATGATGGCGATCCGGGCGGCGCGGGCCTTCACCGGACGGGCCAAGATCGCCAAGATGGAGGGCGGGTATCACGGCTCCCACGACTGCGTGGAGATCAGCGTGCGGCCGCCGGCAGGCGCGGGCGGGCCGGCCGAGAGGCCGACGCCGGTTGCCGGATCGGCAGGGATCAACCGGAGTGTCCTCGACGACGTCATCCTCATCCCCTACAACAACCTGGAGGCGGCGAAGCAGATCCTGGTCGCCCACGCGGCCGAGCTGGCCTGCGTCATTGTGGAGCCGATCCTGGGAAGCGTGGGTTTCGTGCCGGCGGAGCGGGAGTTTCTCATCGGTCTGCGCGAGGAGGCGCGACGGCTTGGTATCGTGTTCATCCTGGACGAGGTGCAGAGCTTCCGGCTGGACCGAGGCGGCGCGCAGAAGCTGTTCGGGATCACGCCGGACCTGACCTGCTTCGGCAAGATCATCGGCGGCGGCTTTCCGGTGGGGGCCTTTGGCGGGCGGCGCGACATCATGGCCCTGTTCAACACGGCCGCCGGCAGCGGGACGATCCCGCACGCCGGGACGTTCAACGCGAACCCGATCACCATGAGCGCCGGGATCGCGACGATGGAGCAGCTTACCGGGCCGGTTTACGCGCGTCTCAACGGCACGGGGGATCGGTTGCGCGATCAGGTTACGGCCCTCGGCGCGCGGCACCAGGTGCCGATGTACGTGAGCGGCATCGGGTCGATGTTCAAGATCCACTTCAGCGAGGCGCCGATTCGCGATTATCGGGCGACGCTCGGGTCCAGCAGCCTGATGCACACCGCCCTCTTCTTCTTTGGCCTGAACCGGGGGATCTTCCTCTCGGAAGGAGGCCGCTGCTGTTTGTCTCTCCCGGTCGGCGAGTCCGAGCTCGGGATATATCTCGCCGTGGTCGAGGAGTTTCTCATGGTTCTGCGGGGGTCACCCCACGAAGCCGGGGAGGGAAGATGGCCACTGTAACTCGCTCGCTCACCGCCGATCTGCGCCGGCTGTTCCCGGCGGGGCAGGTGCTCGATTCCGTCGAGGACCGCACCCTGTACGCCTACGATGGGACGAGCATCAAGGCTCTGCCCGAACTCGTCGTGATGGTGCGAGGGGTCGGGGAGGTGTCCACGCTCCTCCGATTCGCCAGCGACCATGAGGTTCCGGTGGTTCCCCGCGGGGCCGGGACGGGTCTCTCGGGAGGCTCGGTGCCTGCCGAGGGGGGCATTGCATTGGTCTTGGCGGGGATGCGGAGCATCAAGGAGATCGACGCCAGCAGCATGGTGGCGGTAGTGGAGCCGGGCGTCATCACCGGTGTCTTCCAGAAGACGGTCGAGGATGCCGGCATGTTCTATCCGCCGGACCCCGCTAGCCTGAACTACTGCACGCTGGGCGGCAACGTGGCCGAGAACGCGGGCGGGCCGCACGGGGTGAAGTACGGCGTGACCAAGGACTACGTGCTGGGGTTGGAGGTCGCCCTCCCCTCGGGGGACGTGGTCAGACTCGGCGGCAAGCAGATCAAGAACGTCACGGGCTACAACCTGGTCCAGCTCTTCGTCGGTTCCGAGGGGACGCTGGGGGTCATCACCGAGATCACCCTGCGCCTCTTGCCCAAGCCCCCGGCCAAGAAGACGATGCTGGCGATCTTCGATCGGCTGGACGACGCGGCCACGGCCGTGGCGGGGATCATGGGCGGCGGCGTGATCCCGGCGACGCTGGAGATCATGGACCAGCGGAGCATCAACTGCGTCGAAGACTACCTGAAGCTGGGCCTGCCGCGAGATGCCGAGGCGATCCTCCTCATC
>Ga0209182_10000297_pt1 | contig 12882 bp, 9 predicted proteins | sample LakBais05cmmetaG_FD_185474 | JGI IMG/M metagenome (GOLD analysis project Ga0209182, IMG submission 185474) | Lake sediment microbial communities from Lake Baikal, Russia to study Microbial Dark Matter (Phase II) - Lake Baikal sediment 0-5 cm... | ecosystem: Environmental > Aquatic > Freshwater >...
CGAACACTCTCCTCTCCCCACGTCGTTTCGAGCAGCCTATGACTCCTCAACCCCTCTCCGCTTGGGTAAGATTTTTAAATGGCAAGATGATACCCTCTACGGTAAGGTTTTTAAATGGCTTGACAGGGTATCAAAGCTGATTCCAGAGCGGAGTTCCGGGACTAGGCTAAATTTAACGGCCCTTGACCCGTTCGCCGACGCTAAGCCCCGCCTTTCAAGGCGGGGATGAGAAGCGAGGCTCAGGGTTAACCCCGAACAAGCCCCGGCCTTGCCAGGACCGGGACTGGGAAGCCCGGCCCCGGCATTCATGCCGGGGAGTCCAGGGGTTGACTCTCATCCGAGAGTGTACTATGAACGGGAACGATTAGGAGAGTGCCCCATGTCGCGTCGGCGCTTGTCTTCCCTCGTCCTGCTCGGTCTCGTTTCTTTGATCCTCTGGGCCTGCCGCCCCGGGCCGTCCGGCTCAAAGCCCCCGGATCTTCTCGCCGCGGGTTTCGCCGACCCGCCCGATTCGGCCCGGCCCTGGGTCTACTGGATGTGGATGGACGGCAACCTGACCCGGGAAGGGATCACGGCCGACCTCGAGGCGATGCGCGCCGCGGACCTCGGCGGCGTCGTCATCTGTGAGGTCAACGTCGGCGTGCCGCGGGGCCCGGTCGAGTTCATGAGCCCCGCCTGGCGCGGCCTGTTCAAGCACGTCGTCCGGGAGGCCGAGCGTCTCGGCCTCGAGGTCACGCTCAACGCCGGGCCGGGCTGGACGGGCTCGGGCGGTCCGTGGGTCAAGCCGGAATGGTCCATGCAGCACATCGTCGCCGCCGCGGTCGAGGCCGTTGGCCCGGCCCGGTTCGACGCGGTGCTGCCCCGGCCCGCGCGCCGTCCGGCCTTCTTCGGCGAGAACGGCCTGCCGCCGGAACTCAAGAAAACGATGGACGGGTTTTATCGTGACGTGGCCGTGCTGGCTTTTCCCTCGCCGGCCGGTGGGCCGGTCATCGCCGACATCGACGAGAAGGCGCTCTACGTTCGGGCCCCCTATTCCTCCCAGCCGGGCGTCAAGCCGTTCCTGCCCTCCCCGGCCGATTTTCCCGTCCTCCCGATGGGCGCCGCTATCGACCCCGCGCTGATCATCGATCTGACCGACAAACTCACGGCCGAAGGGCGCCTTGTTTGGGACGTTCCCGCCGGCCGCTGGACGATCCTCCGTTTCGGCCGGACGACGACCGGCGCGAACACGCGCCCCGCGCCGGTGCCGGGCCTCGGGCTTGAGTGCGACAAACTCGACGCGGCCGCCCTCGACGCCCATTACAACGCCTTCGTCGGCGCGCTTCTCCGCGAGATCGACCCGCGCCGGACAGACGGCCAGGCGGGCTGGACGAGGCTCCACATCGACAGCTGGGAGATGGGGGCGCAGAACTGGACGGGAGCCTTCCGCGAGGAATTCCGGAAGCGCCGGGGCTACGACCCGCTGCCTTTTCTCCCCGCCATCACCGGACGCCCGGTGACGAGCATGGAGGTATCCGAGAGGTTCCTCTGGGATCTGCGGCAGACGGCCCAAGAGCTGGTCCTCGAAAACCACGCCCTGCGCCTCAAGGAGCTGGGCCGGCGTGACGGCTTCCGGCTGTCCATCGAGCCCTACGACATGACGCCCTGCGCGGACATGACCCTCGGAACGGCCGCGGATGTCCCAATGGGCGAATTCTGGCTCTATGGCTTCAACACGGCGCATAGCGTCTTCGAGGCCGCCGGTATCGCCCACACCGGCGGAAAGGGCATCGTCGCGGCCGAGGCCTTCACCTCGAGCGACGCCGAAGCCTGGCGGGCCCACCCGGCCTCGATGAAGGCGCTCGGCGACTGGGCCTTCACGGCCGGCGTCAACCGGATCGTCTTCCACCGCTACCAGAACCAGGCCGGGCTCGAGGCGCGGCCCGGAATGACCATGGGTCCCTACGGCGTCCATTGGGAGCGGACCCAAACCTGGTGGGACATGGTCCCCGCCTACCATGCCTATCTCGCCCGCTGTCAGTTCCTGCTCCGCCAGGGCCTGCCCGTGGCCGACGTCTGCTTTCTCGTCGCCGAGGGCGCGCCGCACGTTTTCCGCCCGCCCTCCTCCGCCTTGCGCGGCGACCCGCCCAGTCCGGCCGGCGCCGCTTTCGACGCCTGCCCGCCGGAAACTTTGCTCGCGGCCGCGACGTTAAGGGACGGTCGGCTCGTCTTCCCCGACGGCATGAGCTACCGTGTGCTCGTCCTCCCGGAGCGGGAGACGATGACCCCGGCTCTTTTACGGAAGGTCCGCGACCTCGTCGCGGCCGGCGCCACCGCCGTCGGGCCGCGGCCGCGGAAATCCCCGTCCCTTTCCGGTTATCCGGAGTGCGACGCCGAGGTCGTAGGGCTGACCGCCGAGGTCTGGGGCGATTGCGACGGCGACAAGGTTACCGAACACGCTTTCGGCCTCGGCCGCGTCGTCTGGGTGCGTGAGCAGAAAAATCCCGGCCAAGCAGCCGCGGCGGCGAGTGGAAGCTCATCTGGCCTTGGGGCTCAGGATCGGACGACTTGGGAGGTCGGGGCGCCGCCCCTCAACGAGCCTGAGCAATATGGTGATTTCGCCGTCGTCGCCGGCGTTCTCGAACGGATGTCCGTTCCGCCCGATTTCTTCTCCGACGTGCCCTTGCGCTATACCCACCACCGGGACGGCGGGACCGAGATCTACTTCGTGGCCAATCCCGATGCCGCAGCCGTCGAGGCGACCGCCGTCTTTCGGGTGAGCGGCAAGCGTCCCGAGCTCTGGGACCCGATCGACGGGAAGAGCCGCGGCCTGGCCCAGTACACGATCGTGGACGGACGCACGTCCGTGCCCCTGCGGTTCAAACCGCGCCAGTCGTTCTTCATCGTTTTCCGGGAAGCGACCGCGTCGACCTCCGTGGCCGGCGAGAATTTCCTGGTCCCGGTCGAAGTGACCACGCTCGGCGGCCCGTGGGAGGTTTCCTTCGACCCGAAATGGGGCGGACCGGAAAAGACCGTCTTTGAAAACCTCGACGACTGGAGCCGCAGGCCCGAGGACGGGATCAAGTATTATTCGGGAACGGCCGTCTATCGAAAAGCCTTCGATCTGCCTCAGGCCGCGCCGGCCAAGGGCGAGCGTCTCTGGCTCGACCTGGGGACGGTTAAGAATATCGCCAGTGTGAGGCTCAACGGGAGCGACCTCGGCGCCGTCTGGTGCGACCCCTGGCGGGTTGATATCACCGACGCGGTCAAAGCCGAGGCGAATCTTCTGGAAATCCGTGTCGCCAACCTTTGGCCCAACCGGCTCATCGGCGACGAGCGCGAGCCTGTTGACGCCGAGTACGCCCGGGGAGGCCGTCTCGTCCGCTGGCCGGATTGGCTGGTAAAGAGCGAGCCGCGCCCGTCGTCCGGCCGGCTGACCTTCGCCACCTGGAAGCACTTCACCAAGGACTCGCCCCTGCTTCCCTCCGGCCTGCTCGGCCGCGTGACGATCCTGATCACGCGGGATTGAGCGCGGAACCGGCCGGCCCGTCAGGGCCGGATGCTGAGGGTGATCTTGAAGACGCCCCGCTCTTCGAGGGGATAGAAGCGGCTGGCCGGGTCCCAGCGCCGTTCCCAGTTCTTCGAATAGACGAAGTAGATCGTGTTTCCCGGCGAGATTTCCCAGCGGAAACGGGTGTTGATGCCCAGTTCGTTCGAATCGTCGTCGTATTGGACATAATTCAAAAGCCCCAGCCGGGGCGTGAGGAAGAAATCGGCCTTGAGCTGGTAGACGTTCTCCTTGAAGTTCCCTTCGGGGAGCCGTCCGCGGACGAAATTGGCGTCGAGCCCCAAGGTCGCGTAGCCCTTGAGCTTGAGCTGGATCCCGGCCTCGACCTCGTCGTAACTGCCGGAGTAGAACTCGCCGAACTTCCATTCCAGGTCCACGGTCCAGGGCCGATGAGATGCGGTCTCGAACTGGAGGCCGTAGTTCGTGAACGTGTAGGCGCCCCGGGGCAGAAAGACGCCGTCGGAAACTTCCCAATCATCGGGGAGGACATCGTAGTTGGGGATGACGTTGAACTCGATGTGCTCGCCGCTCTCCGTCCGCAGGTTGAGCGGTGCCGTGAAGATACGCCGGGTTTCGAGATTCCCGGCCAGGTCCCAGGTGAAGGAGAACCGGAGCTCATAGAAGAACTGCCGAACGAGGCGCCCGACGAGGCCCTTCTCCGGCCTCGGCTGGTAGCTGAGGCCCAAGTTGAAGACCTGGATGTTCTTCCGCGGCAGGAAGCCGATGCCCGGGTCGAGGGCGTCTCCATAGGAATTGTAGGTCGCGGCGATGTCCCAGAGGTCGTTGGGGTAGTCGAGCTTGAAGCCGAAACCTTCATGCCGTCCCGCCGGATTCTCGTTCCAGTTGTAGACGAGCCAGCCGCCGGCGAGGAAGTTCTTGTCCTTCATGAAGCGCGAGGTCTGGTAGACGAGGTCGAAACCGGCGAGCGAGTTCTTTGCGCCCGTCGGACTGCCGTCCGTGAAGATGAGGCCGACCTTGCTCTCGGCCAGGATGTTCTGAGAGACGCGGGCGGCCAGGAAATTCTCGGCGGGAAGGCCGTTGAGAGCGCCCGTCCGGACGTCGAGGACCTGGAGGTTGGTGTTCCCCAGCTTACCGTAGGCTTTCGTCCCGAAGACGATGGGGACCTGGCGTCCTTCGAACAGGCCGATCCTGCGGCTGAAGAACGGGGCGAAGCCGCCGTCCGCGCTCGTCGTCCCGAAGTTGAAGATCTCCGAGCCCTCCAGGAAAAATGTCCGTTTTTCCGGGAAGTAGAGGGGGAAACGGGTCAGGTTGACACGGCGCTCGTCGACTTCGGTCTCGGCGAAGTCCGTGTTATAGCTGAAGGCGCCGACGAAGTTGGGCGTGAAGTTCTTGTAGAGGTCGAACCCGCCGTCCCAGGTCCAGTCCGCCGGCGAGCCGGGCTCGTGGTTCTTGGAAACGCTGGCCAGGCCATAGGGCTTGAACGTCAGGCCTAATCCCTGTTTGACCCCGGCGATGCCTTCGAGGGCGGCGGCTTCGGCCGGATTGGTGAAGAAACTATCGCCGCGGGCTCCCGAAAGGCGGTCGGTCTCCTGCTTGCGGGCGATGACGCGCTCGACGTTGACCCCCCAGCGAGCCAACCCGGGCTTGAAGGAGATCGTCTTGAACGGGATCCGGACCTCCGCCGACCAGCCGTCCTCGCCGACGATGCTCCGCGCGTCCCAGATGCCGTCCCAGTCGAGGTTCGAATGCTCGCCGGTGGCCAGGCCTTCGCTCCGGGCGCCGCGGGGATTGACGGAGAAGAAATAAGCGTTGCGGCGGTCCTGGAAAGGGTCGAGGAGTACGCGCACGGCGTCTTCGCTCTCTCCTTCCTCGTCTCCGTCGTGGGCCATGGAGTTGGCCGAAATGCGGGCCCATTCGCGGTCGTAGCAGAAAACACCGATATAGAGGTTATTTTCGTCGAAGATGATGCGCAGTTCGGTTTTTTCAGAGGGCTCGTCGCCCGGCCGGGGGAAGACCATTTTGAATCCCGAAAAAACGGGGGCTTTCTGCCAGACTTCGTCGTCGAGGCGGCCATCGAGGACGGGGCCTTTCTCGACACGGCCGGCTTGGATCGCAGCGGCTTCGGATGACGGGGTTTGAGGGGTGGCGAAGGACAACAAAGGACCGAGGGCGACGAAAACGACCAGGACCGGATTCCGTTTCATGCTGATTTCTTTCCGATACGGAGCGGCATTATACCAAAATCGGGGAAAGACCGGGCCGCTCAGGCGACGGCCGTCTTTTTCTTGCCGAAGCGCAGCTTCATGGTCAGGATCCTGTCCGTCGAGAAGACACGGGCGGCGAAGACGACGAGCACGGTGAAGACGACGAGCATGTAGGCGAGCCCGCCGAAGATCAGGCCGTAGTTGCCGAGGTAGAGATTCTGCGACACGAGGAACGGATGCGAGAAAGGGATGGCCAGGATGAAGATCTTGACCGGCAGGGAGACGGTGTTGATGTCGGCGAACAGGGAGATGAAATAGGGGATCATGACCATGAACATCAGCGGCATGATCATGTTCTGGGCGCTGCGGAAGTCCTCGGCCAGGACGCCCAGGATCATGGCCATGGCCAGGGCGACCAGGATGGCCAGGAAGAGGGCTGCGCCGAGGACGATGTAGCCGGTCGTATCGAAATACAGTCCCAGCTGGCGCATGACGGCGCCGGCTTGGGACGAGGCCGCCCGGAGATCGTCGCCGCCGATGCCGCCCATGAAGCTCTTGAAACCGAACATGTAGATGCCGGCCGAGATCAGGCCGACGAGCCCGGCCGCGAACATCTTGGCGGTGATGATCGAGGTCCTGCGGATGGGCACGGTCAGCAGGGTCTCCAGGGTCTTGTTCTGCTTCTCCATGGCCACGGCCGAAATGACCATCTGCGAGGAGTAGATGATGATCATCATCAGGACGACGGGGATGAGCAGGGACTGGGACGAGACCATGCCGGCGACGTCTGAGGCCGAGGCTTCGGCCATCCGTTTCTGGACGATGACGAAGTCCTTGCTCTTGATCGGGTTCTTGAGGCTGGCCGGATCGAGGCCGGGAAGCTTTTCCCTGAGGAAATTGTCGGACAGGACGTTGTTGAGGGCGGAGATGACGCCCCGGACGACGACCTGGCCCCTGGCCCCAATGAGGGAAAAGCTCCTCATGTAGGAATAGGTTTCGATTTGGCTGGGCTTGAGGTCCTTGAGGGAATCCCCGAATCCGGAGGGGATGACGAGGAGGAGCTTCGACTCGCCGCCGCGGGCGATATCGATCGCCTGCTCCTTCGACTTTCCCTCGATCCGTTCGATCTTGAAGCGGGCCGACTCGAGCCCCGTGAGGATGGCCTGGGAAGAGGTGGAGCCGTCCAGGTCGAGCGCTGAGATCGTCTGGACGCCGATGGCCTTCTGGACTTCCTTCCGGCTCACCTGGCCGATGAAGTTGAACAGGATGATGGTGAAGGCGAGGGAGACGACGAGCTGGATGGTCACCAGCTCCTTGATCTCTTTCTTGAGAAGGTTGAGGAATCTTTTCATCGGAGGGAACTCCTGAAGACTTCTTCCATGTTCTTGGCTTGGTGTTTTTCCTTCAACTCATCGGGCGTCCCGGAATCGAGGATGCGGCCCTTGTCGATCAGGGCCACGCGGTCGGAGAGGAACTCGATCTCGAGCATGTTGTGGGAGGAGAGGAGCACGGACGTCCCCTCTTTGACGTAGCGTCGGACGATCTCCCGGACCTCCAGGGCGTTGAGGACGTCGAGGCCGGAGGTCGGCTCGTCGAGGATGGCCAGGACGGGCTTGGTCATCAGGGCCCGGGCCAGCAGGATCTTCCGGGTCATGCCCTTGCTGTAGGTCCCGACCTTGGTCTTCAGCCGGTCGCCGAGCTCCGTGATCTCGACGGCGCGGTCGACGAAGGCCTTCTCCTCCTCCGGCGTCCGGGCGTAGAAGTTGGCCATGAAGTGGAGGTAGTCCAGGCCCTTCATGTTCTTGTAGGCGCCGGCTTCCTCCGGAAGATAGCTGATCTTCTCCCGGACGAAGTCCGGTTCCTTGTGGAGGTCGTGGTTGAGGAAGGAGATCGTTCCGTCGGTGGGCGTGAGAAGCGTTGCGATGATCCTCAACGTGGTCGTCTTGCCGGCGCCGTTCGGGCCGATCAGGGCGAACACCTCTCCCGGCCGGACCTCGAAATCGATGCCCGCCAGGGCCATCTGTTTTCCGTAGGATTTTTTCAATCCCCTGACGGTCAGGACATTATCCATGGGCGACTCCCTAAAGGTGACGTGAAAATAACGGACTTATTCTATTGGATACGCGGAGGGAAGTAAACGGTTTTGCGATTATTCGAGGTTGATGTCCTCGTGGTAGTCCACGGAAACCCTGGCCCGGGAGCCGGGCCGGGTCCTGAGGAGCGCGATCGCGCGCAGGAACGTCCGGTTGCGGCGCTTCCAGGTCCGGTTGAGGTTCCGGGCGTAGTGGGCGATGCCGACGCCGAGCCACTGGCCGGCGGCGATTTTCCGGACCGTCTCCTTCAGCGAATAGAACTTCCGATGGGCGAAGATCTGCGCTTTCTGGAGGTCGGGGAGCGAGAAACGCGCCGGCTGGAAGACGGCGTGATGGGCGTCGTAGAGGGCCCAGTCGTGGAAACGGATCCGGTTCTCCGAAGCGATCCGATCGTAAAAGGCGGAGCCGGGAAGGGGGGTCAGGATGAGGAACTGGGTCGACGTCAAGCGGGCCTTCTTGGCGAACCGGACCGTCTTGCGGACCGATTTCCAGTCGTCCTCGTCGAAGCCGAGCACGAACATTCCGTGGATATGGATCCGACAACGGCGGAAGACCTTGACGGCGCGGACGATCTCGGCCACGGTCTGGCTTTTCTTCATGCCCTCGAGGCTGTCCGGGTTGACGGATTCGAAGCCGATGTAGACGGTGTGGCAACCGGCCTTCTTCATGAGGCGGACGAGATCCGGGTCCCGGGCGATGTCGGCCCGGACCTGGGTCGTCCACTTGAACCTGAACCTCTCGCGGATCATGGCCTCGCACAGGTCGCGGGTCCGCTTCGGGTCGGCGGCGAAGTTGTCGTCGTAGAAAAAAATATTGGTCTTCCGGTCGTTGTAAAGGCGGAGCTCCTCGATGATGTTTGCGGTCGAGCGGAAACGGTATTTCCGGCCGAACATGCCGGTCACGGAGCAGAAGGAGCAGTCGAAAGGACACCCCCGCGACGTCAGGACGGGGATGGACGACATGTGCTTCGTGCTCTTGGCGTCGGGACGGAGAAGGGAAAAGTCGGGGAAGGGGATGCGGTCGAGGTCAGAAGCCCGGGGCGCCATCGGGTTGTGGACGACGTTTCCCGCGGCGTCCTTGTAGGAAAGATTCGGGACATCGGCCCAGCCGCTGCCGCGTTCCCGGGCGTCGATGAAGGCCGCGAGGGCCGCCTCGCCTTCGCCCCGGACGACGAAGTCGGCGTGCTCCAGGGCCTCCTCGGTGAGGTAGGTCACGTGGGGACCGCCCATGAGCACCGGGATGCCCATCGCCCGGGCCCGGTCGGCGATGGCGTAGGCCCGGGGCGCGGTCGAGGTGATGGTCGAGATGCCGACGAGGTCGGCCGAGGCGACCACGTCGAAATCGATCTTCCGAAAATCCTCGACGTAGACCTCGACGTCCCAGCCGCGCTTCTTCATCATCGTCCCCAGGATGAGCGTCCCCAAGCGGGGCAGGGGGAACTGGCTGAAGATGTGGAGGTTCGGCGCCTGCGGCTCGATGAAGACGATCTTAGGCATCGCTTCCCTCCTTGGCTTTTTTCCCCCGTTTACAATTCTTGGCCTGGATGGCCAGGATGTCTTTTCTCTTCTTCTTGAGGAGGTCCTCCCAGCGTTCGATGCCCTCCTCGAGGAGCTTCATCTTGTCGAAAAGCCCTTGGATGGCCCCGAGCATGGCCTCGAGCTTTTTATCCACTTCGGACCGGGGGAAGGAATTGGGGGCGGCCTCGATGGCCAGGAGCGTCCGGACATCGTCTGAGACCGCCTTGACCTCATCGAGAGTATAGCCGAAAAGCTGGAGGTCGCGGATGAGCTTGCAGAGGAAAACGTAGGATTCCGAATAGAGCCGGAAACCGCCCTCGGTTCGCATGTCGGGCTCGATGATGCCCTTGTCCTCCCAGTGCTTGATCGTCCTCGGGCTGACGCCGGACCGCTCGGCCAGATTGCCGACCGTGAGGAAGTGGTCCTGGTTCGGGGCCCGCTTACGGCCGCGCTCGTCATGGGGAAGGCCGACCTTCCTGATGATCTTCAGGATCTCCTCTGTCCCGTAGCCGAGGTCGGCGAGCCTCCGGATGTGAGCGACGCGCTCGAGGCTCCTGGCAGCGAAGAGGGGGGCCTTGTCGTCGCCGAAGCCGTTCGGCTTGAAGAGCTTGGCCTTGGTCCATTCGGCGATGAGGTCCGAAGAAACGCCGACCTTGCGGGCCAGGTCGTCGAGAGTGAGCACGTCTTTGTTCATAATATACCTATACGTTCAATTATGTTTATAAAATCATACGACATGAACGTATAGGAATATATTATTCATGGAGGAGCTTGTCAAGTGGAAAATTGCGGCCGAGACCTTCCGGAGGGGAGCGATCCCCGGACCTTGGAAAGCTCCCGCTCCGCCATCTTCTTGAGGCGGTCGGCATCGGCCGCGGGAGGCGCCGGCCAGGTCGCCTGCCCGACCCTTGCCAAAACATCCTTGGAGTCCGTCACCGGCGGAGGGAAGGGGCGAAGGCCGGCCGCCCATTCGTCCCACTGTCCCAGGACCTCCTCGAGGCGCCGGAGCGCGAGCTCGGTCCGCTGGATGGTCTCTCCGACATCGCCGACGAAACCGGCGATGTCGCCGGTGAGTTTCTTCATCAGGTCCTCGATCCCCGCAGGCGGATCGGGCTTGAGGTAATCCTTTTGGAAATTGACCACAAGCCCCTGCAGGCGTTGGGCAGACTGCCAGAGCTCCCGCATCCTCAGCCGGGCGAGGGCCGTGACAGCCCCTATCCCTGCCGTCGCTCGTTCGAACTTCTCCCTGTCCGGCGCGCGGACAAGCCGGGGCCTCCCCCGCAACTTTTCGAGCATCTCGAGCCGGGCCTCGACCTCGTCCCCGCCTGCGGCGATGTCGTTCGCGGCCCAGCGGCAAAATGATCCGTGGAATTCGGCTTCGGCCATGAAGGCCCGCAGTTCGTCCCATTGGACGGCGAGTCCGCCTCCTTTGAACTCGGCCTGGATCCGGGCCACGAGTTCTTCGCCGTCCATCCCGGCGTGTATGCCCTCGTGCATCAGCCCGCCGGCGAACATGTGGGCGTTCTCTTCGCGGAGTCCCTCGAGGAGCCGGGAGTAGAGGGCTTCGCCGAGAATTTTCCGGAGACGCTTTTTCGAAGCCTCGTCTCGAAAATGGGATTCGAGCCTCCCCGTCTTCTCTTGGAAGGCCGCGGCCTCGCCCCCGCCGGCCGCGTCGAGCATCCGCCCGTACTCGCCGACGATCGAGCCGTCCGTGAAGGTCCGCCGGTTGGCCACGCTCAGTAAAAGGTAGGCCGAATCGTGGATCTCCATGAACAGCCGGCCGTCCGGACCGAAGCCGTGGGTCATGAAGTAGGTCCCGGGCTCGACGTAATAGACGCTCGCGGGAAAGTACCGGCGGGCCCGGTCCCATGCGTCGCGATATCCCCCCTCGACCCATTCTCTGCCGGGGAATCGGACGCGCAGGACATCGAGCGGCGAGGCCAGGACGGCCTGGATGACCACCCTCCTGGGGTCTGCCGGCGGCATATCCTTGAAGAGCGTCCGTTCGGGCGTTTGTCCCCAGAGAAATGGCAGGGCCGCGAGATAAAGGATGGCTCCTTGCAGGAATGTTCTCGCCGGGCGGGCGGAGGACGTCATCGGACCCTTAGTGGAGATTTTCTGCACCGGAGAAGCCCCCTGGGCGGGGTTCCCGGTGGAAAGAGATGGTCTTTACCGTTTGAAAAGGGCCTCAGGACGTTTCCCGGGCGGGATCGTCCGGACCGGGCGGCGCCGCCGGGGCCTCGTCCGGCGTTAGTTCCTGGGATTCCGCATCGGGCGCAGTCAATTTTCCCAGGCGTCTCAACCGCTTTTCTTCCTGTTTTTTGAGGCGCCTCAGTTCTTTGCCTCTTTTTTCGCTCTTAAATGCTCTATTGCCTCTGGCCACCAAGCCTCCTTGCTCTTAGATTTCCCTTATCATACAGAGAAAGTCCCGCCCGTTCAAGTGTCCCGGACAGTTGAACGCGGATTCCCGCTTCCGCCGGACGACTCCTCTCTGTTATAATCCGGCCATGCCTGAACTTCAAGGAACGAACATTCTCTTTCGCCGGTGGGCCGCCTCTCCCGCGCCTGCCTCCCCCAAAGCCGTGTTTCTCCTCGTCCATGGCCTCGGCGCTCACTCGGCCCGCTGGAATTTTCTGGCCGGTCACCTCGCCGAACGCGGCTTCGCCTCCTACGCCATCGAACTCCGCGGCTTCGGCCGGACGCCTGAGCGGCCCCTGGGCCACATCGACTCCTTCCGCGTCTGGGACCGGGACATCCTGGAATTGGGCGATATCGCCCGTCGGGAAAACCCCGGAAAGAAGATCTTCTTGCTCGGCGAGAGCATGGGCGGCCTTCTCGCCTTCAACCTGGCCTGCCGGAACGCCGACAAGTTCGCCGGACAGGTCCTGATCGCCCCGGCCTTTAAGAATGGGATGAAGTTTCCGCCCAGCGTCTACCTGAAAATCGTCTTCTGCCTGGCCTTCTACCCGACCATGATGATCCCTCTCCCCTTCACCTCGGAGATGGTCACCCGCGACCCAGATTACGTCGCGGTCATGAACGCGAATCCGGACGAGCTGCGCGTGGCCAGCCTGAAGTGCCTGTTCAATTTCCTGCCCGAGCAGGCCGGGTCGGGGAAGCTCGCCAAAAAACTCGCCGTCCCCACGCTCTTCCTCATCCCGGGGGTCGACCTTCTCGTCGACGAGCGGGCCGGGCGGAAGATGTTCCGGAAGCTCCCCCTCGCCGACAAGACACTCCTCGAGTACCCGGACATGCTCCACGCGCTGTCGATCGACCTCGGCCGGGAAAAGGTTTTCAAGGACGTTCTCGACTGGGTCGCCCCAAGGGTTTGACGTGGACCACGTCCTCGCCATCGACCAGGGCACGACCGGGAGCCGGGCCATCGTCTTCGACCGGCGTGGCCGGGCCGTCGCCGCGGCTTACGAGGAGTTCCCGCAATATTTCCCCCGCCCCGGATGGGTCGAGCACGATCCCGAGGAGATCTGGCGGAGCGTTTACCGGACCATCCAGAAGGCCCTCGCCGCTGTCCCCGGCCGGACGATCGCCGCCGTCGGCATCAC
>Ga0209182_10000298_pt1 | contig 12862 bp, 9 predicted proteins | sample LakBais05cmmetaG_FD_185474 | JGI IMG/M metagenome (GOLD analysis project Ga0209182, IMG submission 185474) | Lake sediment microbial communities from Lake Baikal, Russia to study Microbial Dark Matter (Phase II) - Lake Baikal sediment 0-5 cm... | ecosystem: Environmental > Aquatic > Freshwater >...
GTGCGTGATGTAGATGAGGCCCGTTTCGGTCCGTTCCCCGATCCCTTCCATCAGTGCAAGCACCTTTTCCCGGTTGGCGCCGTCCAGCCCCTGACAGGGTTCGTCCAGGATGAGGAGTTCCGGCGACTTGACCATCGCCCGAGCGATCAGCGCCAGCCGCTTTTCCCCGTAGGAGGTGCGGGTGAAAAACCGGTCCGCCCGGTCCGCCATGCCGAGGATTTCCAGCCAGCGGTCGGCAATTGCCTCCTGCTCCCGGTCGGGTCGTCGGTAGAGGCCGATCGAGTCGAAGAAGCCGGAGAGGACGACCTCCCGCACGCGGACCGGCTTCCGGTACCGGAGCTGCAGTTCGGGAGAGACCACGCCGATCCGGCGCCGGATCTCCCAGATGCTCTCCCCCTCGCCCCGCCTCTTCCCGAAAAGGTAAACCTCATTGGCGTAGACCTGCAGGTTATCCCCCGTGATCAGACTCAGAAGGGTCGATTTTCCCGAGCCGTTCGGCCCGACGACCGCCCAGTTCTCCCCGCGCCGGACGGTCCAGTTCAGGCCGTCGAAAACGACGTATTCGCCGTAGGCCACATGGATGTTCGTCATTTCGACGAGCGGATCGGTGCGCGCCTCCGGATTCACGCCCCGTATGGGGACACCTTGCCGCAAGGTGTCCCCATACTCAGGCGGCAGGCGGATCTCCGGAAGCGCTTTCGCTTTTCCGGTAAATCGCCGGATCCGTGCGGGCGTCAGAACCTCTTCCCGGATACCGGCTGCGGCGACGCGGCCGTTTTGGATCAGCAGTACATGAGAGATTCCCGGGATCACCTCCTCCGGACGCTGGGCGACGAGAATGATCTGCGTCCCTTCCTGCATCAGTTTCGTGACGGCCGCGGCCAGGGCCGGCCGGCTGCCGGCGTCCAGACCGGCGAAGGGATCGTCCAGGATCAGGATCTTCGGGGCGGGGAGGAGCGCCCGGGCGATCAGGAGCTTCCGGTTCTCGCCGTTCGAAAGGGTCCGGATGCCGTGGCCGAGGAGGGGGCGAAGGTCCAGGATCTCCACGAGACGGTCCAGGGCGGCCGTGTCCTCGTCTTTCCCGCGGAGCAGCTCCCCCGCCGTGAGCTCATGCCCCCTGCCGCTGAAAAAGCGTTCATCCTCGCGGAGCTCCTCGCGCGCCAGGATCTCCTCTTGGAGTTCGAAGGAGACATAACCGATCCGCTTCCCTTCGGCCTCCGGGTCGTGACGGATCAATTTTCCCCGGACATGCGGGCAGTCGCCCTGGATGGCCCTGGCGAGGGCGGACTTTCCCGAGCCGTTGGGTCCGAGGATCGCCCAGTTTTCTCCGGTTCGGATCTCCCAGGATGTCCCGGGGAGGAGCATCCGATCTCCCAGGCGCAGCGTGACACGCTCCAGCGTGATCAGGGGTCTGTTTTTTCGATGCGAACGAAGTTCCAAATGGTTGTAATCCTCCCGCGCTTCTGATAAGGTGCGCGACGCTAAGCGAGTCGGTCCCGTCACGGCGCGCCTATGGATAGCAGAAATCTAAAAAAATGCCACACTTTTCCGCAGAAATGCAAGGTGGGGACAGATTTCAAATCTGTCCCCGTAATAAGGAGGATGAAGAATGTTAACGGAACGCGAGGTCTATTTCAACGGGGAGTATCGCCGCTGGGACGAGGCGAAAGTCCATATCATGTCGCACAGTTTCGGGAGGGGTTCGGCGATCTTCGAGGTGATCGGATTTCACGACACGCCGGCCGGACCGGCCGTTTTCCGTCTCGACGAATATCTGTCCCGTTTTTGGAAATCGGCATCCCTGCTCGAGATGGAACCGCCCCTCACGCAGGGCGCGTTGCAGAAGGCCGTCCTGACGCTGGTGAAGAGAAGCGGGCTGAAGAGCGGTTTCCTCAAGATGTACGGTTTCTACCCCGAGATCTCCTTCAAGATTCTCCCCCCCCAACGGAAATTTCAGGTGGCCGTCTGTCTGTTTTCTGCGGAAGAGGCGCTCGGTCAGCCGCTGGAATCCGCGCCCCGGAGCGTGACCGCCTGTGTCTCACGCTGGCGGCGGCTCGACCCCCAGACCGTTCCGATCGAAGCGAAGGTGGCGGCCAACTATGTAAACGGGATGGTGGCCCGGATGGAGTCGCGGGAGAAGGGGTTCGATTATGCGATCCTGCTCGATACGCAGGGATTTATCACCGAGGGGGGGACCGAATCGCTCTTCCTGGTCCGCAAAGGCCATCTTCTGACATCGGCTCTGGGGACGGTTCTGCAGAGCATCACCCGCAAAACCCTGCTGGAGGTTGCCGTGACGATGGGGATTGAAACCTTCACCGGACTTCTGAAACCGGAGGCGCTCGATGAGGCGGATGAGATCTTTTTCTCCGGCACGGCGGCCAAACTTCTCCCGGTCCGGCAGGTGGGAGACCGGATTCTGAATGAGGTTCCCGGACCGCTCACGCGGAGGCTCTCCGAACGGATGGCGGCGATCACCTCCGGACGCGACGAGCAGTTCCGGCATTGGCTCTTTCCCGCCTGACAGAGCATCATAGCAGAACCAAGTCTTTGTCGCAGTGAAACACAGTTTGGAGTTTTAAGGCCACCAGTTGTGACCTTAAAGACTGGAGGAAAAATGAAGTCACTTATTCTCGGGATGTTTCGCATTGAACCGGAACTCGGCGAACGTCTTTCCGTCCAGGCTGCTACCGCCGATCATGCTGGCCAGGTTGCGCGCCACAGTCACCCTGCCGCCGCTGTTGTAGCGCAGATCGACGATCAATTCGTTTACGCCCCGACGCGCGAATTCGGAAAAAACGGTGCCCAGCGCACCCGTGCCGCTGCGGTCCGCTCATGACACAACCTACTCACGGGCAATGTGATCGTTTTTTTTCGTGGGACGGTCGGGATGCGTAACGATCAGAACCGGAACCAAGCTAAAAATGTGCTCCGCAGATAGGAACAGGACGTATCGCACTACTTATAGAAGATCATCAGGCCTATGCCGATCAACGGAAAAACGACATTGATCGGGATCAACAGCCTATTCCAATTCACAGGCAACCCCCCAATCACTTCAATCTCTTGAGGGCTATGATAATGTCCGCGCCCCGACGAAGGTTTCCTTCTTGCCGCCCTTGACGATCACGCAGGTCGGCGTCGATTGAATATGGTCTTCCTTGATGAGGTCATTGTACCGTACGAAGGCGGGCTTGGCGTCAAAGGCCTCATAACGGCTGCGGCAAGAATGTTTGCCGTGAAGTGAGCATAAAAAACTTGTCCACGTGGTTTATTGTTTCCGTCGAGTAATGGCTGCTATTGCCTTATCCGCGGCAAGCTTTACTTTTTCCTTGTATGAACTGACAGTAAAAAAACCCTTTGAACTGGCTATTTCCTTGAGCGCAGGTAGCGCCTCCTCGGAACCGATATTGGCCAAGGCCATGCAGATTTTTTCATCCAAATCAGATTTCATCGATGCGGATGACTTTGAACACAACAGCGCCACAAGGGCAGGCACTGCCCCCACGGCCTTGATGGTTCCCAACATTTCCACAATGCTCATCTTGAACGTGGCGTCCGCTTTAGGCAGGACGGAAAGCAGCGTTTCCGCCCGGACCTTCCCCCCGATCCGCTGTAAACTTTTCATGGCCTCTGACTGTACTTTTTGATTCTCATGAAGAAGTAGTGGTGCAAGATCGATGGCCTGGGCCTCTCCACCTACACGACCCAGGATGTAGACCAGGTTCCGCAAGACGTACCATGGTTCGCTCATGATTATCCTTGCGGTGATGACAGGAATCGATGGGACCCCAATTTCGGAAATAACCTGAAGTATCCGTACGCGTTCATCACTGTCGTCACTGTCTCGAAGCATGTCCAGAAGGCGCTCCACAGGAGCTATCCCAAGACGTCCCAAAGTGTGAGCTGCCTCTTTCTGCTTCCCTTGTTGGTTGGTATGTAATTCCTGAAATAGAGTTTCCAGACGTTCTGCCGTCGCCAATTCGCGCAGCGCATCGGCTGCAAGGACTGCCATTGCCGGCTCTTTAAGTGATCTGCCAGACTGGATCAGACTTAGGATGTCGAGGATGGGATTCACTTCAACAAACGGATTCGTTTCGAGAACGGTGCGTGCCAGTTCCTTCAATTGCAGGCAGATTTTTTCATAGGCCATACTGAAGACCGTTTCCGAACGCAACCAGCCTGTCAATTGCTCGGTGAGATACGCCGCCCTGTCCACTCGCCCATCGGCAAGGTGATTGTTAAGTATCTGAGAGAGTATTTCTGCGGTGCGACTGCGAACATCGGGATTCCGACTGTGAAGCCTTACGAGGAGCGGTTCAAGAAGGGTGTCGGCGGTGCGGCCTTCTCCAAGGATCTGGAGTTCCCGTGATATAGCGGGGAGCTCCGTTATCAGATGCTGGTCGAGAAAAGCATTCTCATCTCCCTGAAGAAATCCTTGGACCCTTTCATTGAGAAAAACGAGACGTTTGTCCTGCTCTTCTTTTTCCCTGGCTGCGCGCTCCTGGCGTTCGCTTTGAAGTATCCGGCCTTTATCGGTATTCATCAAGGTATCAAAAGAAGTACCTGCCATCCGGCCTCTTTCCCCGGCTGCCGTTAGCATATCCGTCAGTCCATCGGCTACTGCCGCGAATCGGTCGTCGTCGAGATTGCCAATGACCTCTTCAAAAAGTCGCCCTCCGAAGATCCCCCTTACATCATGGGACAGGAACAAACTTATCATATCACTGTCCATCTCCGTAACGGAACGCGACACAAGGTGGACGATTCGTTCCAGGTCGGCGGGATCTGTGATCTTTTCCAGCATGCGTACCATTTGGACAAGATTATCCGATAACTGAATGTTCGGTTCAGAGCCTTGTTTCTCTTTGAGGTGCTTCATCCCTGTTTGGAAGATTGTGCTGATCCATTCGGGATCTTTGGTTTTTTCTTTGATCTGCTCCAGGTCGGCCGATTCGGGGTCCATCTCCATCAGAAACTTTACAATGTCGTCATCCTTGACATCAATACTCGCTACGATTTGCTGGTCTTTGTCTTTGGCTATATAGATTTTTTCATCAATACGTATATGAAGAATATCCTTGCGGTACAGCAGTTCCTGCAAGCCGCCCTCCATCTTTATGTCCTCAGGTTTCAGGCTTAGCGCTTGGAGAAAGGCGGTAAGGTCTTCTTTTACAAGGCCCCCTTCGAAAGATACACTCCTGATGCCAAGGTTGGTGAGGAGTTCAATAATAGATCGTATTTGCGGTCTTTCTTGATACTTTGTTCCTGCGGGTTCCCCGGCGACGATGAGTATTCTTTCCGATTCAGCTATGATCAGGGGGGCGTGCTCGTCCAGAATCGCCACTAATGCCTGGAGCAGCCTGTCTATTGTCTGGTTGATCATGGCGTTTGTTGGGGGATAGAGCCGAAGATTGTTGATGGCCGTACTCATAATCACGATGGCGTCAATCGCCTTTTCCTGAATAACTTGAATTGTCATATTGATTGATAATCGAATTAAGTTTAGTAGGCCGGTTTCTCCCGATAGTGTTACATTGAGATTTGTTTTCTCCGTTTACCGCCTGGTTTCTCGGCAATTCACAGTAATTCAAAAATTACTGTTTGTACTCTCGCATGGTTCTCGAAATCAGTCAATCATTGAGTTCAGGAAGTTGTATGTAACAAGGGGCCAAACTGATTTTTCATGGTCGCTTAACCTCTGGAATCGCTGTCGCCACTTTTGTATGATCACGCCATTCCTATTTTGGCCATGCGCTTGTGTATCGTCTGTGCCTGCTCGATCATCTCTGCGATGATATCCCGGACCGGCATGATTTTCTTTGGGATGCCTATCCCCTGTGATATGGAAATGGTTCCCGCGTTCAAATCGCCGGTCTGGTACATCTTCCTCGCCGCTTCGCCGGAAACATAGGGGAGTATCTCCTCTAGCGAACCTCCCCTTTTTTCAATTTCAAGGGTCTTCCTGGCCGGCTCGTTCATCCATACGCGATGCGTGAAAGCGACCGAAAACATGATCAGGTCGGTGCTGAGCTCGTTCGCTTCGCAAAGCGCCTGCTTCAGATGCGGATGCACCGGGCATTCGTCGGAAAGGACGAAACGTGAGCCGACGATGGCCGCTTCCGCGCCGAGCGAGAGAACGGCGTAGAGTCCGCGTCCGTCGGCAACACCGCCGCCGCCGATGACCGGAATCGGGACCGCGTCGACCGTCGACGGCACCAGCACCAGCGTGGTGATGTTCAATATCCCCGTCGCCCCGCCATTTTCATATCCCACAACCGTCACGGCATCTGCGCCAAGCGAGGCCACTTTCCTGGCGTAACGTACCCCGACGCATTTGTGAATCCAGGTCATGCCGTATTCCTTGAAGAGCGTCACCAGATCTACCGGTGCCTCATGCCCGGATGTCTCAACTATTTTTACCCCTTCGGCGGAGAGTACATCGAGAAAAGCCCGGTTGTCGGGCGGCATCAGTTGGGGAAAGAGATTAATATTTACGGCGAACGGTTTATCGGTCAATTCCCTGGTTTTTCTAATTTCCAGACGAAGCTTCTCCGGGTCCTTAAAGATTGCCGAGGCGATAATGCCGAGTGCGCCGGCATTGGAAATAGCGGCCACGAAGGGGGCTAGCGTAATGTCCATCATGGTCCCGCCGATAATCGGATATTGAATCCCCAGCAACTCGGTTATCCTGGTCTTGAACATGGCATCTCCCATCAATCAAGGGATTGATCTTCCTTTCGTACAACCATCTTCGAGATGCTTTTTGAAGCACAGTCGACGGAAGTATCTCCTCAGATCCTGTGGGAAATTGGAATCTTTCACAAGAATATCCTTTTAAGCAAGGTGAGTATAGGGAGATGACTTTGGGGTGTCAAGATAATAAAGGCAGGACCGGAAAAACAGGGGTTGGGGATAGCCGTTGGGTAGAAAAGGTACGTATGAGCAGGGCATCCTATTTGGTTGAAAGGAGAGATCCTGATACCCGAATGAGTAGAGCCGCCATCTCCGTTATCGGTATTGCGAATGGATTCCCATTTGTGTTAAAAGGGCGGCAACGCACGAAGATGATCGGTTTCCCCAGCGGAGGGAAAGGGGCCTGTCACCGGCGCCCGTTTGTCGGGCGGCTTCACCGGCGTGGGCCGGGAGCTTTTACCCGGAAGCCGGTCCTGCGGATGGGAAATGTCACACGTGACGGGCGATTCTGATTTATGACAAGGAGGCGTCAAATGGCCAGAAAGAAAAGCGAGAAGACCTCCCTCGGCCAGCGGGTGAAGGCCGGCCGGGAGAAGATGGGGATGAGCATCTCGGACCTTGCCCTGGAAACGGGGTACCAACCGGAAGTCCTCAAAGGGGTCGAAGAGGAGAGAACCGTGCCGCCCGTGTCGCTCGTTCTCCAGCTCAGCCGCGTCCTCAAGCTGAACATGGACGAGTTGGAGACGGAGGGGGAGACGCAGGCGACGAAGCGGCGCTCGAAGAGCCACAAGAAGCGTGTGGATTCATATGCTTACACATCGCTAAGCAAGCCGGGGCCGGACAAACACCTACGGGGGTATCTGGTCACGGTCGACGCACACACCGACCACAAAGGGGTGGAGTTTCACCATGAAGGAGAGGAGTTCCACTTTGTCCTCAAGGGGGGGATCACCATCCAGATCGGTGAGAACGTCACCCGGCTGGCCAAGGGAGAGAGCATCCATTTCAATTCCGCCCTCCACCATAAGCTGAGCAACCCCAACCCGGAGGCCGCGGAACTGCTGGTTGTCGTCTACGTTCCCTGAAAGGAGAATGCGATGGCTTTTCAACTGACCCCGGAGCAGGAGATGATCCGGCTGATGGCGCGCGACTTTGCGAAGAAGGAGTTGGAGCCCTTCGCCGGAGAATGGGATCGGAAGGAGACCTTCCCGGATAAGGCCGTCCGGAAAATGGGGGGACTCGGGCTTATGGGGATGATGATCCCGGTCGAGTACGGCGGAGCCGGGGCGGGTGCGGTGAGCTACTCCCTTGCCCTCCAGGAGATCGCCTACGCCTGCGCCTCAACGGCGGTGACGATGTCGGTGACGAACCTCTCCTCCGATCCGATCCTCATGTTCGGCAGCGAGGAGCAGAAGCAGCGCTACCTCGCGCCGCTCGCCCGCGGGGAGATGCTCGGGGCCTTCGCCGTTACGGAGCCGGACGCGGGTTCCGACCCCGCGGGGATGACGACGCGCGCCGAGGAGAAGGGCGACCATTATCTGGTGAACGGTTCGAAGATCTTCATCACGAACGGCTCTTATGCCGACGTGATTGTTCTGATCACCCGGATCGGTGCCGAGAAGTCGAACCGCGGGCTGTCCGCCTTCCTGCTGACGAAGGGGACGCCGGGTTTCCGCATCGGTCGGAAAGAGGACAAGATGGGACTCAGGGCCTCCGATACCGTCGAGCTCCTCTTCGACGACTGCCGGATCCCGAAGGAGAACCTGCTCGGAAAGGAGGGGATCGGCTTCAAGATCGCGATGGTCGCCCTCGACAGCGGCCGGATCGGGATCGCCTCACAGTCTCTCGGGATTGCCCGGGCCTGTCTGCACGAGGCGGTGGCGTACGCGAAGACGCGCAAGCAGTTCGGGAAGAACATCGGCTCTTACCAGGCGATCCAGTGGATGATTGCCGACACCGCCGCCGAGATCGAGGCGGCCCACTGGCTTACCCTGTACGCCGCCGACAAGAAAGACCAGGGGCTGCCCTTCACGCGGGAGGCGTCGATGGCGAAACTCTTTGCCTCCGAAATGGCCAACCGGGCGGCCTACAGCGCCGTCCAGATCTACGGCGGCTACGGTTACATGAAAGAGTACAAGGTGGAACGGCTCTACCGCGACGCGCGGGTCACCACGATCTACGAGGGGACCTCGGAGGTGCAGCGGATCGTCATCGCCCGCGAGGTTTTGGAAGAGTGACCTTATGCTGACGGGTTTGCCTTTGGAGACGGACAGGATCGCCATCATCGGGCCGGGGCGCCTCGGGACCGCGTTTGCCTACAAGTTCGGCAGGGACGACAAGCGGGTGATCCTCTACTACCATGATGCCGACGTCTGCAAGACGATCAACCGGGAACACTTGAATCCGCGGCACCTGACCGAAGACCTCGCGCGGCGCCTCGGCGGGATGGATCGGGTTCCCCGCCTCTCCCCGAAGGTCCACGCGACCAACGATCTGGAACGGGTCGTTGAGGAGAACGATTTCATCTTCCTCTCCGTTACGATGGACCGGCTTCCGGAGATCCTCAACCAGGTCGAGCCGATCCTCCAGCACAAGGCCACGAATACCTGTTTCATTTCGGCGATCAAAGGCCTCACGGCAGTCGAAACGACCCGCCAGCTCATCACGCCGTCCCAGCTCATCCGGAACCATTTCTTCAGACTGAAAGACCGGTTCACCGTGGTTTCGATCGGCGGGCCTTTTTTCGATATGGATATCGCCCTGGGGAATCCGGTCTGCCTTACGGTGGCGGGGGCGAAGCCGATCTGCCGGACCGTCCGGAAGGAATTCGTCGGCGCAAACCGGCGGGAGCTCACTTCTCTCTATAACTTCGATACCGTCGGGGTCGAGGCGTGCGGCGCGCTGAAGAACATCGTGGCCAACGTCAAGGGGGTGGCGGACCGCCTGAATCTCGGCGACTCGATTCCCGGGACGCTCTTCTCCCGTTCCGGGGTGGAGGTGAGATCCCTCTCCCGGATCCTCGGCGGGAGCTTTCAGGCCTTCCAGAGCCAGGCGGGCGTGGGAGACATGTACATCACGCTTTCGTCGGATGCGAGCAAGAACCACCGCTACGGCAGCTTTTTCTATGATACCTTTACCGGCAATCCGGTCGAAACCCATCTGAAGGTCCTTCAGCAGATCGACGGAAAGCCGGAGGGGCCCAATACCATCCTGAATGTCCACAAGTTCCTGGAGAAGCGGAACATGTACAGCCCGATCTTTCACTGCGCCTACAAGATCTTCAACGACGAGAAGACCCGGGAGGCCATCCGGGAACAGATCCTCCAGGCAACGCAGTTCGACCGCCGTACAAAGGAGTACATCGGCCCGGTGTCGAGACTCCTCTATCGACTTTTTCCCAATCTCTGGTACCGGCGTAACCGGGGAGTCCTCGCGAATCCATAGAGGGTGTGCGACAAGTAATAGGTCATGAACATGCCGACAACACGAAGAGCCTCTCTTTTCCTCACTTGCAGCGCCGACGCCCTCTACCCCGGTGTGGGCCGGGCCTCGGTGCGCGTGCTGGAAAGCTATGGCGTTGACGTCGATTTTCCGGAAGAACAGACCTGTTGCGGCCAGCCCTGGCTAAACACCGGCGACACCAAGAGCGCCAGAACCATGGCGCTTCATTTCCTGAAAGTTTTCGAGCGTTCGGAGGCCATTGTCGCTCCCAGTTCTTCCTGTGTTGACACGGTCAGGAATCGTTATTTGCCGCTATTCAAAGGGGAGCCCAAGCTTCAGGACCGCTTCAGGGAGCTGGCCTCAAAGACCTACGAGATTTGCGAGTATATGCACCGCATACTGGACATCCCAGAACTTCCGCCCCATCCGGAACCCACCCGCGCCACCTACCATTCCAGTTGCCGCACCCTGCGCGGTATCGGACTGCGCGGAGTCGCCGAGAATTACCTGAAGCAGATGTTGGGCGATCATTTCGTTCCCCTGCCCGATGCGGACTTCTGTTGCGGGTTCGGCGGCAGTTTCAGCGTCAAATTCCCCGAAGTATCGGGCAAAATGATGGAAGACAAGCTGGGGAATATCGTTCTTACCGGCGCTTCAACCGTTGCCGCCCTGGACATGAGCTGCCTCACCCACCTTTCGGCGGGCGCCAGGAGGCAAAATCTTGGCCGGCTTCGCTTTGTCCACCTTGCCGAACTGATGGTGGAAGCACTGGAGGGCAAAACGCGATGAATCCTATTGCCCCCAATTTCCGAAAAGCATCCCGCGATGCAGTGCGAAACTCCCAGGTCATCGCCGCAGTGCGAAAAACCGCCAACCTCCTTTCCGAAATGATGGCGCTGGCCGTCGCTGACACACCCGATTTTGAAGAGCTTCGCGACTATGGCCGCGCCCGAAAGCTGGAAATCTCCGGCGATCTGGAGAAATACGCGCAATCTTTTGCCGCCAATGCCCAGGACGCCGGTGCGGTTGTCCATAGGGCAAGAGACGCAGCAGACGTGGCCCGCCTCGCCATAAAGATAGCCGCCGACAACGGCGCCAAAACCGCCGTCAAGGGCAAGTCGATGACCGCCGAGGAAGTGGAATTAAACGAGGCGCTGGAGGCGGCCGGCATCACCGTCACCGAAACCGATCTAGGCGAGTTCATCATCCAGCTTGCAAATGAGAAGCCTTCGCACATCATGGCCCCGGCAATCCACAGAAGCCGCGCCCAGGTGGCGGAACTTTTCACCGACAAGCTTGGCACGCCACCGGACCTAAGTGTTGAGGCATTGGTAGCCGCCGCGCGAAAAGAGCTGCGTGAAAAGTTTTTGGCCGCAGACATGGGGATCACCGGAGGCAATTTCGCCATCGCCGACACCGGCTCCATCGTGCTGGTAAGCAACGAGGGCAACATCCGCATGACAACCACCCTGCCGCGCATTCATCTGGTGGTGGTGGGCATCGACAAGATCATCCCGGAAATGTCCGACATGCCTAAGTTTTTGGCGCTGCTGGCCCGTTCCGCCTGCGGCCAGACGATTTCCTCCTATATGTCGATCGTCACCGGCCCGCGCCGCGCCGGAGAGGAAGAGGGGCCGGAACAATTACACATCATCCTTTTGGACAATGGCCGCTCCCGAATCGCCAAAGGCCCTTACCGTGAGATATTGCACTGTCTGCACTGCGGAGCATGTCTGTCCCATTGCCCCGTATACCGAACGGTGGGCGGCCATGCCTATCAGGCCACCTATCCCGGTCCGATGGGTTCGGTCATTTCACCGCTGATCTCAGGGCTTGAAATATACGCCGATCTGCCAAACGCCTGCACCCTTTGCGGTCGCTGTGCCGAAGTGTGCCCCGTGTGCGTGCCTTTGCCCGATTACCTTCGGGAACTGCGCTCCGACGTCAAAAAACCGCCTTTTATGATGAAGCTAACTGCCTTTGGCGCGAATACCCCTTCCCTCTACCGGCTTGGGATGATCGTAATGCGTCGGATGCTGAAAAAAGGCGGCATGGGGCTGATGGCGCCGGCGCTGAAAGAATGGACGGTGTGCCGTGAGCCGCCCAAACCGCAAGAGGGAGAGAGTTTCCGCGACTGGTGGAGAACAAGGAGCCACTGCAAATGATCCTCAATCAATACCTTGCAAAGGCCCAGGGCGTGGGCGTCAACGTTGAGCTTTTGAGCTTGTCCGATCTCAACCTGCGCCTCGCGGCGCTTGTCGGCGAACTCCAGGCCAAATCCGTCGCGCTTCCGCTGGTCGGCTGGCCCGAGCCTCTTCTTCGCACCGTGAAGACCGAGGTTGAGAAGTGCGGCTCTGCTATCGTCTCGCCGATGCGAAGAATGGACGGCGGCTACGAATGGAACCGGTCGGCCCTTGGTTATGCCAACCTGGGCATCACCTTTTGCGGCGCATTTATCGCGGAAACGGGAAGCCTTGCCTTCCCCGCCGGCCCCGGCCTTGGAACCCTGGCGTCCCTTTTGCCGGAAACACACCTTGCGTTGAGCTACGCAAAAGATTGCCGGCCCGACCTTGGCGGCTATCTAACGGAATTCGGCGCCGATATCCCATCGCGCCTGACCTTCGTCACCGGCCCAAGCCGCACCGGAGACATTGAAGCCTCGATGACCACCTGCGTACATGGGCCTGGAAGAGTCCTGCACTGGATTATTTCGGAAGGCTGGAGG
>Ga0209182_10000300_pt1 | contig 12832 bp, 7 predicted proteins | sample LakBais05cmmetaG_FD_185474 | JGI IMG/M metagenome (GOLD analysis project Ga0209182, IMG submission 185474) | Lake sediment microbial communities from Lake Baikal, Russia to study Microbial Dark Matter (Phase II) - Lake Baikal sediment 0-5 cm... | ecosystem: Environmental > Aquatic > Freshwater >...
TTCATACTTTCTCCTAACTCTTTTATTTCTCCTCCATCAGAGCTAATCCTGTAAAATGTACCATTAGATACAGCAAGAAGATATTCTTTTGATTGGGGCCTTTTTGATAAAAAATGAAATAATCCAATTACAGAAACAATTATCCCTATAGCAACTACCACCAGAATGCCGAATAAAGTCTTTTTATTCATAAACTCGCTCCTTTACGGTATCATATCTGAAGCTTTGTAAAATTCTATTGCATTATTAGTAATAATAACCCTAACTAAATCAGACTTTATTGTATTTACGGCAATGTAGAACTGTCCATCTATTATTTTCCATTTAGGGCCACCTTTGAGGAATGTATCGCCTCCCAACGGTACAAAGTTTCCATTGTTATTCAGCTTGAATGGAATACCATCGTTTACGAGAAGTTCTCCAAGATTATTCACAGTGATACCAATGTCAGTTACAAAACTAAAAGGAAAATCAATTTTTGTGAAATGCTCACCGTAATCTTCTGATTTGTAGATACCATCACCATAAGAAACGATACATATCTTATTAGGTCTTGTTGGGTCTATAGCAATGCTTCCGTTTCCAAAAAGTTCAAACATCCCGAATTTCTTCCAGTTTTCACCATCGTCCTTGGAAACGAAGAGTCCATAATCAGTCCCTACATAAACGATATCGGGATCCACCGGGTCAAATACAATACAATTTGGGATGTTCTGTTCCGGAGATTTATCTTTAACAAAACTTATCTTTTTCCATGTTTTGCCTTGGTCTTCTGATTTATAAAGGCCGTAGCTTGTCCCTGCAAGTATAAAATTTAAATCTTTGGGATTTATTGCAATACAGTATGTGCCCCCTGCTTCAGAAGCAATGATATAATTCCACTTTTTACCGTCATCTTCAGATTTAAGTAACCCTCTCCATGTTGCCAGATATATTTTATTTGAATCTGCCGAGTCAACCAGAACCTGGGTAACGTAATCAAGAGCAAGATCTATACTAATATCGCTAAACTTCTCGAAGTGAATCCCATAATCAGTCGACTTGAACAAACTATTAGATGAGCTCGTGGTCCATCCATACATCACGTTTGGTTTCTTAGGGTCAACTGCAATTGTATCAAAACTCAAACCGAGTTTCTCCCAATGTAATCCTGAATCCTTTGAAACAAAACTATCAGTGTATATAACAGCAGAATCTTTTGGATGGCTAATAATGTTGTTCTCTCTACTTCCAGAATCTGAGTACATATCAGCAATTTTAAGTCCAAATGAACCACAGGGCATATACACATTGCCATCTTGAACCTTTACTTTTACATCGCTTTTAATTCCGGGGATAGAGGATTCAATCAAGTGACCATCTTTTGTAAAGCGTGCAGTATCGTATCCCCATACCAGAATATTTGCATACATCCTTACAGACGCAGGTTTGCCGTTCACATAAATCTCATAGCAGTGTTCACAACCATTTCTTACAACCCCCGCCTTGAATTTTGCTATTCCGTCTTTATCTGTTTTCAAATCATATACTCCCAAAGATGTATTTTTTATGGGGTCTCCTTTTGCGTCGGTTATAAGGAGTTTTGCCTCAACCTCTTTCCCTACAGGCACAGCAATTGCATTTTTAACCCCATAATCTGGGAAAATTTCTTCTAACACAGGAGTTCCTGGAAGAATTTTCACCCTGTAGCAAACTTCAAATGAATATTCATGTTCTCCATTTGAGATAATTTCATAACCACCTAATTCATCAAATGTAACAACTTTTGAGAATTTCCCTGCATAATCCGAAACTTTTTCTTTTTCTATATTAAAGTGTACTTTCTTTCTACTTGGAAAAACTAAGTCAAATGATTCTAATGTTGTTAGACCACTTATTGTACGAGTCTCTCCATAAAATATGTTTGAATAGGCAATGGCAGCGGCAGAACAACAGGCAATGTATGGGACAGAATCAAATGCAATTGGTCCAATTCCACTAAAAATTAGCATTTCTTCCTCGGTTGGAAGTCTTTTAAGAGTTGCACTAATTGATGTTGTATCCTTATTTACCTCTACATCTTTTTTAACGACATCATAATAACCTGCTTTTCTGAAAGTAACAAAGTGCGTTCCAAAGGTAAGTTTATATTCAACAGGTGTTTCTATAGGAGCATCGTTATCAATAAATACTGTTGCACCCTGAGGGTCAGAGTCAATCTTAACAATTTTTGCTTGCTCTTGAGGATTAGGGTTAATTGGGGTAACGCTTGTTTGCTCTTTACGACACCCTGCAAAACTAATAAAAAGCACAACCAAAATTACTGCTACAATGAGTTTCTTCGTAAAATCATCTCCCTTTGTTTATATCATTTACTCTTTTGTATTCGTTCTCTTTTCTCCTACGAATTATGAAATAGTCTCAAAATTAATGCATCTACTCTCCGCTACAGATAGTTGAAACCTCGGGCAGGTCTAATGGGCTAACTTGTAAATTCACAAGACTTGCAGTAAAACCGTGAGAAAAGTGTGTGGCAATGTTTACAGGCTTTACTAATGTATCAATATTTTTAGAGTTAATTTTGATGAAATCAAACAGGTTGTTGCACTTGCCACCTATATTTCCATCTTCATCCAGCTTAATAAGGGTATGCTCGCCTGAAATAATAAATCCTCCATAGGCCCTGGAGATCGAAGAATAAATTTCATTATGTTCTTCTTCAAATGTTTTTACCCATTTTATATTTCCCATCGCATCGAGCCTAAAAACAAGCGCTCCATCATGAGCTACCCCCCCAATTAAGCTTATTGATGGATTTGCAGTAAAAGATACAACACACCCACCATCCTCCATAGATAAAATTGGGTTGAGGTAACGTAAATAAACAGTGTACAGACAATCTTCCCCAAATATTTTTGCCCATTCGTTATTTCCATCTTTATCAAGCTTCACAACGAAAATTCCGTATACAGGTAACTTATCTGAATATAATTGTAATTGAAATTCGAGGTCGATTGCTTCAAACCCATTCTCGATAAGCATAGTGCCATCATAACCGTAACCTATACTCCTAAGGTCGGGGTCGTTTGGAGTTTTAAACATCTCTTTACCATTAACTATTACAATCCCTGAACCATCCTTTGACGGTTCGTATTTTGCCCCTCCAAGAAATTTTTGAAAACAAGTTAATTACGCCAAATACAATGACGCCCCAGAATACAGTATTGAGCAAAATTGAAAACTCCCTTAGAGTTGACCACCTATCACAAATTGGAATTATAAAAAAAGCACTTGGCTCAAGAAAACATTTTGAGAAGGTTGAGAATGGAAGCCCTCCAACACCTACAACTTTTTTGCCAAGATATTTAAGCATTTCGGTTGTGAAGTTGAGCTTGGACGTAAAGTAAAGATTATCCCCAGGAAGAAGAACAACGTTCCCTATCTTAATGTAGGAAAAATCTGTGGCAAACACAATGAGCGATAGCCTTGTAAGGATAGCAACTACAAAGCCAACGATACCACTTAAAATAAGTGTGTGTTTTAATCCTCTGGAACCTGCTCCCGAAGATTGCAGGTTAGAGAAAATTAAATTGCTGTTTTTGTAATTATAATTTGAATTGTGCATTGCTTTCTCCCTTTACATATTATGCAAAGATATACCTCCCATTCTTCCCTGAAGAGTGCTTATGGCTCTAAGATAAGTTTTCATAGTCCTTCTCGTTCTCTCTAAAATCCATTTTCTTTCAAATCAAGATAGATGATACTATCATTTCTATCTTCAGGGTAATTAATAAAGCTAAGGTCGGAACCATTAAGAGCAATTTCACTTCTTACATCTCCTCCTGTGATAATCCTTCTTTCTTTTGTTTTCCTATTAAACACAAAGATATTCCCATTATCAAGTCTTGCAACAATGTAATCATTGGAAGCGACAGTAGAGCCAACAAGCATAAAATCATTAGGAGATTCAAGACCAATTTCTTCAAAATCCCCAGGTTTCCTCAACGGCGCAATGACAATTTTCCCACTCCGAAAGTAAATTATATGTTCATCTAGGGTTAATGCATAAAGGTGGATGTAGTCTGGAAGAGTAACAGAGTCTGAACTTCTCCCTTCAAAGTTATAAAGATATACATACTGTTTCTCGTTGCCGGGCTGTGTTATCTCTGATGCGCTAAATGCAATAGCATCGTCACCAAGTACCCATAAATGAAATACCCCAAAGGACATTAACTCCTCTTTAAAAAAGTTTTGCATCGTTCCATCGTTTAAGTTTATTCTAATAAGTCTTGATTCCGCTGTATCAGAAAGTGTTTTACCAACATTTCCAATTTTTATGCCGTTTAAAACAAGGTAAGCATAGTCGCCTTGAAGAAGTACGTAGTCAACTGTGAAATCCTTATCTATGCTTGAACTATTTCCATCCCAACTGTAGTTTTGAAGGAGTTTTATAAGTTTACCTGTTTTTCTATTGATCACAAAGCACTCTGCAGGCGCACCAGCAGGATCCTCTACTACTCTAAAAACTATCCAGTTATCATTCATCTGCACATCCTCAATGCTCACCCAGTCTTTACTTACTTGAGTAGAATATTCAACTTTTCCACTCTTCGCATCACAAACTAAGATATGATTGGGATTTGCACTCTTTGGGTTATTTATCTTTATATGACCGCTTCCTGCAGAGAAAGCAACTTTCCCATTGTAAACCGCAACACTCCTGATTGCAGAATATTCACTTCTTATTTCCTTAAATTTCAATGATAAAATTTCAACGGACTTTGGAACAAGGCGTTCCTCTAACTCTTTCTTAATCTCCTGTGAATACTCTTCACTATATTCAAATAAATTTGCACTCTTATTCCACCTGTATGCATCAACTGTGATATCACTAACCTCTCCTGAGTCGTTTCTTTCTACGACAGACTGATACAAAATACAGTTGCCTTTGCCATCATCAAAAGTGCTGAATTTTACTTCGTGTTTTACAGAAGCACCTTCATCAAAAAACAAGGGAGCAATATGTCCATCCTTATCTTTAAAATTTGCAACTTCGAGATGCCCATTTGTAGGTAAGCATATTGTGTAATACTCCACATATGCACCGCCTGTGCCCATATCAACAACTGCAACAGGCTTAGAAGAAATACCCCCTATATACATAACCATTTGAACATAAGGCTCATACCTTTCACCAATGTAATACATGCCTGGGAATGCTTTTTTCAAAGTTTTGAGGAGAACTTCGCCATCGTAGAAAGCAAATTCGTTGCTATAAACATTGTCTATTGAAAATTTTTGAGTTGAGGGGTCTTTTCTCACTATAAGGACAGTCGGCCCTTTTTCTGTCACTTCGAGATTACCATTTCCACCGCTTGCAACCCATACAACATAACCCTTTACCTTTACGGTATATGCATCAAGTTTTTCCATCGACAAAATTTGTATTCTATCAGGCCATGGACTTGATACAACTCTTCCCAATGCCTTCGATGGGTCAAAAGTCCATTCTAAAATCAAATTATCTGCTAAAAACGGAGAGTAATTCTCTTTTATGCTTTTGGCAACATTTTCCTCGGGCATAACTTTATCAACTTTTATAAGCGTTTTACCGAATCCTTCAACAAGAGACACGACTTCTTGCTTTTCTTCCTTAGTTAAGGATTCAGGCATTTTGAAACTTAAAATAAGCCCTGCAACAACGAGGCCCACCAACACTACAACCAATCCAACCAGAACTTTTTTGTTCATACACTCCTCCTTTCAAGGCACCATATCGCATGCTTCATAAATCTCTATGTAATTTTCTCCTACTTTGCTTCCAACAATTTCTCCCCTGATACCGCTTACATCAATGAAGAATTCTCCATCAATTATCTTCCAATCAGGTCCACCAATGAGGAATCTGTCTCCATCAAGAGGGACAAATTTTCCTGACTTTGAAAGTACATAAATTACTCCACTGTCAATTAAAAATAAGTTTCCCTTGTTATCAAAAGCAAGACTTGTCTCTTCGCCAACTGGGAAATCAACTTTCTTGAAACTCTTTCCATAATCTTCCGATTTATATATGCTATCTCTAAAAGAGACAACATATACGATATTGTGCTTTAAAGGATTAACTGCAATGCTTCCATTGTTATCAATAAGGAATTCTTCAATCTTTTCCCAGGTTTTTCCGCTGTCTTTAGAAACGGAAAGTTCATAATAACTTCCTGCATAGATGATATTGGGATTTACTGGGTCAAGAACAATACAGTTTATCATATTTTCATTCATGGCGAGGCTTTTTACGGTGTTCCATGTTTTTCCGCCGTCTTCTGACTTAAGAATTCCTCTCTCGCTACTTATAATAATGATATTTGAATTTTTTGGATTTACTGCAATTGATTTCACAATGCCACAATCACTATTAAGCAAAGAAAATGTGCTTGCAGAATCGTTTGAAACATACAGCCCTTTCCAAGTTCCAAGGTAAACTCTTTTAGGGTCCGATGGGTCCATAACTACTTGTTCTACGAAATTATTCATAAGATTAATTTTTATATTGCTAATCTTCTCAAAATGAAGCCCATAATCAGTTGATTTAAGCAGATCTGGAGAATTTCTGCTCCATCCAAAAACAACTGCTGGATTTTTGGGGTCAACACAAAATGCCTCGAGTATGCTACCAAGTTTTTCAAAAGTTTTTCCATTGTCCTTTGAGACAAAAGCATTTGTGTAAATTACTGAGTTATCTTTCGGATGAGGCGAAATAATATTTCCACCTCTTCCTGCACATAGATAGATCTCTCTAACCTTAAGCCCAAAAGAACCATATGGCATATAGACATGACTGCCTTCAGTTACTACTTTTGCCTCATCTTTAAACCAGGGCATTAGTGAAGGTTGGATAGTCACATCTGCATTTTTTGTAGTGGATTCTAAGAGTTTTCCGTCTCTTGTAAACTTTGCATAATCATATCCCCGAACAAGTAAGTCAGCATAAATTCTCACCTCTGCTTCCTGTCCGTTAACATAAACTTCACAAAAACATGGATAGTGTTCAGGCCTTTTAACTTTTATCTTGAAGGTTACGATGCCTTTATCATCAGTTTTTAATCCATAAATTCCCAAATCTTTGTTACAAATCTTGTTCCCTTTTGCATCAGTTATGAGAACCTTTGCCTCAACTTCATGTCCTACAGGTACAGCAATAGTATTTTCCCCACCAAAACCGGGGAAGATGTCTTCAGTTTTTGGCGTAAGGAGTGTTGGCTTATAGCGCACCCCAAATGAATACTCATGCTCTCCATTTGAAATAATTTCATAATTACCTAATTCATCAAATGTGACAACCTTTGAAAATTTTCTTACCTTGTTTGAAACTTTTTCTGTACCAAAGTGCACAGTTTTACCACTTGGGAAAACAATATCAAAAGAATCAAGAACGGTTGCACCACTTACTGTGTAAGTTCCCCCATAGAAGATGTTTGAATATGCAATGGCAGCAGCAGAACAGCAGGCAAAATGAGGAACAGAATCAAAAACAATTGGACCCATTGCGCCAAACTCTACAATCTCTTCCGCAGCTGGCAAAGGCTTAAGAGTTACAGAAATTATAGTTGTATCTTCCTTCACTTCTCCATCTTCCAGAGTAAAATTTTCATAGCCTTCTTTCCTAAAGGTAATGCAGTGTGCACCTAAAGTAAGTTCAACATCCGCAGGCGTTTTAATGGGAGGATTGTTATCAATAAATACAGTAGCACCCTGAGGGTCGGAGTCAATGTGCACAATTTTAGTTTGTTTCTGAGAAATGGGACTGCTTGGAGTGATGCTTGTTTGTCCATTGCGACATCCTGCAAAACTCATCAAAAGTGCAATTAAAATCAATCCAATGAAGACTTTTTTCACATATATCTCCTTTAACTTCTTATATAGAATTCAAAAGTAAAAAATATTTTTATAAGCGGATTCCTTTACGGCCCCATATAGCTAAGCCTGTAGAATGTTATCCTATCTTTAGTAATCTCTACGACAGCAGTAGAGGATTTAATCGTTTGCACATCAACATAAAGAGCTCCATCAATTATCTTCCATTGAGGACCGCCTTTAAGAAAAGTATCATTTAGAGGCAACCAATTACCACTTTCAGTCATTTTTAGAGGAATTCCACACAAAATTGAAAGCACTTCTCCTTTTGAGTTGATATAAACATAAGCACTGAAATTTGCATTTGGGTTTGGGGAAGGATTGCTTATGTCTCTGAAATTTTTACCACTATCGTCTGATTTCAAAATTCCATTACTGCAACCTAAATATATTTTTTGTGGGTTTGTTGGGTCAATTGCCATGTTCCACAAATCAAAAAAGTATCTTAGTGTAGGTCTTGTCCAGTTATCACCGTTATCCTCTGACTTAAAAAGATGAGAATAGGTTATTCCATAAACAACATTCGGGTTTACAGGATCAAAAGCAAATTCAAGAGGCTCATTCCATTCTTGCGGCCTATCCTTAAAGAAATTCAGGTTGTTCCAGGTCTTACCATTGTCTTTTGTTCCTGCAAAATTACAGCCAGTAGTCAAAATAATATTTGTATTATGCGGGTTTATCCAGGGAGTTGCAGGACAGCTCAAGAAAGTTTTCCATGTTTTTCCCCCGTCGTTTGATTTCAACAGCTCCTTATCAGTAGTAATGTATATAGTTTTTGAATTTTTAGGGTCAACGACAATCTTGCTGACGAATTTGAAATCGGAAACCTTTGTAAAGTGCATACCATAGTCAGTAGACTTTAACAAGCCATTAACGGTGAAGGGATTTGTATTCAACCAGCCGTAAACAACCTTGGAATGGTTCGGGTCTATTGCGATTGTGTTGAAAGATAAACCATCGCCAAAGTTTTCAAAACTCTTTCCACCGTCCATTGAAACGGAGGAATTTGTATAAATAGCCAAAGGATTTTTAGGGTGAATTAACAATATAGGGTAACTCCCTTTAAAGCCCAAATCAATAAGGGAAAGCCCGGAGCAATCAAAAGGCATATAGATATGCCCATTTTCAATTATTATGGAAGTTTTTGAAGGTACTGTTTCAGGAGTAACATAAACAAGCTCACCCTTATTATTTGTTGCAGTAAAGCGAGATTCAATAAGATTGCCATCTTTATCAAAGGCTGTATAATCACACACCCAGCACAAAATATCTCCATAGACCACAAATGGGCTTTCATACTTATTCTTGCCTTCAATTTTTATTGAAACGATGCCGTTTTCATCAGTTTTTAAATTATAAAGGCTGATTGATTTATTCCTTGCAATATTTCCTTTAGCATCGATTAACATAAGTTTTACAGCAATATCTTCCCCGTCTTTTAATAAGAGAGTATTTTCGTGAGCAGGGTTTCCATCCAGTTTTCCTAATGTCAAAGCATCTATCAGTTTTGCTTTGTAGAGAACTTTGAACTTATATTCTACATAGCCACCCACTGTGGGTGTTACGATCTTTCCATTTGAAAATATTTTGTACTCCCCAATCTCATCAAATGTTATCGTTTTAGAGAATTCCCTGATATAAATGTCCTGTGTTCCGCTCCCGGTAGTCTGTGGATAATATTTGCTGTTAGTTTTTTCTGTATCAATATGCACACTCTTTTCAGATGGGAAAACAATGTCAAATGAATCTAATACTGTGTATCCGCTAATTTTCACTGTATCATTGAGATAAATACCAGAGTAAGTTAAGTTAAGAGTACCACCAAAGGTGTAAATTGCTGGCTTATCGGTGAAGCGAATAACCTCTCCGTATTTTAAAAGTTCTTTATTGAGTACTGCCGTAATTGACTGCTCCTTTCCACCATTTGTCACATCAATATTTTCATAATAATATTCAAATCCATCTTTCTTTACCAAAATACTGTGAGTGCCGATTGGAAGTTTGTATTCAACGGGCGTTTGCCCAATTTGATAGTTATCAACAAACACCTCTGCCCCCTGAGGTGTAGAGTCAAATTTTACAATCTTCGTTTGTTCTTGAGGAATTGGGTTGCTTGGAGTTGTTCCTGTTTGCTTAACACCACACCCTGTAAAACTCGTTAAAAGCACAACCAAAATTACTGCTACAATAACTTTTTTCATAAAACCATCTCCTTTCGTTTATATTCTACTACTCTTTAACTTCAAATTATACACTCCTCAGAATGGTTTAAGAGGGTGATTTTCTAAAATCTCTTCAACTTCTTCAAATCCTGGCGGGAGTGCAACATTGTAACGTGCAGGAAGTGCAAATACATATTTCTTGTTGCGTCCGAGTTCTGCAGGACCAATTGGTGCTGCACTAAGATAGAATTTCTCCTGCTGAAGTTCATTCCACTCACTAATTGTAAAAACCATTATCGGGATATTCTGCCTTGGATTTTCTCTTGTCCACTGCGGGTGCCTTATGAGAATTATCGGACCTTGCTCAACAACCACATCGCTTCCTTGAACTGAGGCCTCCCCTTCCCATTTATTTCCTGCTATGGAATATCCTTGCCAGGTTAAAGGTAACGAAAAAGTAAAACCGTATTGAGTATTCTTATACTCAATAATTGAGAAGCTCTTCTTGAGGAGTTCGTTGCTTACCTCTAAAATGCGTTCAGCTGTTACAGACTCTGCATAGCCTTTCATAAAAGCAGATGTTTCATTGGGGGTATCTTTTTCTATCATCCAGACGCTAAAACCGGGCTCTAATTTCTGTTTACTCCAATCAACCCAGGGCCCATGAATTGGAAAATGCAATTTTTCACGCATAGAATAAAGCGCATTGTTATAGCCAACCAAAACAATCGGATAATACTTTTGTGGCTTTTGGTTGAGCCATCCTTCGGGTAATAGGTCTACCGCATCCTTATCAATCCATATAGCAATGTGTTTATTGGTATGAGAAGCCAATGTTTCAAAATCAGTTACAGGCAAAATCTCTGGGTGGATCTCTAAGTCCTTTTTGGTAATCTGCCCACCGGTAACTGGCATTAAATAAACGGCTTTGATCTCAACTGTGGATTGGTTTAATGACAATTCATTTTTGTTTTCATCTTTATTTTTAAGGAGTATATTTAAGACTCCATAAACGGTTATACAAAGCCCTACAATAATAAGTACCAACAAAAACACTTTAAGTTTTTTACTCTGGATTAATTTCTTCATATGCCACCGTCTCCTTTTCAAAACTTCTTTTCATATATTAGACCCCTAAACTTCCAAAAAAGTTCCACATTTTTCAAAAGAATTTTTAGTTTTACTCGACTTTGTCACTTTAAAAATTTATTGCCTCATATAAAAATCAATTTGAAAAATTTAAATTATTCAATAAAACTTTTTGAACATATCTCTCACCTATCCTGAGCAATTCTCACATTTTTTAGTATAGTCTTCTAATGTATGGGGAAGTCAAGTTTATAAACACAATCACCAGTACTTATGAAAATATTGTTATTAGCTACTTTCATCGATATTGCTGCATGTAAATCTTCTTTGTTTATCTGATAGAAAGCTCCGCTTTTAAACTGGAACAGGCCATTTGAACTACCGAAATAGACACTATTATTGTTGCATACGATAGAGGTAATGTACCCAATTGCACAAGGCAAGGAAGTTATGGTTTGGTTATCTTCGATAAGATACAACCCATTTTCAGAAGCGACAAAAGTTCCTTGAGGGGAAATACACATAGCTGAGATAAACCTGCCTTCAGTTCCTTTAAGTATACTGGCTGTTTTTCCCCCATCAGAATATATAATAATGCCGTTAGACTCTGTTAGAACATAGACTACATTATTATGAAAAATTATATTCCTAATCATTATTACTTCTCCACTAGCCGTACCATCACTAACTGTAAAATGCGGAATGTTTGAATCGACTCTCTCCCAAACATTGTTATTGAAGCAGTAAACCCCTTCTTCTGAAAAATCATACAGGGAGTTAGAAATAATCTGAAGAAAATTCCTTGAATAACCAGGATAGTTCGGGGGGTGTGAATTTATTGAAAGACCAGAATAGTTTGGAGGATTAGCATTTGGGACATTATTCGAAATTATATAAACACCTCTATCTGTTCCTACAAATTCTTTCCCTTGAAATTTTGCCTCAGAAAAAGCCTGCTCAAGATATTCAATTTCTTTCTTAAAACTTAGTACATTTATCCATTTACCTTCATTATACTGGTAAACACCCTCGCCTCTTGCACTAACTAAGATATCTGGTATATCTGGTGAATGAAGAAAATACAGAGGAGGCGTTAATACATCAATAGGGATTGCCTGAGGATTGCCCGAGATAGGGTCCTCTATCAAACCGTTTCTTATTGTTCCAATAATAAGTTTGTTGTTATATCCACCTATAGATGCGATGTGAGCAAAAGTACCAATCTTTTTAAAGTCGTTACCTTCATTTGCATACAGGCCACCATCAAAAGTAGAAAAGTAAATTTTATCATTTAATACATACAAATGATTTAAATCTGGAGGAATGTCCGTTATCATACCTACTGATGCAAATCTGTTTGTATCTTCTGTTAACGAGAGGATTTCGACATCATTCCCTCTTTGCATTGCAATAAAAAGTTTGTTCCTTCTTATAAAAGCTGCGTCAATCTTTCTTTTTACCGTTGACAGTTTGTTCGTTTCTATATCATAACGATAGAGATTTATTAAATAAGGGCCATTATTTAAATAAAGGCCATAATTTGCAAAAATATATAGATCCTTGCCAGAGAAGCAGAGCTTTGTAATACCTACTATATTTTTATAAAGCTGTATAAACTGTCTGCTCTCCGGATTGTAGCTGTATAAGCCAGACTGGCATCCTATAAACAGGGTATTGTTTTTTTCGCTATA
>Ga0209182_10000301_pt1 | contig 12827 bp, 10 predicted proteins | sample LakBais05cmmetaG_FD_185474 | JGI IMG/M metagenome (GOLD analysis project Ga0209182, IMG submission 185474) | Lake sediment microbial communities from Lake Baikal, Russia to study Microbial Dark Matter (Phase II) - Lake Baikal sediment 0-5 cm... | ecosystem: Environmental > Aquatic > Freshwater...
ATACCGGCGCTACCTTCAGGACTATCTCGGCTGCGTGGCTGCGGTTGACGAAAGCATCGGCCGGGTCCTTGACGGGCTCGACCAGACCGCCCTCGCCCCGAATACTCTTGTCATTTACACCTCTGACCAAGGGTTTTTCCTGGGAGAGCACGGCTGGTTCGACAAGCGTTTTATGTACGAGGAGGCGCTCCGGATGCCGCTCGTCATGCGTCTGCCCGGTCGCATCCCGCCCGGTTTGGTAAATAAGGATATGCTCACGAACGTAGATTTTGCCCCCACCTTTCTCGATGGCGCCGGTCTGAAAAAGCCCCCCGCTATGCAAGGGAGGTCATTTCTGCCGCTTGCCACGGCCCAGCGGGTATCCGGGTGGCCCGAGTCGATCTACTATCACTATTACGAATTTCCGGACGTCCACATGGTCAAGCGCCATTATGGGGTCCGTACCAAGCGGTATAAGCTCATCCACTTCTACTATGACATTGACGCCTGGGAACTTTACGACCTTGCGAGAGATCCCCGGGAGCTCCACAACGTCTACGCCGACCCGGCCTATGCCAAGGTCCGCCGCGAGCTAGAGGACGAACTCCTCCGGCTCCAGAAGCTCTACGGTGATTCCGAGGAGCTGGCCCACCGTTTCGTCGAAACCGACCTCAAGAAGTGACATCAGCATCCGCCTTTCACATCATGGCCAAGCCTGCGGGGGCGCAGTGCAACTGCCGCTGCGATTACTGCTTTTACCTTGAGAAGGAGCGCCTTTACCCCGGCTTGAGCCCCCGGATGTCGGACGATGTTATGGAAGCCTACATCCGCCAGACCATGTCGACTTACCCCGGGCCCGAGGTGCCGATTACGTGGCAGGGCGGAGAGCCCACGCTTATGGGCCTCGATTTTTTCCGGCGGACGGTTGAGGCGGAAAGAAAGTACGCCCGGCCCGGCCAGCGCGCAGCCCACTCAATCCAGACAAACGGCGTACTGATTGATGAATCATGGTGCCGGTTTTTCCACGATAATGGGTTTCTCGTCGGTCTGAGTCTCGACGGCCCGCGGGAGCTCCACGACACCTTCCGCCGCGATAGAGGCGGGAAATCGGTTTTTTCCAGGGTCGCCCGGGCGGCACGCCTGATGCAGGAGCATGGGGTCGAGTTCAACATCCTCTGCACCGTGAACGCGGCCAACAGTCATCATCCGCTCAACGTATACAGATTTTTCCGGGACGAAATCGGGGCCCGTTATGTCCAATTCATTCCGGTCGTCGAGCGGACGACCGGACCCGCAAACCGGGACGGATTGCAGGTTACCAGCCGCTCCGTACGCGGCGCCGATTTCGGCCTTTTCCTCTCGGAGATTTTCGACGAATGGGTCCGCCGAGACTTGGGGTTCATGTTCATACCCTTCTTCGACGCCGTGCTGGCGTCTTATGCCTACGGAGAATCCACCTTATGTGTGTTGCGTCCGACTTGCGGCGACGCCCTGGCCCTCGAACACAACGGCGACCTCTATTCCTGCGATCATTACGTCGACCCGGTCTTTCTACTAGGAAACATCCTGGAAACGCCCGTCGGCGAGCTGTTGTTCTCGGAGAGGCAGCGGGCCTTCGGCCGGGCCAAGTCGGCGAGCCTGCCTGGCGAATGCCGCGAATGCCGGTTCCTCTTCACCTGTCACGGCGAGTGTCCTAAGAACAGAGTTCTCGCGACGCGCAACGGCGAGCCCGGACTGAACTGGCTCTGTGATGGCCTGAAGGCTTTCTTTGCCCACACCGAGCGGCCTATGCAGCTCATGGCCGGCCTGCTCAGCCGCGGCCAGCCGGCCGGAGGCATCATGAGAATCCTCGCCGAAGAGGAAGGCCGCCGGACGCCGACACCGGGCCCTGCGAATCCTGAAAGAAATGATCCTTGTCTCTGCGGCAGCGGGTTGAAATTCAAGAAGTGCCACGGCCGGACTTGAGCCCAAAGCGCTTCGGACTTCCGGAGCAGCCTGAATTTATGCCGGGTTTTCGGCGAGAACCCCCATGATCGAGGCCCGTGCCGGAGCGGAAGGTTGGGCGCCGGGGATGATGGCTAACAGGCCATTTTCTCGAGGAATAAGAGAGCGCGCCTGGAGGGACTCGAACCCCCGACCTGCTGCTTAGAAGGCAGCTCGACTGCCCTGCTATATTATTAGGAATGAATACGTTACATTTGCTCTGTATGAAGATGTGCTCAAAACTGCGCACATGAGCTGCAGCGAGTTTTTTCTCTGGCCGCGAGACCCTGTCAGGGGAGCGCGTTTAGGTTATAATGAGGCCATGAGCGGTAGAAAGAAAGAGCAGCACCCGTTCCCCGCCTTTGCGCTGTTCGTCCTCGCGGCCGGGGCGGCCTTCGCCCATCAGCCCCGCCTCGTCGACAACCGGCCGTCGATCATCGTCCGCGACCCGGAGATCTCCCAGGCTTTCTACGCCCGCCTGGCCGGGAATCCCCAGACGTACTACATCCGGAGCGAGGCCCCGCTGCGGCTCTTCGTCAATCTCCTCGTCCCCGACATCCCGGGCATCGAGACCGACTACGAGGCCGCTGTCTTCCGCGAGACGGACGGGAAGGAGGAACTCCTGGGCCGCCTCGACGGGAAGACGTACGCCTGGCGCCCGTTCTACGAGCCCTTCGGCGGTGACCGCTACCTGCTCGGGCCCGAATACGACGAGCAGGTCCCCGCGGGCGCCTACACCGTCGTCGTCACGAGCCCCGACAATACCGGCAAGTACGTCCTGGCCGTGGGCAAGATCGAGAAGTTCCCGCCGAAGGAGATGGCCCGGACGGTCGTCGCCCTGCCGAAGCTCAAGCGTTACTTCGGCAAGTCGCCGTGGACAGCCTTCTTCAACCTGTCGGGCGCGTTCCTGTTGGTCGCGATCGGGGCCGTCGCGGGCCTGGCGGCGCTTTTTTTCTGATCCGGCGCCGGCGGCGCCGACGCGCGGCCGGCGCCTAGCTCCCGGGAGGGATCAGCGGGACGGCGCGGCCAGCCGCTTCCTGGCGTCCTCGACCTCGGGCAGTCCGTAGGGTCTCGCTTGCTTCAGCCGGCCGGCTTCTATGCCGGTTGCGCGATGTCTGCGTCCTCAGGCTTCTCGGCCGCGAACGTCAACCCTAAGTGACGGATGATCTGGTCGACGACCGCCGTCTCCGTCAGAAAAGCGATCACCTTCATCTGGCCCCCGTAGCGGGGGCAGTCGAGCGGATCCACCTCGTAGACCCTCCGGATCATCTCGGCCCAGCCCGCGGAGGGGACACGCGCCGGCTCCTCCTCGATCATCCCCAGGGCCGGGGGAACAAGGCTCGCCTTCTTGACCTTCCCCTGGTGCGCGTTGGCATAGAGCCCGCAATACCGGAAACGGGCCAGGGGAACTACCTGAGAGAAGCCGCAGGTCGAACCTGGATTCCGTCAACATAAGGCGTCACGGCCAGGCGGCGAGCCGCCAAACAGCCGGAAAATCCCCGGTTACCCCTTGGCCCATGAACGGAGCCCGCGCCCGACCTGCCGAATAAAAGGAGAGGAGTTTGACCGACCGATTGGGGGGGGGCCGTGCCCCTCTGAAAACGTTCCATAACCATACCTTCAATCCAAAGAAGGCAGATCGATGCCCATTCGCCGGGCATCGTGCTTCATGATGCTCATCAGTGCTTTGAGCGAATCGTCCGGCAGTGGTTCTACGGTGTAGGAACTCATGACTCTCTCGACTTCCCCGCACGCCCGATCCCAGGCGCTCTTTTTGCCAAGACTTTTCCAGACATCATATCTATCGCGGTCAATCACCGAACCGGCCTGATACAGTTCCTCACGAAACCACCGAAGCGTCTCTTGCGAAGTAAAAAAATGTGAACCATCGTAAATATCCCCGTACAGATCGCCACCCAATCGATCTCCCCGGGCTTCGATACCCCTGACCATCCGGAGAGCCATGCCGCAGATCTCGTTATCCAGAACGAGTTTTTCCAGACTCTGACAGCTCTCGAAATTCAGCATACCCGGACCCGAGATGACGTTCGCGCCCGCGAGAGCCGCAACGAGCGCTCCCATTCCTGTCTCCAAACCCGCCTGTCCGTCGACGCCTTTAGCGTCGGAAAGTCCCATGTAGGAATGAGTGGGAAGCCCCAGATATTTCCCGATCTGTACATGAGCCGCATTGATCATCATCGACTCCACAGCTCCCATGGGCGTCGTTCCTTTCCGCATATCAAACGCCGCGGGAGAACCCCCAAAAATGATGGGCGATCCCGGATGGGCTAATTGGTGAATGACAATACCGCTCAGGTTTTCGGCAGTCAGTTGCACCAATGCGCCGGCCAGAGTGACCGGAGACGTGGCCCCGGTCAGCGGCATAGACACCAGTTCGGCGGGAATCCCTGCCTTGGAGGCATCGATGAGATTCTGACAGGTCAAGTTGCTCCATTTCAAAGGCGGTGAGGGACAGCAGTCAAAAATCGCCAGGGGCTTCTCTCTCAGCGCTCTTTCACTCCCCCGGACTGCCACCAGCATATCTTTCATGATCTCAAAGCTCTCCACAGCAAAAGTACCCGTCACTACCGGTTTTTTGCTGAACTGCAGCCCGATGTATAACCGATACCTGTCCTGCATGGCTTCGGGGACATCGGTGGAAATCATCTCTGTACTCTGTGCTGCAATGTAAGGGAGGGCATCCGTCAATATCGCAAAACGGATGAGATCCTTGGTTACCGGCTTTCTTTCTTCCAATGTAACCGGATCCAAAATCTTCAACGCCCCGGAGCCCGGATCAAAGTGAATCGCATCACCTTCCAGAGTCATCGCCAGATCGCCGCTGCGCCCAAATACTTTGATGGAATGAGGAGTGGTTTTCAGGGACTCTTCGACAAGGTTTTGCTTGAACGACACCGTTTGCCCTTTACATTCGCATCCTGCGTCTGCCAGAAGCCGCAACGCTTCATCGTTCTCGATGAGCACGCCCGTTTTTCCCAGAACATCCAATGCTTCAGAAACAATCTGGTCGATGAATGATTTGGACAGCATGTCCAGCTTTGGTCTCCTCGTCTCTAACATCGTATCCTCCTTCATTATTGTAAATCATCCACTATTCGGTATATAAAGAGGATATCCCGGCCGTGGGCGAGCGTCAAGGACTCGAGATCCGGCGGCCCGCTGCCGCGGCGGGCGGATCAGCCCAGAATGCGGCCAAACGAGGACAGCCTACTCCCCTCTCCCTAAGCCTCTATTCGTACTCCCCTCTCTCCTCGGCCGCCGTCAGGGCCCCACCGGTCGCCAACTTTGCCCTCGCGCTCCAAAAACAAGAGGCGGTCCAACGCCAGGATGGGCCGGACCATGTATTTTCCCACCCGCTCGGCCTCGAGCTTGGTCCGGACATGGACCCGGCTGTGAAAGCGCGCCTGGAGGGACTCGAACCCCCGACCCGCTGCTTGGGAGGCAGCTGGACTACTTCCCTAATTGATGTAGGATAAACGACTTAAAAGACAGCTTTTGGAAGGTGTGCTCAGAATTGTGCACACGGGACGTCACTTTCTCGATCTTCTGTCGTATCGCAGAAGCCAGTCGTAGATCTCCTGGCCCGGATAGACCTGCCAGTGGATCGAGTGGTCGAGATCCGGTTCGGCAGAGAATCTCAGGTTCCGGTTCTTGCCCTCCAGCTTCCTGACGATCCGCTCCGTTTCTTCGAAAGGCACGACCGTATCCAGCTTCCCGTGGAAGGCCCAGACAGGCATGTCGAGCAGCTTGTCGATGTTCTTGTCGATGTAATCGAGATGGCTCGTGAATCCACTGATCGGCGCGATGGCCGCGAACATCTCGGGATACCGGGCGGCGAGATACCAGGTGCCCGAACCGCCTAGGCTCGGCCCGGTCAGATAGACCCTGTCGGTGTCAATTCTGTACCGGGCGGTCACTTCCTTGTAGAAGTTCTCGAACCAGTCATCGGTCGACCACCTGAGATGCTCGGGACATTGCGGGGCGAGCATGATGAACGGAAACTCCCGTCCCCTGTATACCTGATCGGGGATCCCGGATGAGTACAGCTTCTTCAGATCGGTCCCTCTATCCGAACCTCCGTGCAGGTAGATGACGAGCGGCCACTTCCTGACGGCGTCCGCCTCGTAGTCCTTCGGGACGTACGACAGGTACCGATAGCTGACGTTCCTGCGATGCTGGTTCATGCCGTGCTCGAACGTCGAATCGAACTGCAGGTCTCCTTTCTCGGACCAGTATCTGACCCGGCCGTGCAACTGTCCGTTGAGCCAGTTCTGCTCCGTTTCCTTCTGCCCGCTCTCGTACCAGTCGGTGCTCGCGCCGTTCAGCCTGCCCCGCGTGAAATGGCCCTCGAATCTCATGCGCCCGTTCCGGTGCCATTCCGTGTACGGCCCTTCCTTGGTGTTCGAGCGGTAGTTGCACTGATAATCCTCCTTCACCCGTTTGTCGAAGGAGGCGTAGAAGGCGTCCATTTGGATTCGTCCGTCCTCGTAGTAGTCCCGGACGTGGAACAGGTGCTTCTGGTCGTCGAAGCGGATGACGCGCGTGTAGACGATCGTCTCGCGATTCGAGACGGCCTGGCGCAATACGTAGGTTTCGGTTTCCTGAGCTTGCACCCGCCCCAGGCAGAACAGGATCGAGAGAACGGCGGCAGTTCGCTTCATGTCGAGCCGGTGAACCCCATGAGGCCAGTCCGTCTTGCGTATGGCCTTCTCGACGTCCGCGCAGGCCCGTTTCCACTCAGCCGATAAGGAAAAAGGACCCTTGGTAAGAATGTCGAAGTGCTCGGTAATCTTCATCTTGCTCCGCCCTGCCCCTGATTATCCAACAAGAGGACGGGACAAGCAACTTATTGAGCATTAACATTTTGTTCCAATCGACAGAAGCCAAAAAACTCCATTTTTGGCTGGATCAGTTTTCGGGTGAGGCCCAATTGGCTGGAAAATTCACTCACGGGCTGGTACATTGATCGGGAGCGGGTCAGCGGTCGGCCGGCTTCCTGGAAAGTGAGGCTGGAATTTGGGATAATGAATGGCCGGGAGATGGACGGCCCGAGGGACTATATCAAGCTCCTTGAGAGGGCGGCGCGCCGCGCCACCGGTGAACCGGAACGGCGGGCGCGATGCGTCCCAATGAAGCTCGGGGATGCCGTGTTTTCGAGAAAGAAGTGATTAAAGTCCCCATTGAAAGATAGACTGAGAATGAATAAGAGCTGAGCGGGAAACTTCACATAGGGAGAGTGACATGAAACGAAGTGATTTTCTGAAAACGTGCGGCGCCGGCGTTTGCGGCTGCGGCGTACTGGGCTTCCTGGCTCCTCTTTCGGCCCGGTCCGAAAACGGGGAAGGGCAGACGGCGACAGCCCCGGCCGATTATAGCCAATTGAAGCAGGAGCTCGCTGGGTCGCGCGAGCGCTTCGCCAAATTGGTGTCCATTATGGGGGAAGATCTCGACGGCGCCACCCGCGACAAGATCCTGGCGCGCTTGGGCCACGAATGCGCCAAGGCCTACAGCGCGTTTTTCCAGAAATACCGCGGCGACCTCCAGGGTTTTCTGGCCAAGGTCAAAACGGCCTGGCTCGAAAAGGCCGAGTACGATGAAAAAACCGGCATCCTGCGTGTCATCGGAAAGCCGAACCCGTGCGCCTGTCCGCTGGTGAAAGTAGGCCGAACTCCGGCTGATTTCTGCAACTGCACTCTCGGCTGGCAGCAGGAGGCTTTCTCGACCGTAATAGGCAAGCCGGTCACCGCCGAGATCGAGGAAACGGTCCTGCGCGGCGGCGAAAGGTGCAGCTTCCGCATCACCGTCAAAGAGTAAACCCGATTTCACGCTTGGAATAGGGACTCATCCTAAGAGCCCACAATGATGCTTTGCTACAATTCGGACATGCTTTAGTCACGCTGAATACGGCTACGTCGAGTCCTTCATCGGGAAGCTCCGGGATGAACTGCTTAACGGCGAGGTATTAGATACGTTGACGGAAGCGAAAGTCCTTGTCGAGGGCTGGCGGCAGGAATACAATCGCTTCAGGCCTCATAGTTCCTTGGGCTACAGTTCGCCGGCTCCAGAGGGCTTTATGGTCGGAAAATTCACTCAAGGGCTGGTACATTGATCGGGGGCAGGTCAGGTTAATAATTCGTAATGACAAATAGAAAGGGCATAGTATGAAAGCAATTGTCCGCACAAAATACGGACCGCCGGAGGTTCTTCAACCCGAAGAGGTTGAAAAGCCTGTTCCGAAAGACAACGAATTACTTGTCAAAGTACATGCTGCCTCCGTCAATGCTCTTGATTGGCACATGTTAAGAGGAAAACCGTTTCTTGTTCGTTTGCGATTCGGGTTTTTCAGGCCGAAAAACAGGATACTGGGCTACGACATCGCAGGTCGCGTTGAAGCTGTCGGCAAAAAGGTGACTCAATTTAAACCGGGCGATGAGGTGTTCGGAGGTCTGGGCTTCGGTCTGGGCGGCTTTGCCGAGTACGCCTGCATTGCCGAAGATGGATTTGTGGCGCTGAAACCATCAGGCTTGACATTTGAGGAAGCTGCAGCCGTGCCCTGCGCTGCGGCTACCGCACTGAAGAATATTCGCGACCGGGGACATATACAATCCGGGCAGAAGGTGCTCATTAATGGCGCAGCCGGTGGCGTGGGAACCTTCTCGGTGCAGATTGCCAAATCTTTCGATACGGAAGTCACCGGTGTCTGTAGCGCACAGAATATGGAGATGGTTCGTTCAATCGGAGCGGACAAAGTTATCAACTACGCCAAAGTGGACTTCACCAGGAATGGCCAAAAGTATGACCTGGTTTTAGATAATGTCGGGAACCGCTCGGTATCAGACCTGATGCGTACATTGAAACCAGAAGGGAGGTGCGTTTTAGTCGGGTTTTCCTCGATGAGACTTATGCTGACGAACGTCATTCTGGCACCTATGGTATCCAGAGCAGCAGGCAGAAAAATTCTTCCTTCTGCGGACGGGCATCCCGGCAGGGAGGAAATCAATTTCTTAAAGGGACTTTTAGAGTCCCGTAAGGTCGTGCCGACAATTGACAGACGGTATCCGCTCCAACGGCTTGCCGAGGCAATTGGTTATGTCGAGACAGGACATGCTCGGGCGAAAGTAGTCATTACCATATAGAGCAGAATAGTGGGAAGAACCCAATACTTAAACCTAATCAAAATGAAGAAAAGAGAATGGCAACAATAACAATGTTATTTCAGAGCGCACAGGGGGAAATTTTATGAAAGCCGCTGTATTTACCGAATACGGACCACCGGAAGTTCTTCAACTCAAAGAGGTGACGAAGCCTAGTCCAAAGGACAATGAGATTCTAATCAGGATTTATGCAACACCAATAAATTTCGCGGATACGTTAATACGAAATTTCAAAACAATCTCCCCTAAAAAATTCCACATGCCATTCCTCTTCTGGCTCATCGGGAAAATAACCTTTGGTTTCAGAAAACCAAAGATAACAATACTGGGGAGCGAATTTGCCGGGGAAGTTGAGGCCGTCGGCAAGACTGTGACAAGATTTAAGATCGGTGACCAGGTTTTTGGATATTGCGGTCCCCGTATGGGTGCAAATGCCGAGTATCTCTGTATGCGTGGAAATGGTGTGGTGGCAATCAAACCGGCGACTATGAGCTATGAGGAAGCCGCTGCCGTCCCCTATGGGGCAATCATGGCATTAAATATACTCAGAAAAATCAATCTCCGGCCAAATCAAAAAGTCTTGGTGAATGGAGCTTCGGGAGGGATCGGTCCGGCAGTGGTACAGCTTGCCGGGAATCACTTTGGGGCAACCGTGACCGGTGTATGTGGTACGTCACGATTGGAATATGTCAAATCCTTAGGAGCGGACCAGGTTATTGACTACACCAAAGAGGATTTTACCACTAGCCAAGAGACCTATGATTTTATTATTGACATATTAGGAAAAAGTCCGTTTGCACGGTGTAAACGCTCGCTCACGCCGGGCGGACGCTGTCTTTACGTCAGTTTTAAGATGAAACAGGTTTTCCAAATGCTTCAGACGTCAATGACCGGCAGCAGGAAAGTTGTCTGTGTGCTGGTAAACGAAAAGAGTGAGGACCTGATTTTCATTAAAGAGCTTATTGAGGCGGGAAAGATCAAATCGGTCATAGATCGGTGCTTTCCATTAGAGCAAACGGCCGAAGCCCACCGATATGCCGAAAGCGGAAACAAAAAGGGAAATGTCGTCATAACAGTGAAATAACAATCACATTCATTTGACCTGACCCCCATTTTTCGAACCACTTAGAGGGCTAATTTCCGCTAACATTGAGGTGCTCCGCCCGGTTTTGCCTTTGCTAAATGTGTGCTTAAATGTATGCTCAACGGATGCCTAAAACGGTATAAAGATGTACAATATTGCGACATTTTTCGAGCGCCGGGGATGACGGCTAAATGGCCATTTTCTCGAGGAATAAGAGAGCGCGCCTGGAGAGACTCGAACTCCCGACCCGCTGCTTAGAAGGCAGCTGCTCTATCCACCTGAGCTACAGGCGCGTCATTGGAGGGCGGAACGCCTATCGGGGAGAGCGGATTTGAACCGCCGACCTCCTGCTCCCAAGGCAGGCGCGCTAACCAGGCTGCGCCACTCCCCGTCCCGTTCAGCTGTCAAATCTTAACAGAGTCGGAAGAGGGGGTCAAACCTACCTTTTACACTTTTCGGGTCAAGAAGGGTGTAAAAGGTAGGTTTGACCCCATCTTATCTTCGGCCGAGGCCCTTGTCGATCACGGACTTCTCGATGCGGACGACGACGGGGCGGCCGTGCGGGCAAAGCGCCGGCTGAGAGGTTTTGAACAGTTCCTCGACGAGGTAGCCCATCTTCTCCCTGTTCAGCGGCTCCCCGGCCTTGACGGCCGTTTTGCAGGCCAGCGTCGCCAGCATGTGCTCACGGCGGTCTTCGGCGGTCTTTTGGCCCGCCTCTTCGAGCAGGCCGAGAAAGATGTCCACGGCCTGTTCGGGTTTGAAGATGTCGGGGTATTCTTTAAGGGCGTAGGAGCGCCCGCCCATGGTCTCGACGCGGAAACCCAGGTCCTCGAAGAGGGCGACATTCGTCTCGAGGCTGACGACCGCGCTCGGAGAGAGCTCGAGGATGGGAGGGATGAGGAGCATCTTCCGCGGCCAAACCTTCTCGCGGTCGATCTCCCGGTACTTCTCGAAAAGGACGCGCTCGTGGGCGTTGTGCTGGTCGATGACCAGAAGGCCGTCTTCTCCTGCCATGACGATGTACATGTTCTCGTACTGGCCGAGGACGGCAGGCCCTTTCGCCGCTGGAGAAGCCGCGGATGTCGCCGTCCAATCTGCGCCCGGGGCGGGCCGGGCCCCTGCTCCGGACGCGAGGCGGTCGGCGGCGGCAACGGATTCGAAGCCGAGGCCCGGCGACGCCCAGGCGACGCCTTCTTCCGCGACGCGCCCGGCCGGCCCCTTATCCCCGGCCGCCGGGAGGACTTCCTTTATTGTATGTCCGCGGGCGGCGCCTTCGCCCACGGCCCGGAGGACCATCCGGAATACGAGCTGGGTGTCCTTGAACCGGACTTCGGCCTTGGCCGGGTGGACGTTGACATCGACATCGGCGTAGGGCAGCGACACGAAAAGGAACGCCTCGGGCGATCTTCCCCGCTCGAGGATGCCGGCATAAGCCTGATTGAGGGCGGCCATGAGGATCCTATCCTTGACCGGACGGCCGTTGACGAAAAAATGTTGGACGGTCTTGTCGGGCCGGCCGGCCAGCGGCCGCGAGGCCAGGCCCTCGATGCGGCCGCCGCCCTCTTCGGCGGCGACGTCCATCAGGCCGTCGACCATCTTCTTGCCGAAGATCTGGAAGACCCTTTCCCGGAGGGTCATGACCGGGGGGCAGGCGATGACCTCTCGCGCCCCGTGGATGAGCGTGAAGCGGACGCCGGGCGCGGCCAGGGCGGCCTGGGTCACGTACTTGGCGACGGGCCCGAACTCGGACGGGCCCGAGCGGAGGAACTTCTGCCGGGCCGGCAGGTTGAAGAACAGGTCCCTGATCTCGACGCTCGTGCCGCGCGGGAAGGCGATGTCCGTGACCGCGATCAGGCGCTCGCCTTCCCGCTCGATCATCGTCCCCCGGTCTTCGGCCCCGTCCTGGGTGCGCAGCGTCAGCCGGGAAACGGCGGCGATGCTGGCCAGGGCCTCGCCGCGGAAGCCGAGCGTCGCGATGCGCTCCAGATCCTCCTCCGTGGCCAGCTTGCTCGTCGAATGCCGTCTGAAGCAAAGGGCGGCGTCCTCCCGGCCCATCCCGGAGCCGTCGTCCTGGACCTTGATCAGGCGCTTGCCGCCGTCGAGGAGCTCGACGCGGACGTCCGTCGCCCCGGCGTCGATGGAGTTTTCGACGAGCTCCTTGACGACCGAGACGGGCCTTTCGATGACCTCGCCCGCCGCGATCTTCTGGGCGACCTCCTCAGGCAGGAGATGGATCTTCTTCATGGAACGACCTCACCTTCCGTCCGGCGCGGCAGGACGCGGCCGATCGCAACCCGGACGAGCTCGCATTTCGGAGCCCGGCACAAGGGGGCGAAGACCCGGATGGCATTCCCGGTCAGGAGCTCGGCGCCCCTCTCCGACGCGTGGATGACCGCGGCCTCGAGCTCCCGCCCCTCGAACTGCCCGCGGAAGCGAAAGTCCTTCTCCGCCGCGAGCCGCCGGAGTTCCATCGCCCTGTTCCTGACGACGCTCGCCGGGACACCGGGCCGTCCCGCGGCGGGTGTGCCCGGCCGAGGCGAATAAGAAAAGACGTGGAAATATGTCAGCGGAGAGCCGGCCAGGAAACTCCGCAGCTCGCCGAACTC
>Ga0209182_10000302_pt1 | contig 12822 bp, 8 predicted proteins | sample LakBais05cmmetaG_FD_185474 | JGI IMG/M metagenome (GOLD analysis project Ga0209182, IMG submission 185474) | Lake sediment microbial communities from Lake Baikal, Russia to study Microbial Dark Matter (Phase II) - Lake Baikal sediment 0-5 cm... | ecosystem: Environmental > Aquatic > Freshwater >...
GACGAGCTCGTGGGCGTCGGCGAGGCGGGCGTCGATGAAGGAGTCGAGCCCGGCTTCCCGGAAGTTGGCCAGCGCTTCGCGGTAGCGGCCCTCGTCGATGTCCACGGTGATGAGCTTGCCGCCCGTCTTGCTCAGGGCCCAGGCGATCCAGATCCCCGAATGGCCGGTGGACGTTCCGATCTCGAGAGCCCGGGTGTATTTGTTTTTGATGACGAGGTCATAGAGGATCTTCCCATCGGTTTCGGAGACGTTCATGTCCTGCCACCGCCCGGCGTGTTTGTCGAGAAAAGCCTGGACCTTCCGGTCGAGCGTCTGGCCGGCCTGTCCCGCCGGGGCCGCGGACGCTGAAGCTGCCGTTATCAACATGAGGACGAGTCCTGCCGTGCCAAGAGATCTTTTCGTCATGGCCACCTCCGTCGGTCGAAAGCCGCTATTCTCTTTATTGTTTAGACGGCCGGGCGTTTTCCTTCTTCCCGGCCCTAGCCGTCGGCCCCGCGGGAATTGAGAATTCAGGGAAGAAAGCGGGGTTTTGGGCGTCAAAACTTATTATGGTATAGTTTTGTGTTTAAAGCGGGATTCCGGGCCCGTCCGGAAGGACCCCCCAGAGGAGATGACACCATGGCTGCATATTTAAAACCGGGCCGGGCGAGGCGCCTCTCGGCATCCTTTTTCGGCTTGATTCTGTTCCTGACGCCCCTGCTGGCCTCTCAGGACCGGGCTCTGACACTCGATGAAGCGGTCAGCCTGGCTATCGATCGGAACGAGCGATCCTTGGCCACCCGTGAAGACGTCAGGGCCGCCGAAGCCCGCGTCGCCCGGGCGCGTTCGTTTTTCTTGCCGACGATCACCACAACCGGCATCTATCAGCGCCGTGCTTACGAGGTCAAGAGACTCGTGGGCGACACCGAAGTCGTCATCCAACGTTTTAACGGCCTCTCGAATACGATTGGCCTCAACCTGACCCTCTTCGACCCCCGGAGCTTGGCCGGCCTTTCGGCCGTTCGGGCTCAGCGGAACGCCGAAGTGGCCGCAGCCACCGAGAGCCGTCGGCAACTGGCCTTCGAAGTCAGCCAGGCCTTTCTGGCCACTTTGGGCACGGCCCAGGTCCAGGAGGCCTCCAACCGGCGCTTGGCCTTCGCCCGGCAGAGCCTCGATGCTGCCCAGGCCCGTTACGCGGCCGGCCTCACCTCGATAAACGACGTCACCCGCGCCGAGCTCGAATACGCGACGGCCGAAGTCGGGGTGACCCAGGTCAAGGGCCAGGTGGAGACAAGCACCCTGCAGCTCGGTTATCTCCTGGACGCCCCGGACGCCGTGCGCGGCCGGCTCGTCGTGCCCGAATTCCTGATCGAGGCGGCCTCCGCCGAGGCCGCGAATTCCGAAGGCCTCGTGGAGGAAGCGCTCGCCCGCCGGCTCGACGTCGGGTCGCTCCGATGGCAGGCTGCTTCCCAGCGGACATTGGCCAAGGTGCCCATGCTCGGCTGGCTTCCCTCGCTCAGCGCCAGCGGCCAGTACAGGATAACGAACGAAGCCAGCTTCAATAACCGGACCTGGAATTGGAACGTCGGTGCGACCCTGAGTTGGACGCTTTTTGACGGCCTGGCCCGGTTCGCGGACCGAAGAGAACGGCAGGCCCTGGCCCGCCTGGCCGACCTCGACGTCCAGGCGGCGACACGGCGCGTGGACGTCGAAGTCCGGGAGGCCCTTGTTTCCCTCGACAATCAGCGCGCCTCGCTCAAGCAGGCCTCGGTGGCCCAAGATGTCGCCAAGAAGAACGCGGCCGAAACGGCCGAACTCTACAGACAGGGCCTGGCCTCCGCTCTCGAGGTCGCCGACGCCAACGTCAGCCTCTTCGAAGCCGAGGTCGCGCTTGTCCAGCAACGCTACGGCCTGGGCGTCGCCTTCCTCAACTTGGAAGCGGCCCTGGGACTCGATCCCTTCGGGAAGGAGCCACGCACTTGAAAAGCCTAAAGATCCGAAAGCTCGTCGTTATCTCTGCCGCCGCGGCGGTCATCGTTTTCGCCGGCGCCTGCAAGAAAGAAGGGGCCGCGCCGCCCTCCGCCGGAGGCGGACGGGGGCGTGTCCAGTTCCCCGTGGACACGATACCGGTCCAGGTCCGCTCGCTCGTTTACTCGGTCACCGCCGTCGGCTCCGTCGAGGCCTTCGAAAAAGTCCAGGTCACGGCCCGGGTCGCCGGCGCGATCGACCGCGTCCTGTTCTCCGAGGGAGGCTTCGCCGCCGCGGACCAGGTCCTCGTCGAGATCGAGACCGAGCGCTATCGCCTGGCCGTCGAGTCCGCCCAGGCCTCATACGAAAAAGCTGAGGCCTCGAAGGCCGAAGCCGAGGCCGGCCTCAAGCGGCGCGAGACCGTCATCACCCAGAATCCCGGGCTCATTCCCGGAGAGGAAGTCGAAACGTGGCGGACCAAGGTCCTTACCGCCGCTTCCGACGTTGCCGAGAAACGCTCGTCCCTCAACCAGGCTAAGCTCAACCTCCGGGATGCCTTCGTCCGGGCGCCCATCTCGGGCATCATCCAGACGCGGACGGTCCAGACCGGCCAGTACGTCCAGATGGGGACGGTCCTGGCGACGCTCGTGCGGCGCGACCCGCTCCTCCTGCGGTTCAAGGTCCCAGAACGGGACGCCGCGCGGATCAAGCCCGGCCAGGAAGCCCGCTTCCGCGTCCGCGAGGACAGCCGCGAGTTCACCGCCAAGGTCGTCCACGTGGCCGAATCCGCCGACGACGTCTCGCGGCTGGTCGACGTCACGGCCAACATCAACGACCCGAGCGATCGGACCCTGCGGCCGGGGTCTTTCGCCGAGATCACGGTGCCCGTGAGCTCCACCCGCGAAGCCGCCGTCATCCCGGTTTCAGCGGTCCGGCCGAGCGAACGCGGGTTTATCGCCTTCATCGTCGAGGGCGACAGAGCGGTCGAGCGCATTCTGACCCTGGGCATGAAGTCGGCCGATGGACAGGTCGAGGTCCTTTCCGGCCTCAAGGTTGGCGAGGTCCTGGTCGTCCGGGGCTCCGAGGCCCTTCAGAACGGGGTGACGGTCCGGATGATCGCTCCGGGATCGGGTCAAGCCCCCCCCGAGAAATCCGCAGACAAGCAAGCCCCGCCGGTTAAAAAAGGATAGTCCTGATGAACCTGACAGAAGCCTGCGTCAGAAAACCCGTCCTGGCCTGGATGCTCATGGCCGCCACCGTCGTGTTCGGCGTCGTGGCCGGCGGCCGGATCGGCATCAGCCAGTTCCCCGACGTCGATTTTCCCACGATCAACGTCTCCGCCTCGTGGGAAGGAGCGGCTCCGGAGGTCATCGAGAACGAAGTCGTCGAAACCCTCGAGGAAGCCCTCATTCAGATCGAGGGGATCCGCACGATCACCTCGAGCGCGCGTCAGGGCTCGGCCAACATCACGGTCGAGATCGAGCTCTCCAGGGACGTCGACTTGGCCCTCCAGGACGTCCAGGCCAAAGTCTCCCAGGCCGCCCGGAGCCTGCCCCGCGATATGAACCCGCCCACCATCTCCAAGTCCAACCCCGAGGACCAGCCTATCATGATGGTCCGTATCGGCGGGCCTTACCCCCAGCGCGTCCTCAGCGACTACGTCCGCTACGGGCTCAAAGAAAAGCTCCAGACGATCCCAGGCATCGGCGAGATCTCCCTCATGGGCACCCTGGAACGGAACATCCGCATCTGGCTCGACGCGGCTCAACTCGACGAAAAGAGCCTCACCATCCGCGACGTCATTTCGGCCCTCCAGCGAGAACACATCGAGCTTCCCGCGGGACGGCTCGAGACGCCGGGCCGTGAAGTCAACGTCCGCGTCCTCGGCGAGGCCGTCGACCTCGAAACGCTGCGCAAGATCGTCGTCCGCGAGGTCGGGGGGAGTCCCATTTACATCAGCGACGTCGCCCTGGTCGAGGACGGCTTCGAGGACGTCCGGAGGATCGCCCGCGTCGACGGCGGCCCGGCCCAGGGCATCGGCATCCGGAAGCAACGCGGCGCCAATGCCGTGGCCGTGGCCAAGCGCGTCCGCGAGGTCATCGGCGAATACCAGAAGACCTTGCCCGAGGACATGTCCATCGGCATCACCAACGACAGCACGGAGTTCATCCGGCAATCGGTCAACGAGATCCAGTTCGAGCTCCTGCTATCGGTCGTCCTCACGGCCTTCGTCTGCTGGCTGTTCCTCGGCTCCCTTTCGAGCACGCTCAACGTCATCCTGGCCATCCCCATGTCCCTCCTCGGGACGGTGGCCATCATCTACTTCCTCGGGTTCACCTTCAACACCTTCACCCTCCTCGGCCTGGCCCTGGCGGTCGGTATCGTCGTCGATGACGCCATCATGGTCATGGAGAATATATTCCGCCACCGCGAGGGAGGGAAGGCGTTGGTGCCGGCGGCTCTCGAGGGGACGAAGGAGATCGCCTTCGCCGCCCTGGCCGCGACCCTGGCCGTCGTGGCCATCTTCGTCCCGGTCGTGTTCATGAAGGGCATCATCGGCCGCTACTTCCTCCAGTTCGGGATCACCCTCTGCCTGGCCGTCCTCCTGTCCTACGTCGAGGCGGTCACCCTGGCCCCGGCCCGCTGCTCCCAGTTCCTCAAGACCACGCGCGAAGGCCGGAACAGGATCGGCCTGGCCGTCGATCGCGCTTTTAGCCGGCTGGAGAAACTCTACAGCCGCGTTCTTCACGGGGGCCTCCGGAAGCCGGGCCTTGTCCTCGCCCTGGCGGCAGTCCTTTTCGCCGCGGCCATCGGCGTCTTCATGATCCTGCCGAGCGAGTTCGTGCCGTCCCAGGACCAGAGCCGGGTCATGGTCCGCATCCAGACCGCCGTCGGCTCTGACATTACTGAGACGGACTCGCTTCTCATCAAGGCTGAGGATGTGGCTAAAAAGCACCCCGAAATAATCCAGGTCTTCAGCTTCGTCGGCGGCATGGGTGGCGGTGGAAGTGTCAATTCCGGTATGCTCTACATCACCCTGGTCCCCCCGCGGGAACGGAAGATGAGCCAGGCCGAGCTGTCGAGCGCGCTCCGCCAGGAGCTCAACTCCGTCCCAGGCCTGCGGGCCGTCATCCAGGACACCTCCCAGCAGGGCTTTACGGCCCAGCGCGGTTTCCCCGTCGAATTTTCAGTCCGCGGCGGCGACTGGAACGAGCTCGTGCCTGTCAGCCAACGGCTCATGGAGGAGCTAATGGCGAGCGGGACCGTCGTCGACCTCGACTCGGACTACCGCGTCGGCATGCCCGAGCTGCGGGTGACCCCTGACCGTGCTGTGGCTGCGGACTTGGGCGTGTCCATTGACGACGTGGCCACGACCATCAACGCCCTGGTGGGCGGGATCAGGGTCGGCAAGTACAGCACGGGCGGCCGCCGGCTCGATGTCCGGGTCAAGCTCATGGCCGGGCAGAGGTCGAGGCCCGAGGATATCTCCCGCCTGCGGGTCCGGGCCCGGAACGGGGAGCTCGTCCCGCTGTCCTCGCTCGTCATTTTTGAGGAGCAGGCCGCCCTCCAGGCCATCACCCGGCGCGACCGGGAGCGGGCGATCTCTATCTATGCCAACGTGGCTCCGGGTCATGCCCAGGATGAGGCCCTGCGCGCGGTCGAAGGGCTCAGCGGGAACCTGCCCGTCGGCTACCGGGTCGTCCTGGGCGGCTCGAGCATGGCCTTCCGCGAATCCATGAGCAGCCTCCTCTTCGCCATGGTCCTGGGCATCCTCATCGCCTATATGATCCTCGGGTCGCAATTCAACTCCTTCAAGGACCCCATCACGATCATCACCATCCTGCCCCTCTCGATCGCCGGGGCGGCCTTCGCCCTGCTCCTAACCGGCAAGTCCCTGAACATCTTCAGCATGATCGGGTTGCTCCTGCTCATGGGGATCGTCAAAAAGAATTCGATCATCCTTGTCGACTACGCCAACGCCTTCCGGGCGAAAGGCTTCGGCGCGAAAGAAGCCATGGAAAAGGCCGGGCCCATCCGCCTGCGGCCCATCCTGATGACGGCCACGGCGACCCTGATGGCGGCCATACCGCCGGCGCTCGGGATCGGCGCCGGGGCCGAGATCCGGATGCCCATGGCCATCGCCGTCATCGGCGGCCTGGTTCTGTCGACGATCTTGAGCTTGATCGTCGTCCCCTCGTTCTATGTTGTTTCGGACAAGCTGGGCGGAAAGAAACGGAAGAAGAAAGAAGCCGAGGCCCATGGGGCCTTGGTTGTTGAAAGCGGGACGAAGTAAGTTCGAGTTTTTCGGGCTGACCGGCGCGTCATGCCCGGTGCGCCTTGAATGTTCTGAAATATAAGTACGTTAACGCTAAATCTTTTTGTCCGACGCGCCGGGCTTGGTGATCGGCTGTCCCTTTGCGCAGAAGGGGCAGACGCCGGGTTCGAAGGCCTCGACCTTGAGGGCGAGAAGACTGCCGACGGCCTTCCCTTCGACAGGGACGGCCCCGCCGCTCCTGTCGACAAGAACGTAGATCCCAGCGACCGCGACTTGCCGTTCGCGCAGGCAGGCCAGAACCTCCTGGATCGAGCCGCCCGTCGTCAGGATGTCCTCGACGATGACGGCGCGCGAGCCGTCGAGCCCCGAGAAGCCGGAGCGGATGGTCATTTTTTCCTCTGCGCGCTGGGTGAAGGCGAACTTCTTGCCGAGCTTGAGGGCAGCCAGAAAGCCGATGGCGATGGCGCCGTAGGCGGGGGAGACGACGTAATCGAAATCCGGGACCTCGCGGCGGATCTTGGCGGCGAGGAGGTCGACGATCTTCTCCAGTGCGGCCGGCTTCTCGATGAGCCGGATCTTCTCGAAATACCATTCAGAGTGCTTGCCCGAGGTCAGCTTGAAATGGCCCTGGAGCAGGGCGTCACATTCCTTGAAGAGGTTGAGGACGATCTCGTTTTCCGCGGTCAAGGTCATGACGGCCCTCCTTCTTCGTCTAGGGTACCATTGGAAGGCCAATTATATCGGGATTAGCGGAGTGGGACAAGTTCTCCCTTCCTTGCGGCCAGCTGGGAATTATGCTAAACGGGGAGCGGGAAAACGACCTATCGAGGAGCAGCTATCCATGGAAAAAGAATTCCGTGATGACCGTGTTTGTTTTGTCTGCGGCGAGAAAAACGCAGCCGGGCTGAAGCTCCGCATCCGGACCGACGCCGAGCGCGGGGAATCGGCGGCGGACGTGACCTTCCCGGAGCATTTCCAGGGTTGGGCGAAGGTCGTCCACGGAGGCCTGCTGGCCACGGTCCTCGATGAGGCCATGATCTACGCCGCCGGGGCGAAAGGCCTCAAGTGCGTCACCGGCGAAATGACGGTGCGCTTCGTCAAGCCGGCCTCGACCGGTGTCGCGTACGCGCTCCGGGGCCTGTTCGTCGAGGACAAAGGGCGGATCGTTCTGGCAGAAAGCGAGCTCCTCGACAGCGATGGTCTCGAGGTCGCCCGGGCAACGGGAAAGCTGTTCAAAACAAGAACATAATTTCGCTGATCAGCTTTAACCGCTATTTTGGGGCCCGAAAACGTCAAGGGACGAGCCTTCGGCTCGCCACTCGCCCGTGGCCTATATCCACGGGCGAGTACGGCGGCAGTGGACCCCCGGGCAAGCCCGGGGCCCCGGCCGCTGTGGATTTAGGGTCGAAAATACCTCAGAAAATATTGCCAAATCACTAATAATAATTGAGTCAGTGAGGTCCGACCCCTAAAAGAAAAAGAATCGGGCGGCGACGAAGACGAGGAAGAGGCCGTAGAGGAGCTTGACCGTTCGCGACGGGAGGCTGATGGTGATGCGGGCGCCGAAGACGGTGCCGAGGAAGAGGCCCAGCGCAATCCAGGCCGCGGCGGAGAGGTCGAGCGTTCCGGCATTGTAATAGTAAAGGACACCGGGCAGGCCGAAGGGAAAAAGGATGGCCCCGAGCGACGTGGCGATGGCCCGCTTGGCGGGATAGTGTAGGACCAAGGTCAGCATCGGGACGATGATGTTGCCGCCGCCGATGCCGAACATGCCGGCCATCACGCCGGCCAGCAGGCCGATGCCGATGAGCGCATAGGGGGATGGCCGCGGGTTCGCCTCGGGCTCGGGTTTGGCCGGGACGTCCTGCCCGCGCCAGCGGCGGATGCGGTGCACCGGGTCGATGAAATTCCAGCCGACATAGAGACAGAACACGGCGAAGAATTTCCGCATGAGGTCGACCGGGAGTGTGTTGGCCAGCCAGGCCCCGACAGCTACGGAAGTCAACAGGCCGGCGGCGATGAACGCGGACGCCCGTAGGTCGATGATGCGCGCCTTGGAGTAAGCGACGACGCCGAGGATGCCGACAGGAAGGAGGATCGCCGCGAGCGATGTCCCCGTGGCCTTGACGAGGGGGAACCCGGCCAAGAGAATAAGCGCCGGGACGATGATGATGCCGCCGCCTATTCCGAACAGTCCGGCGAAAACACCCGCTGCGGCGCCGACGAGGATGAGCCACGCTCCGCTCATGCCCGCGATTATAATTGAATCGTGTCTTACCTGCAATAATGCATTGATAAATAACAAATTAGGCAAAAAAGGAGGCCTGTTTTTGGGCTTAGGGGGCCCATTCTAACCCCAAAAACGTTGCCGTGAGATTGCTATTGACCAGCCAGACCTCTAGATTGCGATCGTCTTGTCATGATATTGTCTGTTCGCGTTTTTTGTTTCCCGCGATTCAGGAGGTCCCATGAGAACGAGAACTCACCGGCCCCTCGCGGCCGCCCTCATCTCCTTTTTCGTCCTCGCCCTCTCCGGCTGCCGTGCCCGAACCGCCGCGCCGGCCGCCCTCGACTACCCCATCCGCCCCGTCCCCTTCACCCAGGTCAAGTTCACCGACTCCTTCTGGGCGCCCCGCCTCGAAACGAACCGCACGGTCTCCGTCCCTTACGCCCTCCGGATGAATGAAGAAACGGGCCGCGTCGACAATTTCCGCAAGGCCGCCCGCCTCATGACGGGCCCCCACAAGGGCCGGCGCTTCAACGATTCCGACGTCTACAAGTCCATGGAAGCGGTCGCCTACACACTCCGCCTCCACCCCGACGCCGCCCTCGAGAAAACGCTCGACGACCTCATCGTCATTATCGGTCAGGCCCAGGAACCGGACGGCTATCTCTACACGACGCGGACGAACGACCCCGTCCACCCGGCTCCCGGCGCCGGCCCCGAGCGCTGGTCGAACCTTCGCGTCAGCCACGAGCTCTACAACGTCGGCCACATGTACGAAGCGGCCGTGGCCCATTTCCAGGCCACCGGCAAGCGCGCGTTCCTGGCCATCGCCGAGAAGAACGCCGGCCTCCTCCTGCGCACGTTCGGGACCGGCCCCGGCCAGCGCCGTGGCTTCCCCGGCCATCAGGAGATCGAGATCGGCCTCTCCAAGCTCTTCCGGACGACCGGCAACCGCGCCTATCTTGACCTGGCCCAGTTCTTTCTCGATGAGCGCGGGCATTATTTCGGCGGCGAAAAACACGCTCCGGGCGACCCGTTCGCCGTCTATGATTCGGACGAATACATGCAGAACCACAAACCCGTGCTCGAGCAGGACGAAGCCGTCGGCCACGCCGTCCGGGCCATGTATATGTATTCGGGGATGGCCGACGTTGCCGCCCTCGGCGGCTTCCCGGAATATGTCGCGGCCATCGACCGGCTCTGGGAGAACGTCGCCGGCAAGAAGCAGTACCTGACCGGCGGCGTCGGCGCCCGCGGCGGGTCCGAGGCCTTCGGCGACGCCTACGAACTGCCGAACGCCGAAGCCTACACCGAGACGTGCGCGGCCATCGGCAACGCCCTCTGGAACTACCGCCTCTTCCTCCTCCATGGCGAGTCGAAGTACATGGACGTCTTCGAGCGCGTCCTCTACAACGGCCTCCTCTCCGGCGTCTCGCTCAGCGGCGACCACTTCTTCTACCAGAATCCGCTCGAATCGGCCGGCGGCTACGAACGCAGCCCGTGGTTCGAGGTCGCCTGCTGTCCGCCGAACATGACCCGCTTCCTGCCTTCGCTTCCGGGCTACGTTTATGCCACGAAGGTCGGCACCGTTTTCGTCAACCTGTTCATCGCGGGAGAAGGGGACATGGAGGTCGATGGCCGGAAGGTCCGGCTTGCCCAGCAAACGCGTTACCCCTGGGATGGCGAGATCAAGCTGACCGTGTCTCCCGCGCGGCCCGGCGAGTTCGAGCTGGCCCTCCGCATCCCCGGTTGGGCTGGCGACAAAGCGATGCCGACAGACCTCTACCGGTTCCTCGACGCGAATGCCGCGAAGCCCGGCCTGAAGGTGAATGGCCAAGCCGCTGCCCTCGACATTCGCGACGGCTATGCCCGCATCCGCCGGAGTTGGAAAAATGGGGACACCGCCGAGCTCTCACTTCCCATGTCTGTGCGCCGCGTCGTCGCCCATGACTCTGTCATCGCCGACAGCAGCCGGATAGCCCTCCAGCGCGGCCCGATCGTCTTCGCCTCCGAGGGCGTGGACAACGACGGCCGCGTTTTCGACTTTTTCCTCCCGGACGGCGCGGCCCTCAGCGCCGAATTCCGGCCGGACCTCCTCAACGGCGTCGTCGTCATCACGGGGAATACACTCGCTCTGTCCAAGGACGCGGCGGGAAAGATCCGCAACGAAGAGAAGCCGTTCCTGGCGATCCCCTACTACGCCTGGGCCAACCGCGGCCCCGGGCAGATGCTGGTCTGGCTGCCGCGCACTTCCGCGGCCGTCCGGCCCGCCAAGTCCGTCAATATGAAGGTTGACTAAGAAAGGTCGCCGGCTTACTTGACCTCTTTGACCATGTTCCTAGTGACCATGGCGATGGTGGCCTGAATCTCCCTCATATAATCATCCTTGATGAGACTGTCCGCCACCTGGAACGACACATTGAGCAGAGCGTTGAGCGTTCCCTCGTCCGGTACGGGAAGACGGTTGAGCGCCAAATAAAGCACGGCAAGCTGCTTGAACTCGGCGATGACGTTGGCCAGGATTATGGACTCGTCCTGTTGGAGCAGGTAGCCGTAGCCGATGCAGGATATCCGGAACTTCGTTTCCTCGCTCCGGATGAGCTGTTCCGCCTGGGCGAGCGTGATGAAATAGCCGCGCGAGCCCGAAACGTCCGACAAACCCTGGGCGTAAGCTCGGACCATCAGGTTCTGCATGTGGGGCTTGGGCCGCAGGGCGATCTCCATGAGTTTTGCGCCCACCGACGCGTCATTGCGGGCGAGGACGATGTCGCCGGCCGCCTCGATGACATTGTGGCAGATATCGACGCCGACTGTCGGCGCTCCGCTTACGAGAGCTGCGTACTGAGGGACGTTGGCAATTAGCCAGTTATTGAGCATCTTCGCCTTGGTGATGACGTAGCCCTCATTTAGAAGAAGCGTCCGTGAGGCGATGTGGGCCGTCGAGTCGGCACCCCACACATTATTGTGACTGAGGAAGCCGTAAGCGCTGGACTTCTCGTAGCCCCACTTGACCGCGGTTTTCACCTTCAGGAACTGGTGATGGGTCTGGTCGTAAAGATAGTCTCGGAAGGCGACATTCGGCATCGTGAACAAGTAATTGAAGACATCGGGGGCCATGGCCCCGTACATCTCGTCGATGTTGTAGGGGCCGCCGGCCTTCTTCAGCTTGTCGGCGATGAAGGCGTGGGTTCCCCGCTCCCAGGCCATGGCGGCGCCGGCCAGCACGGCCATCCCGATCGAGAGGGCCGCCAACAGACAGATTGCCTTTTTCATGAAAACTCCTCCTTTCCCCTTTCGGGGGTCTTGAATGACTTTTGCCCTTCGCGGGATAGAGGATAAGTTCGAAAACCGGAAATGTCAAGCCGGGCGGGTTCAGATCCCGGGCGGGTTGCCGCGGCGTCACCTCGCCCGGCGCGGCGGCTCGGCCACCTGCCAATAGATCGCGTAGCGCTCTCCAAAGAGCTTGTAGAAGGGGACGAGCGTGACGTCGTTGGGCTTACCGGCGCCCTCCGTCCGGAAGGTCAGCGGTTTCCCGGCAACAGGCTTGATCCAGCTCTCCAGGGGCGCGTTGTCCTTGATGTCGAACTTGGAAACCGCCACGGGCTCTCCTTCGGGGCCGTATTTCCCGTAGACCTTGTCCTCGCTCAGTCCTTCAGCTCCGCCGAGAGCGCCGGCGAGAACGATCGGCCCGTAGAGGATGGCGGCGACGTCCGGCCGGTCGGGCAGGCGCTCGAGCCGGAGCTTCATCGGCAGGTCGACCTCGATACGGTCGCCGTTTTTCCACGTCCGTGCGATCGTCAGGTAGCTCGACGGGCTGGCCGAAGCCTCGTGCCTTTTTCCGTTGATCTTGACTGTGCAAACGCCGGCGACCCACTCCGGGACCCGGACGCGGAGCGCAAACTCGACCGGCCGCGCCACGCCGATTATGAGCGTCGTTTTCGGCTCTTCGGGGAAGCGCGTCTCCTGGCGGACCTTGACGCCTTTTTCCGTCCAGTCGAGCGCGGAGGCGATGAACAGGTTGACGAAGAGGCCGCCGCCGTCGTGGAAGTAGATGCTGTCGCCGTACTTGGCGTGGTTCTCCATCCCCGTCCCCGTGCAGCACCAGAACGAGTCGTAGGGCTTCATGAACGTTTTGAACATGCCCGGCAGCATCGGGACGTAATACATCATCATGGCGTCGCTGGGGTTCTGCGTCGGGAGGATGCCGTTCCAGAGGGCCCGCTCGTAATAATCGGCGTATTTCGCCGCCGCCTCCCAGCTGAAGAGGTGCCGGGTGAGCTTGAGCATGTTGTAGGTGCAGCAGGACTCGTGGCTGTTGCGGCCGAGCTCCTCGTAGAGCTGGTAGGGGTCAGCCTCCCAGGCCTCGTTGTCG
>Ga0209182_10000303_pt1 | contig 12799 bp, 11 predicted proteins | sample LakBais05cmmetaG_FD_185474 | JGI IMG/M metagenome (GOLD analysis project Ga0209182, IMG submission 185474) | Lake sediment microbial communities from Lake Baikal, Russia to study Microbial Dark Matter (Phase II) - Lake Baikal sediment 0-5 cm... | ecosystem: Environmental > Aquatic > Freshwater...
CATCCCGAAGCGATCGGCGCCCGCGACGATGGCCTGGGAGGCCGTGACGTTGATCTTTGCCTCGGCCAGCGCGACGAAGAGATCGGCCACCACCCCGATGCGGTCCTCGCCGTAGATCAGGAAGCACTTCTTGGGACCCACGACCTTCCAGTGCGCCTTGCGGGCGGCCGCCTTGAACGCGGGCGCGTTGGCCGGGACGAAGTCCAGTTGGGAGCGGCGGCCCTTGGGGAAGCCCGAGTAGGCGAGCAGGAAGACCTCCGCCTCCCGCAGTTGGCTGAGGATGCGCAGGCCCTCGCCGGGCTTGTCCGGCGCCTCGATGCAGTAGTAGTCCACCAGTCGAACGGTCTCGGCCATGGGACCCTCCTTTCGTGTGCGGAAGCCTGTCCTTCCTCTGATACAGACCAACTGGACCGCCGAGATTGCAAAGTCGGGCTCGTCGGCGTCGAGTGATGTGCGGGGTCGTATGAGCAAGGACCAACAACTGAGCTATACCAGGGGGGCGGTCGTGTGTCAATACGGCAACGAGTACGGAATGCGGTGGGAGGCGGCGGCGCGAAAGAGAGAGGGGGTGGCCTCCGAGGATGCCACCCCCTCTCGTGTGTGCGGAAGATCTCGGATTACTCCCCGAAGGTCAGGAACCGGGCCCCCGGGTGGAAGGCGTGCCGCACCTGGGCGTTGTCGAAGACGGCAACGCCGAAGGCGTACTTCTTCTTGAGGTCGTCGAACTGCACGTCGGTGGGGCTGCCGGTGACCAGCTTGCGGCTCCACTCCAGCGTCCAGACCCCGTTCTCCCAGGTGGCCTGGGCGGGCAGTTCTCCGCGGTCCCCGGTGAACGGAGCGACGAGAATGCCGGGAACCTCGTCCCCGGTCTTGTACTTGCTGTCGTCGAATGGCGCCTTCTCATTGTCCAGAATCCAGTACGGCGGGGCCGGCTTGTTATCCTTCAGGGCCCACTGCGGCTTGCCGTCCACCAGCTTGTTGTCATTGTACCCGCCCCCATCTCGCTTATCACTCTTGCGGCCGGCATCGGGGGACTTCTCTTTGTCGTACTTTGTGTCGTCAAGATACTGGTCGTCAATCTGTCCCACGGTGCCCGTGCGGACCCCCTTCCAGTGCCAGATGTCGCCCGTCTCGCCCGCCGGCAGGTACTTGTTACCGTAGGGCTTGGTTTCCCCCATGTGGCAGCCGGCGAAGCAGCCCGACTTCTCAATGCCGGGCGACTTGATGGCCCAGATCATCGCGAACTTGTCCTCGTAGTACTGGTTGTTGTCGCCGCCTTTGTCGTTGTCATCCTTTAATTGCTTCCAGGTTCCATCCGCCTGCTTCTGATACGGGGACCGCCGCTCGCTCTTGGTGGCGTCGTTCCACTGGGCCAGGAAGTAGATCTTTTCACCGTCTTGGAGGGCGCGAAGCGTCACCCCGGTCGAGCCGCCCGGCAGGTTCTTGCCGCCGGAGAGCTTCACGGCAAGGGGGGTCGCCTGTTGCCAGAGCGGCTTCATCGTCCCGTCCAGCGTGGGGCCGGCGGCGATCTTCTTGACCACCAGCGTGTTGTCCTGGGGCGAGCCCACCACCGGCAGTGCCAGCAGGACCACCGCCGCGCCGAGCGCGGTAAACCCCTTGAGCCACCTACTCCATTCGCGATGCATCATCGGTTGCACTCCTGTCTAAGTTGTTCCGCGGCCTAAGCAGACGCGGCATGGTTAAGGGATACGTGGACGCTCCGACTTCCTGTAGGGATTGCAGGAAGGATACGAGATAATGAAGAATCTAGGGTGCTAAGGCTCACAAGGAAAGCGCAAAAGAAAAACAAGAAGCCGCGCGGTCTGGGGGGTCAGGCGGCGCGGCGTAATGCAGGAACAGCCCGCTCGGGACGAATCAGTCGAGGGTCAGCGAGTATCCGACGTTGCAAAAGGCCACGGCGTCTCCGAGCTCGCGGGCGAGCTGGGCGCCGGCCACGAGCCCGGTGCAGTGGGAGAGCCCCAGGCGCTTCACGGAGAGGTCGCGGAGGACGGCGATCGTCTCGCGGAGCTGCTCCGGAGGGGCGAATCCCATGTGGGTGCCGCCGATCACGGTGTGGATCGGCTTCCCGGGGAGCTTGGCCTGGACGTGGTCGATGGTGTTGATCAGGCCGGCATGGCAGCAGCCAAGGATCAGGGCCAGCCCGTCCGCCGTCTCCAGCACCATGGCCTGGTCATCCTGCATCGGGTCCTTGCGCAGTTCGCCGTTCTGTTTCACGTAGAGGTGTGCGTCGCCCGTCTCGAAGCCGCGGCGGCGGGGGATTTCCCCCGTCAGGTGAACGCCCGGGGCGATCTGCCGGAATTCCGCGGAGAGATCGAACGCGGCCCCCATGCCCTCCAGCGCTTCGCGCTTGTAGGGGAGGCCGCCGTATTTTATCTGGTCCCCCCGCTTGCCGTAGCGGTCCGTGAAGATGGCGGGGTGCCCGTAGACCGGGATGGGCTTGCCCACGGCGCGGAGGACGCCAACGAGCCCGCCGGTGTGGTCCATGTGGCCGTGGCTCAGGACGATGGCGTCGGCGGTCCCGAGGTTCACGCCGAGACGGGGCGCGTTGTGGAGCATCGCGACGCCCGCCGGGCCGGTGTCGAACAGGATCCGGATCTCCGGTCGCTCGAGGAACAGGGCGAAGCCGTGTTCGGCATACAGGCCGTCCCCCTTGGCCGGGACGGTGTTCTCAACCAGGATCGTGAGCTTGGTGGCCATGCCAGCCTCCTAGCCGGCGGGGTTAGGTGAGTCAGCCGTCTTTGCACGCGCACGGCGAGAGGAGCTCCTGCGCCTGCTGTTCTCGATAGTAAGCGACCAGGGTGTCGGCCGGCGTGCAGGGCTCGCAGCCGAGGCAGCCGTGGGGGTTCTGGATTTGCATCGCCTGAGTGACCGCAGAGAGAAACCGTTCCCGCTCCGCGCCCTCCGGGAGTTCCTCCAGCGCCATCCGGAGCTCGACGAGCGCTCCTTGCAGGCACTCACAGGACGCGCACTTCTCCTGCTGTGCAAACGGTCTTAGGGCGCTCAAGGTATCGCCGACCAACTGCAAGTCCGCGGCCATCGAATGTCTCCAGGTTACGAGCCACCATCAGGAACACCCAGCTTGCGCAAGAAATCCTCCATAAGGCACCAGCGCGTCAGGGCGGACTGGAAGAGGTTCAGACCCACGAAGGCCGTGAAGAGGAGCCAGTAAGGGCTGTGAAGCCGGCTGAGGGCCAGGCTCACCAGGATGAAGCTCCCGGCGATCAGGCGAATCCAGCGTTCGAGCGTCATGCGTCCCCCCAATGTCCAGGCGTATCGTGTCTACGACTTCTTCTCGGACTTCGAGCCGTCTTCCTCGGTGCTCGACGAGCACCCGGTGGCGACCCCTCAGGTGGGCAGCCCTGCCTTTCGCATGAGGAACCGGATGCCGAACCAGATCCCCACCACCAACACGATCGTTCCAACCCCGCCGAGACCATCCATTGCAGTGTCCTTTCGTTACGAGAACGCGGTCAGGCGTTCCCCTGTGCGCTATGAACCATGAGCCGCGCTTTCCCTCTCGTGCCGCCGCTCCATGTAGTATAGCACCGGAACGGCCATCCGACTCAGAAACGTCGATGCCACCTCGCCCGCCATCAGCGAGATGGCCAGTCCCTGGAAGATGGGATCGAACAGGATCACGAAGGCCCCCACCACCACCGCGGCGGCGGTGAGGAGCATGGGCCGGAAGCGGACGGCGCCGGCGTCCACGACTGCTTCCTCCAGCGACATTCCCTGCGCGAGGCGGAGTTCGATGAAGTCCACCAGGATGATCGAGTTCCGGACGATGATGCCCGCCCCGGCGATGAAGCCGATCATGGAGGTGGCGGTGAAGAACGCGCCCATCAGGCCGTGGGCCGGCAGGATCCCGACCAGCGTCAAGGGGATCGGCGCCATGATGGTGAGCGGCGTCTTGAAGCTGCGGAACCAGCCGATCACCAGGACATAGATCAGGATCAGCACCGCGCCGAAGGCGAGCCCGAGGTCGCGGAAGACCTGGACCGTGATGTCCCACTCGCCGTCCCACTTGATGGCCAGCTTGTCGGTGAAGAAGGGCTGCGATGCGGAGAGGGGCGTGATCGTGTACCCCTCGGGCATCCGCAGCTTGGCGATCTCGCGGTTCATGGCAAGGATGGGATAGACGGGGGCCTCCTCGGCCCCCGCCACGTCACCGGTCACGTAGACCACCCGCTTCATGTTCTTGCGGTAGATGCTGATGCCTTCCCGGCTCTCCTCCGGGCGGACCACCTCGCGCAAGGGCACCAGGCGCCCGTTCGCGCCCACGACGTGGAGTCCGGTGAGGGGCAGGATGGACGAGCGCTCCTCGCGCGGCAGGCGGAGGAGCAGCGCGACGTCCTCCTTCTCCTTGGCCAGATGCGCCAGGCCGACCTCCAGGCCCCCGATGGCGATCTGCAGCGTCTGCACCACCTGTTCCACCGTGACCCCGCTCAGGGCGGCCTTCTCCTTGTCCACGACGAAGCGGACGCGCGGCTGCGGGTCTTCCACGTACCAGTCCACGTCCACCACGCCCGGCGTCTTGGCGAACAGGGTCTTGATCTCCTTGGCCAGCGCTACCTGCCGCTCGTAGTCCGGGCCATAGACTTCGGCCACCAGCGTCTGGAGGACGGGCGGTCCCGGCGGAACCTCGGCCACCTTCACCCGGGCGCCGTAGGGTGCGGCGAGAGCCTGGATGCGGGGGCGGACCCGTTTGGCGATGTCGTGGCTCTGGGCGGATCGCTCATCCTTGGGCAGGAGGTTCACCTGCACGTCCGCCTGGTGCGGCGCCTGGCGCAGGAAATAATGGCGGACCAGCCCATTGAAGTTGTACGGCGCGGCGGACCCTACGTAGATCTGGTAGTCGGTGACCTCGGGAACCGTGGCCAGGTACTGCCCGATCTCGCGGGTGACGCGAGCCGTCTGCTCCAGCGGGGTCCCCTCCGGCATGTCCACGATCACCTGGAACTCACTCTTGTTGTCGAAGGGGAGCATCTTCACGTGGACGAACTTGAAGTAGACCAGCGAGCCGGCCCCCAGCAGGAGAAACACCACGCCGGCCAGGAAACTCCAGCGTTTCCAAGGGGAGCGGATCAGCGGGTTCATCATCTTTCGGTAGAGCCGCGTGGTCCAGTCCTCGTGCCCCTCGTCGTGCGCCGCAATCTTCTCGCCCTTGAGCATCCGGTAGGCGGCCCACGGGGAGATGATGAAGGCGATGAAGAGGGAGAAGAGCATGGCCACCGACGCGCCCACCGGGATGGGGCGCATGTAGGGGCCCATCAGGCCGCCCACGAAGGCCATGGGCAGGATCGCGGCGATGACCGCGAAGGTGGCCAGGATAGTGGGGTTCCCCACCTCCGCCACGGCCTCGACCGCCACCGTCAGGAGCGGACGCCCGCGGTTCTCCGGCAGGTGGAAGTGGCGGGAGATGTTCTCCACGACCACGATCGCGTCATCCACCAGGATGCCGATGGAGAAGATCAGGGCGAAGAGCGTCACCCGGTTGAGGGTGTAGCCGTAGATGTAGTAAAGGAACAGGGTGAGGGCCAGGGTGACCGGCACCGCCATCAGGACCACGACGGCCGACCGCCAGCCCAGGAAGAGGGCGATCAGGATGGTGACCGACAGCGTGGCCAGGGTGAGGTGCTTCAAGAGCTCGTTGGACTTCTCCCGGGCGGTCTCGCCGTAGTTCCGTGTGACCGTCACCTGGACGTCCCGAGGGATCAGGACGCCCTTCAGGGACTCGACCTTCTTCAGCACGTTCTCCGCGATGACCACGGCGTTGGTGCCCTTGCGCTTGGCGACCGAGATGGTGACGGCCGGATAGTCCTGACCGGCCGGCGCATCGACTGAGATGCCCTTGGCATGGGCCGCCGGCCCGGCCCCGAAGAGGACGTAGGAGCGCGGCTCTTCGGGCCCATCCAGGATCCGGGCCACGTCCCGGAGGTAGACTGGGCGGCCGTCGGCGGTGCCCACCACGACACCGCCCACCTCCTCGGGCTTCTCCAGGAAGCGGGCGGTGTCCACCAGGATCTCGCGGTTGCTGCTGGTGAAGCTGCCGGCGCGGAGCTCCTGGTTGGCCGCGGTGAGTGCCCCCGCGATCGCGGCCGGCGCCAGCCGGTAGGCGGCGAGTCGGGCCGGGTCGAGGAGGATCCGCATCTGCCGACGCTCCCCGCCCAGGAGGCGCGTCTCGGAGACGTCGGGGACGTCCTTGATCTGGTCGTCGAGCTGGGCCGCAATGCGCCGGAGCATGTAGCCGTCCAGCCGATCGCTCCAGAGGGTCACGGCGAGAATCGGGACGTCGTCGATGGATCGAGGCTTGATGAGGGGCTTGGAGGCCCCGGGCGGCATGAGGTCGAAGTTGGCGTACATCTTGTTACACAGCTTGACGATGCTCTTCTCCTCGTCCTCGCCCACCTTGAAGCGTACGATGGCCATGCTTCCACCCGGACTGCTGATGGAGTAAACGTACTCCACGCCCGGGATCTCCATCAGCTTCTTCTCCATGGGGATTGTGACGCGCTCCTCGACCTCCCTGGCGCCGGCCCCGGGCATCTGCACGAAGACGTCCATCATGGGGACGATGATCTGCGGTTCTTCCTCGCGCGGCGTCGCGACGATCGCCAGCACCCCGAGGAGGATGGAGGCCACCACGACGAGCGGTGCGAGCTTGGAGTCGATGAAGGTGCGCGCCATGCGACCGGCCATCCCCAGGGGGGGCGTGTAGGGTTCAGACTCTGGCGGTGCGGGCGCGTGAGGGTGTTCGCTGGTCATGGTATCTCGCCATCAGGTTTCAGGATTCGGTTCGGCAGTTCGACAGTTCGGCAGTTCGGCAGTACGATCGAACCGTCGAACTGTCGAACAGCCGAACTGTGTTCTACCGTTGAATTCGGGCGCCGTCGGTCACCCGCTCGGCGCCGCGCAGGACCACCTGCTCCCCGGTGCTGAGGCCGGAGAGGATCTCGAGTCCGCCCTGCCGGAGCGCGCCGGTCCGGATCAGGCGGAAGCGGGCGATGCCGTCTTGACCCACCACGTACACGCCCTGGAGCTGGCCACGCTCGACGACGGCCTCGCGGGCGACCTGGATCGCCTGCCGCCGACCTGCCGGGATCCAGGCCCGGCCGAAGAGGCCGGAGCGGAGGCGGGACGAGGCGGGGAGATCCAGCCGGACAGTGATGGTGCGTGTGGTCGGGTCGGCGGCGGGGAGGATCTCGCTCACCTGGGCGGCGCCGGAGACGCCGGCCGTCTCGATCGTCACCCGCAACGACTGCCCCCGCTTGAGGCCGCCCACCTGGGACTCGGGGACCGTCGCCTCCAGCCAGTAGCGCCGCTGGTCCTCCAGGGTGAGCAGGGGGGCGCCGGGGGCCGCGAGGCCCCCCACATCCGTATGCTTGACCGTCACGATGCCGGCGAACGGTGCGGTGATCCTGGCGTAGCCGCGCATGACCTGGACGCTCGCGATTTCGGCCCTGGCCGATTCGATCCGGGCCAGGACCTGCTGGCGCCTCGACTGGACCACCTGGCCTTCGGCGATGGCGCGCTCCACGCCAGCGGCGGCGGCCTTCTGCTGGGCGGCCACCTGATCGTATTCCTGGGGGGCCACGGACTTGCGATCCAGCAGGCGCTGATACCGGGCCAGCGTAGAGACGGCCAGATCCCGCTGGGCCTCGGCCGCCGTCCTGCCGGCGGCCGCGGCGGCGATGGACCGGTCCACTTCCGCCAGCCCCGCCTCGGCCTCCGCCAGCCCCGCCTCGGCGCGCCGGACCTGGGCGACGATGTCCTGGTCGTCCAGCTCGATCAGAAGCTGTCCGGCCTGGACCTCGCTCCCCTCGCGGGCGTGAAGGGCCAGGATGCGTCCCACGATCTTGCTGGAGAGGGTGGTCACGGTGCGGGACTTCACCGTGCCGGTGACCTCGGCGGCCTCCTCCATCTCCGCCATGGTTACGGCCCCCACGGTCACGTCTCGAACGGTCGGCGGTTCCGGGGCCTTGGCCGGATGAGAGGCCTCCTTCCCGCAGGCGAAGAGCGACAGGGCGATGAGGCTGATCAGGATGGCGCGTCTCAACAAGGACATGGCTCAGAACCTCGCGCGGTCGAGGCGGCCGAGGCTGAGATCCAGCCGGGCCTGGCTGACCGTCGCATCATAGAGAGTCCGGGTGAGATTGGTTCGGGCCGCGGTGAAGGCCATCTCGCTGTCGAGAAGCTCCACGATCGTGGTCAGTCCCGCGTCGTAGCGATCCTGGACGATGCGCAGACTCTCCTCCGCGTGCGTCACGGCTTCGCGGGAGACGGCAAAGCGGTCGCGCGCCGTCTGGTGCGCCAGGAAGGCCTCGTGCGCCTCCAGGCCGATGGCGCCGGCCAGCCGCTCGCGCTGGGCCAGGGCCCGCTGGTGGTTCGCCTGGGCCTCCGCGATCCGGGCGCGGTCCATGCCTCCATTGAAGAGATTCAGATTCAGGAGGACCCCGACCGACCAGCTATCCTGCCCGCTGGAGGCGAACTGGTTGTTGTTGATCTCGTAATTTCCCATCAGGTGCAGGGTGGGGAGCAAGGCCCCCTTCGTCCGTAGCACCTCTTTCTCCATGCGCTGGGCCTCGAGATCCGCCTGGCGGTAGTCCGGCCGGTTGTCCCGCGCGATGAGTTCGAGCCCGTCCGCCCGTTCGAGGACGAGAGGGGGGAGCGCGAGCTGGCCGACGATGCGATCGGACCGGTCCAGCGGCTGACCCATGGCCTCATTGAGAGCGAACCGGGACAGGCGAACCTGGCTCGCCGCGGCGATGGCCTCCTCGCGGAGCCGTGCGAGGCGCACCTTGGCCGCCAGGGCATCCGAGGCCACGGACAGGCCGGTCTCGTAGCGGGCCTCGGCTGCGGAGAGATTGGCGTCCGCCGTGCGGACGGACGCCTCCACCGTGGTCTGCGCCTCGCGCGACAGCAGCACGGCGGAGTAGGCGCGGATCACGTTGAAGACGATCTCCTGCTCCGCCCGTGCCCGCCCCTGCTCGGCCGCGTCACGCCCGAGCTGCGCCTGCTGGTAGCCGAGGACGTTCCGCCCGCCCAGGAAGAGGGGGACGCTGCCGCCGAGATTCGTCCGCCAATTGGTGATCGGGTCGGGATGGTTGAGATTGTTGACCGCGAAGTCCGCTGCCGTGAACCGGCCCTGGTTGAGCAAGGAACCGAAGGCGTACACCGGAGTGTCGCTCCGCGAGAAGCCCTCGGAGAAGTCCACCCGCGGGAAAAAGCCGGCGCGCGCCTGATCAACGCCCGAGGCGGCGGCCGCCGCCTGGTACTCCGCGATGCGGAGGGCCGGATGTTTCTCCAGGGCGGTCTTGACGGCGTCGGCGAGGGTCAGTTCCTGAGGGGGGGCTGTCTGCGCCCAGGCCAAGCCGGCGCGCCCCTCCGCACCCGCGAGAGACAGGCAAACGACCAACCAACCGAAGATGACTTTTGTGGACGCGTTCATGACGATCTCCACGCGTGAAGGCTTGACACCATCTGTTTCGGTCCAGAACCTGCGGAAAAGATTCACGCGAACCGTGGGGGCTGGACAAGAATCCCAGCAGGGCTGACCTGTCGAGGATATACGGAACGGTCGGTAGAATGCAACAGCCTGTTAGGCCGGATGCGTCCGGCGCAGGGTTTCCCGGTAAGCGTCGGGTGTGTCGAGGTCCTGGAGGATGCCGGGGTCGTCACACGGGATCTCTCGGGCTTCCGCCGCGTGGCGGCCCAAGAGGGTCCGGAGGCCGCCCGGCGGGGTCTCGCGAAGGATCTCGGGGATGTAGGCGCCGGCGATGAGCGGGGGGTGGCCGCGCCGGCCCGCATGACAGGGGTAGAGGATCCCGCCGGGCCGCTCGTCCCACTCGGCGATGAGTCGAGCGAGGGTCTCTCCGCGCACCAGCGGCATGTCCCCGGGCATGAGGAAGAAGGCGGCCACCCCGGTCGGGAGGTCTTGCACACCGCTCTGAACCGAGGAGTACATTCCCTCCGCATACTGCTCGTTCATCACCCACGGCACGCTGTCCCGCTCGAGTATCGGAATCACCAGATGGGCATTCCAGCCGACCACGACGCGAAGGGTTCCCACGCCCGCGTCCCGCACGGTGGCCAGGACATGCTGAAGGATGCTGGTGGATCCGAAAGGCAGGAGCGGCTTGAAGGCGCCCATCCGGCTGGAGAACCCCGCCGCCAGGACGACCGCGGCCAGTTCCGGGCGAGCCATCGCTCTACTGTGCGCCGCGGCGCGCCGCGCGGGTGGCGACGAGTTCGGCCGCGATGCTGAGGGCGATCTCTTCGGGGGTCTCGGCTCCGATGGGCAGGCCGATGGGACAGACCACCCGCGCCAGGTCGTCCGCGCCGACCCCCTCTCGGGCGAGTGCCTCGAAGATGAGGCCCCGCTTCCGGCGGCTGCCAATCATCCCGATGTAGGCCGGGCGGCGCCGCAGGGCCTGGCGCAGGATCGCATGATCGCCCCCGTGGCCTCGGGTGACGATGACGACGTAGTGACCCGCATCGAGGGGGAGGTCTTGCAGGGCGTTCTCGAAACTCGGGACGGTGAGCAGTTCATCGGCCTGGGGGAAGCGGTCCCGGGAGGCGAAATCGGCCCGGTCGTCCACCACGACGGTGCGGAAGCCGAGCAGGTGGCAGAGTGGGACGAGCCGGGCGGCGATGTGGCCGCCGCCGAAGATGCACACCGTGACGGGGGGCGCCAAGGGATCCAGGAAGTAACGGACGGATCCGCACTCGATGAGGGCGGGGGCCGAGACGGGAGAGGTCAGGACCTCGGTCGGCAGCGTGCGGCCGGGCGCGGCGAGCGCCGCCATGGACGCGCCGGCCACCATCAGGAAGTGCTCCACGGTGGCACCGGCGTCCTCCTTCGTCATGGCCGTGACCAGCGTGCCACGTCCGCCGCGGGAAAGCAGGGCCAGGACTTCGCCGTAGAACTCCCGGGGGGCGGGGCGCGTTCCATCGAGCGGCTCGACCAGCACCTCGGCCTGGCCTCCGCAGGTCATGCCCTCGTCCGAGGCCTGCTGGAGGCTGAGCGCGAAGGGCCGGCAGATCGCGCGCCCGGTCCGCAGGGCCTCCTCGGCCCATACGATGGTCCGGGCCTCCAGGAGGCCACCACCCACGGTCCCGAGCGACTCCCCATTCTCGCGGAGCAGCATCTTCGCCCCCGCCCGGCGCGGACCGGAGCCCTCCAAACGCAAGAGGGTGCACAGCGCCAGGCGCTCGCCGCCTGCCAGGAGACCGACCAGGCGGTCGTAGAAGGTCACAGCATCGTTGACGGGATCCGGGTAAGTACCACCTGCGACAGGGTTCATCCGAAACCTTTCACCGCAAATCCCGCTACGGGCGGGGCAAAGACGGCAACGCTAGCCAGGATCTGCAGACCGGACTGCAGATCTGTGGCTCTGTAGTTCTGAGGCTCTGCCCTCTGAGGCTCTGCAGCTCTGCCCCACAGCGGGCGCCTCGGCTGCCCACTTCCATACCACAAAGACCCGGGGCCCGCATCTGCTTTTCTCGGGGCGAGGGGCGCCCACAGGGGAAGGCCCTCGGCCGTGACGCGCAGAAGGGCTCGTGTATCTGCCTCGACACCGCTTCGCTGACTGAGTAGGGTCTGGGCATTCCATAAGGAGAGACTCGATGCTCCGTCTGGTCGTGAATGGGCAGCCGCGGGAGGTGGCGGCGGATCCCGAGACGCCGCTGCTCTATGTGCTGCGGAACGATCTCGGACTCACCGGCACGAAGTTCGGCTGCGGGCTGGGGCAATGCGGCGCCTGCACGGTGCTCGTGGATGGCAAGCCGGTGCGCTCGTGCATGCTTCCGGTGCAGGCCGTCGCCGGGCAGGCGGTGACCACGATCGAGGGGCTCGGCTCGCCCGAGCGGCCCCATCCGCTGCAGGCGGCCCTCATCGAGGAACAGGCCGTCCAGTGCGGCTACTGCACGCCGGGGATCGTGATGGCCGCCAAGGCCATCCTGGACCGGACGCCGCGCCCGACCGAGGCGCAGCTCAGAGAGGCACTGAACGAGGTCCTGTGCCGGTGCGGGACGCACGACCGGGTGATCCGGGCGGTCCTGCGGGCCGCCGCGACGATGGGAGGGCGCTGAGATGGCCGACAGCCGGATGACCCGTCGGGTGTTTCTCAAGAGCGGGGGAGCCGTGGTCGTCGGGATCGGGTTGGGGGCGCACCCGGGCCGGCGCGCCCTGGCCCAGACCATCCCCACGGCGGATACTTTTCTGGGGAAGAGCGTGGCGATCGACGCCGTGGACGGCTTCCTGGCCCTCCATGCGGACGGGACGGTGACGCTGTTCAGCGGCAAGGTGGACCTGGGCACGGGAGCCCGGGCGGCGCTCACGCAGATGGCGGCCGAGGAGCTGGACGTTCCCGTCGAGCGGATCGTCATGATCGAAGGGGACACCGCGCTCACCCCGGACCAGGGGGCCACGGCGGGCAGCATGGGGGTGGCTCGCGGTGGGATGCAGATCCGGCGGGCCGCGGCGACCGCGCGGCGGGCGCTCCTCGAGCGGGCGGCCCAGCGCCTGGGGCGGCCGGCGAGCGACCTCGAGGTGGCAGACGGCGTGATCGCCCCGAAGGGGGGCGGGCCCGGGGTCTCGTACGCCGAACTGGTCGGCGATCAGCGACTGAACCTGGCGGTGGACCAGAAGGCCCCCTTGCAAGACCCGGCACGGTTCCGCGTCATCGGGAAGGCTGTCCGGCGGCGCGACGTACCGGACAAGGTGACCGGCCGGCACCGATTTGTGCACGATATGTTCCTGCCCGGGATGCTTCACGGA
>Ga0209182_10000304_pt1 | contig 12770 bp, 12 predicted proteins | sample LakBais05cmmetaG_FD_185474 | JGI IMG/M metagenome (GOLD analysis project Ga0209182, IMG submission 185474) | Lake sediment microbial communities from Lake Baikal, Russia to study Microbial Dark Matter (Phase II) - Lake Baikal sediment 0-5 cm... | ecosystem: Environmental > Aquatic > Freshwater...
TAATCCCACGGTGTCATTCAGTAATTACGCTGCTGGTTACAAAGACACAGGTTCCGTGAATCTTGTTTTCGGGCAGATCACCAGCAGCGGCGCCGCGGGGAGTGTCTATTATACTGTTCCAGTAATTCTGGAAGCCTACGCTACCAATGGGGTCCAGGCGAATTATGCTGCATGCTATATTGTCCGCTACGTCCAAGCCGGTAATTTTGGAATTCCCCCGTTTCAACCCATGGGAATTGATCAGGGTACAGCGCAAAATATTACCCTCAACGCCGATATTGTCGCTGCACTTTCCACTGCCTGCAATGGCATGCCTCAGGGAGCCACCCCGATCCCCATCACGGCCAATAACTTGAGCATCGATAAGAATAACTATCTTGATGATCGCAGTGGTGCCATCGAAACGGTCAGTTCCATGCTGAATGCCCTTAACTGGAAACAGTATGTACGGGCTTATTACTACTTTCAGGTCCCTGCCACGTACCCGGGTAACTATACAACCTGGTCAAACGGCTTTTCCAATACTGATACCATAACGGTGACCTTTGGCACAGTCAAGCAAGGTGGGGCTGCAGGTAGCATATATTATGAGGTTCCTCTGGCTGAGGTTGTGACCACTACATCGGCGACTACGCAGACTTTCGTGGGTTGCTATACACTCCGGTTGGGTCAGCCTGCCAATCAAATAACTCCACCATTTCAACCCATGGGCATCGTATCCGGTACCTTCACCCAAGTGGCCAATGGAACCGATGTATCCGGTCAATTGACTACGGTTTGTCCGTAAGCCGATGAATAATCGATTGGGGAAGAGAACTATGAAGGGGTTTTTGCTGGTTTTCCTGTCTGTGATCCTTTTTCTGGCAGGATGTTCACTAACGCAATCCTCGAATCCCAAGTGGGTGGATCAACTTATCAGCACTTTTACAAGTGATCCCGTGGGCAATCCTCCTGAGTCTATCTGGCGCTATGAATACAAAGGGCAGGAAGTGTATTTCATCCCAGCCCAATGCTGCGATCAGTACAGCAAACTGTATGATAGCAACGGAAACCTCATTTGCGCTCCAGATGGTGGTTTCATTGGAAAAGGGGATGGTCGTTGTCCCGATTTCTTCTCCCTTCGCACCGATGAAACTCTAGTTTGGAAGGACTTGCGGACTCGGTAAAAAATAGCTCAATAATTCTGGGATGATCAAGAGAGGTCAAAATGGCAGAGACTGAATTGGAAGTAGGTGCTGTAATACCTGAATTCAAGCTGCAATCGACTACGGGCAAAGAAATTGCCATAACCGATTTTCGCGGCAAGCGAGTCATTCTGTTCTTTGTAAGAGAGTACATCTGAGCACAATGTCGTTTTCATGTCGGCCAGTTGGGTCGATACAACGATGAATTTACGAAAGCGGGGTTCCAGGTCCTTGTGATTTTGGGAGAATCCCTGGAACAGGTGATTAACTATCGGGATTTGCTCAAAATTCCTTTTCCCATCCTCGCCGACCCAGAACGTGAGGTCTATCATCGTTTTGAAATGACGAAGAATTTTATCGGGCTTCAACGAACCGCTTCCATCGTCATCGACGAAAATGGAATTATCCGCTATCTGAAACGTGTTTATAACCCCATGACCTGGCTTCAGGAAAGCCAGAAAATCGTGCAAGTGGTTCAGAACTGGCCAACGAAAAAATAGAGCCTTCTAGAGGGTTGACTAAATCCTGATTTCCCACTCCTGGGGTAGGTTGCGTCCGGCGGGGACTTCTACGGAAAGATCCTTTCTCCTTTTCATGAATATGAATGGGCTTGTTTGTAATCAAATATGGATTGATATATGAACACCTCGCAACAATCAAAAAACAGAAAATTGAGTGGCCTGTTTGGTTTCACCATCGTCATGGCGGGACAGCTCGTTTCTGTGCTGGCATCCTATATGAGCAATTTCGCCATCTCCATCTGGGCGTACGAAAAAACGGGTAGTGCTACCGTTCTTGGCGTCCTATCCGCATGTTTTCTGGTGCCATTCCTGCTTGTTTCTCCCATCGCCGGGGCTATGGTGGATCGTTACAACCGGAAATTGATGATGATGGTGAGCGACCTGGGTTGAGCGTTCTTCCGGCGAGGAATACGACTCTCTTATCCGTAAGTGACTTAAGATAATCAAAATGCTCCGAGATGATTTGATCCTCTTCAGGTGCGGAACCATCGGTCAGCATTTCCGGGCGTACCCGGTTGAATTTTGTATAAAAAGAGAGTTGAATCAGTCATGTGGTTTACCTACATCATCGGTGTCAAAAGCAAGATAATCTAAGAAAATATCCGTACAGCGGCGTTATTCTAATGATGTTTTGTGACTTTGGTTGCAGGTTCGATCTATGTACACGCGGTAAGGAATCAATTTCCTGAAATGAAAACTAATAATCGAAGGGATTTTGGCATAAAGTACTTTCGAATTATTTTAACTTGTGAAATTATTCCACACAATGGAAAAAGCACTCCTTTGATTTTGAGAGTGCTTTTTTGATATGCTTTTATTTCAATTGTTACTGCATCTTCATTTTACAATCCCGTGTCCAGCATCAAATGATCCCAGGATGGAAACCGGCAACCGACCCTGAAACTTAATCTTCCCAAACAATGCTTTCGCCAATGCTTGCATGGAAGGTTCTAGGATACTGTAGGTGCAGATATAAACGGGAGCTTCGGGAAAAGCTGTAAGGTCATAGGGCAAACGCATGGCGACGATGACTGTGGGGATGTGTTGTTTTAGTATTTCATTTGCCAGGTCCGCCTGTCCTGAAGAAGAGCAGGCGTTGATGGTGCCGAGGATGATGAGTGGATATTTTTTCGCCTGTTGCAGAATTTCGGAGATATCCTTTATGGTGGGGTTGTGCGGGATCAAGAATTCATCCACGTTGGGGTGGTGGGCGCGCAAGGATGCAGCCAGCCCGGGTGCCACAAGGGAGGAGGTATCCGCCGGGGTCAGGTCGACAGGTTGGGGGAGGATCATAGCAATGCGCTGGTCGGGTTGTAAGTGCAGCGGCAGAAGCCCGGATTCGTCGCGTACCAGGGTAATCGAGCGTTCAGCAATCTCATTGGCAATCGCGCGATGTTCCCCACAACCTACGACATTCATATCCGGCTCTGTTTGCTCAGCCACCCAATGCTTGAGCGAAAGGATGCGTTCTATGGAAGACGATGTGGCTTTAGGCGGGAGCAATCCGCTTTGCAGAGCTGCCACAAGGGTGGCATGCACGAGGTGCTGGTCATCCGGGTTTGAGGTGAGCAGCAGCAGGTCGATGCCTGCCAAGGCAGCACGCACACAATCCTCGCCCAGGTTCGTTCCCTGCCGGATGGCTTTCATGTCCATGGCGTCGCTAACGATCACACCTCGGAAACCCAATTGCTCGCGTAGTAAACCCATCAGGATCTTGGATGATAATGTAGCGGGCGGAGGATTAGGACCATCCACAGCGGGCAGCGCCAGATGGGCGCTCATTACCATTTTTACGCCGGCTTCAATGGCAGCCCGGAATGGGACAAATTCCACTTTTTGCAGCCGGGTGAGACTATGAGGAACGGAGGGAAGGTTATGATGCGAATCCCCGCTGGTATCCCCGTGCCCGGGGAAATGTTTGGCTGCCGCGGCAACTCCCTCGGCTTGCATACCGGTGATCAGCGCAGAAGCCAGGCGGGCAACTTTTTCCGGTTTCTCACCAAACGAACGAATGCCAATGACCGGGTTGAGGGGATTAATGTTGACATCGCAGACGGGGGCGTAGTTGACATGGACACCCATTGCCGCCAGCTCCCTGCCAGCTACTATGCCGGCTTTTAGGGCGAGGTCCTCGGAACCTGCTGCTCCAAGTGCCATGTTTCCTGGCAGTGGCGTCGAATTTCCGCCGATTGTGTTCAACTGACCACCTTCCTGATCTACAGCGATGAGTAGGGGAGGGATACCGGATTCCAAAGCAATGCGCTGCAGGGATTCGGTCAACTGGTGGACTTGCGCCGGGGTATCGACATTCAGGGTGCGGAAAAGCGTCAGTCCTGCCGGACGGTATTCCCAGATGGCTTTAACGATCTCCGGTGATGACTGTTTGCCGTGAAATGCCAGCAACAATTTTTGACCAAGGGAGTGGAGGCTATTCACGATCAACCTTTCAACCCGGAAACCACAACGCCATCCAAGATGAAGCGCTGGGCAATGAAGAAAACAACAATGAGAGGGACGGTGGTAAGGACAGCGGCTGCCATGATGGTCGGCCATTGCTGAACGGTCAGGTTGATGTTATAGAGGGTGGAAACATACACAGGCAGGGTGTAAAGATTTACTGTCTGCAGATACATCAACGGCGCGAGCAGACTGTTCCACAAACCGACAAACAAGAAGGTGGCAACCGTGGCAAGCGGGGCTTTACAGAGCGGTAGAACCACTTCCCAGAATATCTGCAGGTGACTGGCGCCGTCAACAACGGCGGCTTCGTCCAGTTCCTTGGGGATCTGCGCCATTGACTGGCGTAACAGGAACACCATGGCAGCTCCCCCCGCAAAATACCCGGGGATGATGATCGGGTTGAAACTGCCAATCCAACCTAATTTGTTGAAGAATACATATTGGGGGACGATCAGCGCCTGGGCGGGGATCATCATGGTGGAAAGCATGAGGAAAAAGACCACCTTTTTACCCGGCCATTCGATCCGGCTGAAGGCATACGCTACTACAGCAATGGAAAACAGGGTACCAGCCAACGCCAGGGAGGAATAGAACACCGAGTTGAAATAGGAGCGTAAAAAATCAGTGTTCTTGAAGATGTTGAAATAAGCAACGAGGGTGGGGATCTTGGGGAGCCACACAATGCCCGCCGAATTGGTCTCTTCGAGTGTTTTCAGTGATGAGGAGATCATCCAAAAGAGGGGAAAGCTCATGACGAGGGTTGCGCCGGTCAGGAGGAAGTAGAGCAGGATGCGTTTGAATATTTGCCAAAAAATGCGCATGGATTTCTCCTAGTACAAGTCGTAATTGACCCAGCGATTTTGCATTTTAAACTGGATGACCGTCACGATCAGGATGATGAGGAGGATCAACCAGGATATGGCGGAACCATAACCAATTTCAAAGTGGCGGAAACTGGCTTGCCAGAGGTAATACACCATGGAAATGACGGAGGAAACGAGTGGCTGATTATCGCGATACAGGACATAGATAGGCTCGAAAATTTGCAGGGAGCTGATGAGACCCACCACCAGGTTGTAAAAAATGTAGGGTGTCAGTAGTGGAAAGGAAATTCTCCAGAACCGTTTCCAATTGCTGGCTCCATCCACCTCCGCCGCTTCGCTTAGTTCTTTGGGAATATTCTTCAACCCTGCCAGGAATATGAGCATCATGGTGCCGCATCCCCAGATCATCAGCAGCACAACGGACATTTTAGACCACAATGGGCTTTGTACCCATAATGGAACGCGGTTCTCAGCGGGGAAACCGGCTTTAATCACCTGGTTCAACAAGTTGAAATTTCCATTACTGATACCCAGGAACAAGGCGCTGATCACCTCTTGAAAAAAAATCAACGCTCGATTTAGATATCCATAAGGTGGGAATGCTTTTGTCAGGGCGCGGATCAGCTGGTTGATGATACCGGTCCCCGTGTTCAACATCAATCTCCAGGCAAGCAGGACGGCAGTATTGAAACCCAGTACAACCGGGAGATAAAACGCCATCCGGAAAATGCGTTCACCGCGCATTTTCCGGTTCAACAACACTGCAAGAAAAAGCGCTACCGCCATTTGCAGCGGTAGACCAATGGCGGTAAGAAAAAGGGTATTGACAATGGAAGCGTGAAAACCTTCATCCTTCATTATGAGCTGGTTGTAATTATCGAATCCCACCCATTGCGCCGGCTCATTGGAAACGACGCGGTAATCGGTGAAACTCCAATATAAAGAAAATGCCATGGGAATGATCACAAAGATTAGAAAACCGACGATCCAGGGGGAAGCAAATAAATAACCAGCGAACGTGTTCTCCTGCTTTCTACGGGTGGCTCCCGCCAATTTGGCGATAAAGCGAGCCAGCATCCCAATACCTACGCTGGACCCGATGATGAAAATAATTGCCAACAGTGCGGTGAGAACTGCATCAATATATGGGTTGCGTACCATGCTTATCCCAGTGTCTTTCCTATAGATGGGAAGTTGGATGGGGGAACCCCCATCCAACTGTATTATAACCACGCAAAAATCTTATTTGCCCAACGCTGCAGAGTATTCCGTTTGGATCTTTTCCACGACCTCTGCTGGTGTCAGTTCCTCGGTGACGAGTTTACCCAACGCATCCTGCATGATGGTCGAGAGTTTGGCAGCTTCTTCAATGCCGGCAAATCCAACGCCATACTGAGCAGCCAGTTCAGCTTCTCGTTTCAGTTGCACTGAATCAGTAACATAACCGTACTGGGCGTCATTGCGGGCGGGGATCAGGCTCATGGTTTCATTCCACTTGTGATTGGCTTCCTTGCTGAATGCCAGTTTGAGCCACTCGGCAGCCAATTCCTTGTTCTTGCTATAGTCTGCTACTGCCAGCCAGTCATTGAATGCCAGCACGACGGGTTTGCTGTTAGGGAAGTTGGTGGGATCGCCAAAGAATGGATCGATGCTGATCTTGCTCCAAATCGGGCGGGTGAATGGGGGTGCTGCCCAGCCGGAGTGGGCAAGGCAGACTGCGCCATTGTCTTTTTGGGTGTCATCATTGACATCAATCACTGAACCTTGCCCGGCGGGGAGTGCACCCACCGCGTTAACTGCTGGACCATAGATGGCATGACGCAAATCGAGGATGAATTGTGTCGTTGCCAGCGCTTCGGGTGAATCGAAGTTGGGGGATCCATCAGCTTTGTAAAGTTGACCACCCAACGAATAATAGACGAGCAACCACCATTGCCAGTCAGCCATCGAGCCTGCATCCACGGGGACAAGCGCTTGCTGGATGAGCGAATTGGTGGCGGAGTCGATCTTGGAAGCCATGCCAGCAAAGGAAACCCAATCAGCAAAGTTTTCCGGTGTCCCGGTTGTCCAACCCAATGCTTCCATCAAGTCAGTACGACAGAAGACATAACGCGGTGCGGTAAAGATGGGCAGACCACGCAGTTTACCCTGGTACTTGGCATTTTCAAGAGCCGGACCAAAATTGGTGATATCCGGCCAGGCTGCCTTGCCTAGGTATGGGTCCATGTCCGCCAGGCTTGCACCGTAGAGCGTATTCATCTCAGAGCCGAGGTTGATGATATCAGGACCTTCGCCGGCAGCAAAGAAACCACTGAAGGTGGTGTCCCATCCGCTCCAAGAACCCTCGGTGATCTCCACCGTAGCACCAGGATGTGCAGCTTCAAAAGCGGGATTGATGTCGCTCTTGAGCCAGGCAATCGTATCCGGTGTGTAATCCAATAAGTAGATTTTTAAGGTAACGGGTTCCACAACCGGAACTTCTGTCTCTGGGACAGCTTTGGCACCGCAAGCACTTAATACGATGCTGACCAACAGTACTAAAACTAACCATTTCGTACGCATTGACTCTTCTCCTTTTTGAATTTGAAAATTTCAAACGAATGAATGTTTTATTTATGGTTTTGTTTTTCTCACATCTCCTTTCTGATTGATCCGGAAACTAACACGGACGAGGGAGTCATTGGTTCAACCGTAGCAATCGGTCCGCGACATCCTGCAAAAAACGCTGGATCATTTCCCGAACAAACGTATCTGGTGAAATGGAAGTATCGAAGAGTAATGGTGTTAAATCCATGGCGAAAGACACGCCGTTCACTTTATCCACATTGTGCGATTCGTCATACGTGGCATTTACACTGCGGCGTGCCATCGAAGCCAGGTCGTAGCGTTTTCCGCCACTGATCTGCGAATCGTACACACCCAACAAAGCATTTTGTACATTTTCATGAGATGAAAGGTCGAAACGCTCTTTTTCGGAATCGAGCATCCAATCCAGATCACGCCAGACTTCACACCCGAATAATCTCCGCGGACGATTTTTTTCCGGCAAGTTGCGGATCGCGGAAATGACCCGCAAGGCGACGCCGACGTGGGTATCATGCTTATCCGCTAGGTTATGAGTAAAAACCACCTCTGATTCAGTTGCTTTAAGGATCGTTATGATATCCTCCACAACGGCTGTGGACTTTCCATCTTTCACAATTTTGCTGGGATGATCCAGCATGACCAGGGCGGCATATTCACCGATGATGGATGCTTTGCGTTGTTCTTTGCGACGGATTAGGCGCATTTCCTCGTCGCTGTATTTTGCATATAGTCCATTACGGGGGGAACCGCGACCATCCGTGACAACCACACCGGTGAATCCCTGATTGTTATTTAGAAAACAATCCAGAATAGGTTGGGCTGCCATGATCTCGATATCATCCTGATGCGCTGCAAAGCAGAGATGCGTAGTGCGAGCCAGCGCTTTCTCTATCGGCAGGTTGTCGGGGATAAAGACTTCGGCGGTATCCAGGTTAAATTTCATCGTTTCTCCGTTTTATTTCAAAACAGGCAGGCTGGCTGCGGCGATCGATTGTCCGATCCGGCGGTTGTTTTCGTCCGGGAGGTAAAGGCTTATGCGCTCAAACAGATCGGGGAATTCGACTTTCAAGACATGTTTTGCTTCCTCCAGCAGAACGTCACCACCGCATCCGGATGTGCAGCGACCTGCCAGTACGACATGCTTGAAGTCATAAAAATCAGCGTAGTGGGCAATACCGTACCCGAGATAAATTCCCATACTGTGCCAGATTTTTTTAGCTCCGGAATCACCCCCTTCCAATTGACGCTGGACAAATTTCAATTTATCCACATCCGTGAGGTCGCCCGGGATCTGGATACCGGCGGAAGGTGCCAGTCGGAAAACACATTGTTGTGAAAAATACAACGAGCCGCATCCCTTGTCGCCGGACCACTCTTCCGTGGGAGCGGTCGGACTGTAATCGACAGGAGCGAACGACAATTCGTTCAACCAGCCTGTGATGTTTCCATCGACATCCACGTAACCGGCTGCCTGGCTTGAACCCAGGGCAATGCCCAGGACACCGTTTTTCCCAAATCTCATCGAGCCAGCCAGAGCGGTCACGTCACCATCGTTGAAAACCACCAAGGGTACACCCATCTCCGCGCTGATGCGCGTGAACATTGTTTTCACTTCTCCAAAACGATCCCTGGGAATGGCACGGAAGAGCGATGCCACCATGGGTTGGCTGTCCACATAGATGCCGGCTGAACTGCCACCGATGGCATCGACTTGGGGCATTCTTGCAGCAGCGGATTTGAGAGCGGTGATGATTTCGCGATAGTGATACTCGGGGTCAGTGTGCTTTTGAGGTTCCCACACGACTTCTTCGCTGAAGATCACTTTTCCGTTCACAACCGCACTCAACTTGCGGTCAGAACCGCCCAGGTCGAACCCAATACGGAAACCATCCAGGTTGCGACCGATGTGTTTTCCGGTCTCATGGGCAGAGGGGACTTCATCCACATTACAGCAGAAAATCTTAAAAGGTTGTTCATAAACTTGTGAACCCATAAAGAGACAATCAAATTTCCGTATGCCATCTGGTGAATAACATGCGCGGATATAGTCCCCTATTTTGCTGGATCCCCCGATATATAATTTGAAACCGCCCTTCTGCCAGAGAAGAAATTTCACCAGCCGTTCGGTGTAGCGGAGGTTTGCTTCTGCGTCAGGATGATCATCTGGAAGCACGGTTGTTTCATACCGTGAAATTTCTCCCCCATTTCTTTCCAGACCGATGACCAGCGGAACCCCTGTTTGACCGGTACGTGTGTGGAAATGGCGGTTTGCCAGGACCGCCGGTTGAAAAGACTGATCCAGAGGGGGTAGGATTTTTGGCGAAAAAATTGCCTGACTTCGGTTCATTGATCTAATCCAACGGTTGTGGTTTGAAATAACAACGAATAGTTATCCAGTAGCATGTAGGCAGAAGCGCCCAGGATGCATGCTCTATAATCCAACTTGCCAATCTCAAGCTTTGTATTGCGTGCCATGCGGGTAAGCGCGACCTGTGCCATGGCATCCCGGATGGCTTGAAGCCAGCGCTCACCGAAACCCCCCATATCGCCGGTGAGGATGATCTTTTGAATGTTCAGTACTCCGACAAGTCCGGCAATGGAAATTCCCAGGAAACGCGCTGCATCGGAAACCACGCGCACCGCGAGAGGATCATTGTTTTTCCAGCCCGCTTCAATGGAAGTCAATGAAAGTGCGTGCGGATTTTCTGCCAATCCTGAATTGGGGTATTGACCTGCAAGGATCCGGGCACGCTGGACAACCGCCGTGGCGCTGGCGATGGTCTCCAGGCAACCATAGTTTCCGCAACGGCAGAGCGCACCATTTTCCTGTACTACGATATGACCAATTTCACCAGCACCCCCGCCATCACCTTGGAAAAGCTGCCCGTTGATGAGAATGCCGGAACCAATACCATGTTTGACGGTGATGACGATGAGATTGGTATCGGATTGGTGATCTTCTCCGTATACATATTCACCGATGGCAGTCGCCTGGCTATCATTTAATATCGAAACGGGGAGATGATAACGGGACTCCACGAGATGAGCCAGTGGCAGATCCTGCCAATCCAAGTTTACCGCATTGATAACCACTCCCTCCTGCGTATTGACCAAACCCGGTGTGCCAATGCCGATACCCATCAAAGGGGTCCAACCTTTTTGCAACAACTGATCCAGGATCTGATAAACCAGTTGCAGGGCTTTCTCTCCATCCCGTTTGTTCACCGTGCATTCAATTTTTTCTTTTATTTCTCCGCGCAGGTTGACAATCGATCCAATGAATTTGTCCTGCGCCAGGTTCAATCCGATTAAATAACGTGAATCGGGAAGCAGGCTCAACAAAATGGGCGCCTTGCCGCCGATGGAGGAGCCGAAACCGATTTCCTTCACCAAGCCTTCCTCCAGCAAACTGGCAACGATTTCAGATACGGTGGTGCGGGTCAACTTGGTGATACGGGCAACTTCAGCACGGCTGATGGTTTCGTGATCGAAGATGTGCTTGAGGACAAGGTCACGATTGCGTTGTTTTGTCTGCTGGTGAGTAGCTTTTTTGGAAGGCATAGGCAAATGGAGGAGCAGGAAAGAACATTGTATGTTCACTGAATTAACAAAGTTATCATACAACATTTGATATCCGATTGCAAGTGGGTTCCGGGGCAAATCTGACAATTAAGATAAGTTTTGGGTTAATTTATTTTTCAAAAATACCGGGGAATTTCTAAGCTGAGCTCAAAACTCAAGGATTGGGGGCAGGGGGATGATCATCACCTCTTCTTTTTACCCGATACTGTAACAACGTTTGCTGACCATTCCCCAGCACCAATCACTCTGTGTGAGCAGGATCATATTTCACATTAATCGTCATGCCCGCTTCGATCATACCCAAGTTAATTTGCGAAAGCTGGCGCGATTCCGATAAATTGTTGTGTGATAATACAGGTTCACTATGGATGAACCCTTTTCCACCAAACTGACCAGCTGTGAATGCTGCCCGCGTAAATGCGGGGTCAACCGGCTTGAAGAGCAGGTCGGGTTTTGCCGGATCCCAGCGGACATTCAAATTTCACAATCCTGCTTGCATTTTGGAGAAGAACCCCCCATTTCAGGCACAAGGGGTTCAGGCACCATATTTTTCGTTGGTTGCAACTTGCGCTGCGTATTTTGCCAGAATTTCCAGATCAGCCAGGAGTTTCATCAACACCCCATCCGTACGCTTACAGTCGATGAGCTTTCTTCCGAAATGCTTCGACTTCAGAGCGATGGGGCTCACAACGTTAACTTTGTTTCACCCTCTCATATGATCTTCCAAATGGCTGATGCCATTATTGAAGCGAAAAATAAAGGCCTGACTATTCCAATTGTATATAACTCCAATGGATATGATTCGGTTGACGCTTTACATCAGATCCGCGGGTTGGTTGACATTTACCTTCCGGATATCAAGTATCTGGACAACGTGCTTGGAAAGCGTTTATCTGGGGTAAGCGATTATACAGATGTTGTGATGGGCGTACTACAGGAAATGCTGGTTCAGGTGGGTCATCTTGAGATGGACGATAATGGCATCGCTACAAGCGGAATGCTGGTACGGCACCTGGTTTTACCGGGTTTCCTTGAGAACAGTAAAAAGTGCCTTCAGGCTCTGGCAGATTTATCTCCAGACACATTTGTCAGCATCATGTCGCAATACTCTCCTCAATTTAAGGCATGTGATTATCCACAGATCAACCGGACTCTTACAACGGCAGAATATGACGAGATCACTGATTTTGCCTTAGATCTGGGTCTGGAGAATGCTTTTGTTCAGGAACTGGCAAGCCAGGAAAACTACCTGCCGGATTTTACCCGTGAGAAGCCTTTCAATCCTAATTCATCCAATCAGGATTCTTCTTTACCCGATTGAACTGAATTCTTTTCATTTAATTTGCGGTTCGAGCCCCCAGACAATAAATAATATGAAGTATCCTCTTATCTCCACATCTAAGAGTGTAGAATAAATTTACTATGCGATTGGGTATGGTATGGAGGATTTCCTGAAATGACTATGCCAGGGCGATAAATTCACATATATAATGAAATTGGTCGGTTTTAGATACGGGGAATTGATTCGAGGATGTTATGGCTAAGAAAATAAAATTGAGACCACACAAGGCATCTTTGAAAAACAATATTGAAAATGGCGTTCAGATCAAGAA
>Ga0209182_10000305_pt1 | contig 12756 bp, 13 predicted proteins | sample LakBais05cmmetaG_FD_185474 | JGI IMG/M metagenome (GOLD analysis project Ga0209182, IMG submission 185474) | Lake sediment microbial communities from Lake Baikal, Russia to study Microbial Dark Matter (Phase II) - Lake Baikal sediment 0-5 cm... | ecosystem: Environmental > Aquatic > Freshwater...
CGTCCGCGCCCCGTCGGCGATCGCCTCCACGGTGTCGATGGTGCGCCGTCTGGGACGTATCGCCGTGATCGGGATGACCGGGCGCGAGCAGATTTCCTTCCCTTGGGATGCCGCCATAAGGAAGATGTGCACCATTCTCTTCAACCTCAGCACCGGCTACACCTCATGGGAGAAGGCGATCGGCCTGATCGCTTCGAAGAAGATCGACGTCGCCCGCTTGATCACGCACCGTGTACCGCTGGCGGAGTGGCAGAAGGCGTTCACGGCCGCCGAGAAGGGCGAAGCCCTCAAGGCGCTGTTGATCCCCTAGGATGACCATGGACAAAGTCCTTTTGACTGACGACATCCAACAGCAGACCCGGACCTTTTTACTGGACCTGATCCGTATCCCTTCCATGCGCGGCAACGAAGGTCCCGCCAGCCGCTACGTGGCGGCGCGCATCGAACCTTATGTGGACGAATGCCGGCTGGTGGAGATCCCCGATTCGATCCAGGACGACCCGGATTATGCCTTCCGATTGCCGAATTTCACTTACCGCAATACACCCCAGGTGGAGTGCTTCATCCGCGGGGCAGGGACAGGGCGCTCCCTGCTGCTCAACGCCCACCTGGATGTGGTGCCGCCGAGTGAAGGCCAGGCCGAAGCCTTCCAGCCGCGGGAGGAGAATGGAGCGGTCTACGGCCGGGGTGCGGTGGACGACAAGGGCCAGGTGGCGGCGCTCTTTGCGTTGGCTATGGCCCTGCGTGCACACGGGGTTCGCCCGCCCGGCGATCTGACCTTTCATTTCGTGGTTGAGGAAGAGAACGGCGGGAATGGCACGCTGGTCATGGTGCGCCGGGGGGTCAAGGCCGATGCAGCCGTCGTTTTAGAGGCTACTGAATTTCATGTCGTGCCCGCCGTACGCGGGGCGGTCTGGTTCGAGCTGGAAGTGTACGGCCGTGCCGGCCACAGCGGCAACGTCGCCGGTAGGATCAGCGCCCTAGACAAGGCCTTTGAGGCCATTCAGTTCTTCAAGGACTACCATGACCGCTTGCTGGCTGCCTCGCGCCATCTACCGCTTTTCGATGCCTACGAGGATCCCATGCCCCTGACCATTGGCCAGTGCGAAGCCGGCAACTGGCCGGCCAGCGTCCCGGCCCGGGCCACCTTGAAAGGCCTGATCGGCTTCCTGCCCAACACCAACCGGTTCGAAGTCCAGAAGGGGCTACGTACAGCCCTCGAGAACGCTCCCGACGAGTGGCTGAGAAAGAACTTCAAGCTGACCTTTCCCATGCTGAACTCGGACGGCAACATGCTGCCCGCCAATCACCCGCTTGTTGAAAGACTGCTCTCGGCGCTCGAATCGAATGGATTGCCACGCAGGGTGCGCGCCATGACGGCTGCTTGCGATGCCTGGTTCTACAACAACCTGGCTGGCATCCCAACCGTCGTCTTCGGAGGCGGTTCTCTGAGCTGCGCCCATGCCAAAGATGAACACATCCTGCTGGAGGACGTCTATAAGACGGCCGGTGTCCTCCTGGATTTTGTGATGGGCGCTTGAATTGCCGGCCCGCCAAAGGAAAGAAGTGAGGATAAGCATATGGCAAGATTTTCGCGCGTTGAGGTCATCAACGAGATCCTACGGATCGGGGTAGTCCCCGTTTTTTATAACCCGGACCTGGAGACCGCCCAATCCATCATCGAGGCATGTGCGGCCGCCGGCCTGCGCGTCATTGAGTTCACCAACCGCGGCGACAACGCCTACCGCGTATTCTCCGACCTGGTGCTGCATTTTGCCAGGGTTAATCCCTCTTTGATCCTGGGGGTTGGGTCGGGGATCGATCCTGCCACGGGCGCCTTGTATGTCTCCAGTGGTGCGAACTTCGTGGTTGGTTCGGCCTTGAACCCGGAGCTGGCCCGTATGTGCAATCGCCGCAAGGTCTCCTACAGCCCTGGCTGCGGCAGCGCTTCCGAGATTTCCCAAGCCGAGGAATTGGGTGTTGAGATCGTCAAGATCTTCCCCGGCGATTCGGTCGGACCCCAAGTTTGTCAAGTCGATCCTGGGTCCGACTCCCTGGACGCGCATTATGCCCACCGGCGGCGTGGACGCCAACTGCGAGAGCATCGAGGCCTGGTTCAAAGCTGGTGTGGCTGCAGTCGGCATCGGCTCCAATCTGGTGCGCGCGGAATGGGTCAAAGCTGGTGAGTTCGACAAGATCACCGACCTGGGCCAAAGGTTGACCAGTTGGGTGCGTTTGGCGCGCGGTCAGAGCCCGTTCATTGACATCGAACACGTCGGTCTGTATGGCCGCGGCGACGTCACCGGCCTGCAGATCGTGAACTGGTATCAGAAGCTCTTTGGCTTTGAGCTGAAGGAGGGCAAGTCCAGCATCTTCGTTGGAGGAATACGCCCCGGCTCGATCGAGGTCTCCAAAGAGGATAAGAACGAACGCTGCCACATTGCCGTGCGCGTGGCTGATTTCGAGGCGGCCGTGGCTCATCTCCAGCAGCTCGGCATCGAGTTTGAGGAAGCGAAGATCAGGCCGGATCTTAAGTCGGTCTTTCTTAAGACCGCCGATCCGGCCGGCAATCTGGTGCATTTGATCTGGCGAGTGTGAGACCGCCGGTATTAATAACTCTGCTCAATCGAAAGGTGAAGCATGAACCCACTACCTTTAAGAAAAGTACCCGGCGAGAAGTCGCAAAAATATTTAAAGCTTTCCGGCGTTTATGAACCCTCCGCCTCGCTGGATCAGGTGCCGCTCGTCTGGGATCACGCCGAGCGCGTCTGGGTGACCGATGTGGACGGCAACCGCTACCTTGATTTCACCTCGGGCGTGCTGGTCACCAATCTGGGACATAGCCATCCCGCCCTGGTAAAAGCCGTCCAGGAGCAGGCCGAACGCCTGATGAACTGCTACTCGTTCCCAACGGTCGAGCGGGTGACCCTGGCCGAAAGCCTGGTCAAATCCCTGCCGTCCAATCTGGACCGCGTCTTCCTCCTCTCGACCGGGGCCGAGGCCACCGAGGCGGCCACTCGCATCGCCAAACGCTACACCGGTAAGCACGAGGTACTGGCCTTCTACGGCGCTTTCCACGGCCGCACCTACGGCGCGATGAGCCTGGCCGGCAGTGCCTCCACCCGGCGCAAATTCGGGCCTTCCGTGCCGGGGGGCGTCATCGCGCCGTATGCCTACTGCTACCGCTGCATCTACGACAAGAAGTTTCCGGAGTGTCAGTATTACTGCATCCAGGTCCTCGACCGTATCGTTGCTTCTTCCTCGACCGACGACCTCGGCACGGTGATTGTCGAACCCTACCAGGGCACGGCCGGCTTCGTCTATCCGCCCGATGGCTGGCTGAAGGAGCTGGAAAAATGGGCAAGGGAACGCGAACTGGTGCTGATCGTGGACGAAGTACAGTCCGGCTTCGGTCGGACGGGCAGGCTGTATGCCATTGAATGGGAGGACGTACACCCGCAGATGCTCTGCCTGGGGAAAGGCCTGGGCAGCGGCGTGGCGTCCTCAGCGGTGGCAGCCGAGTCGAAAATCCTGGATTGCATGGCGCCTGGTGAATTGTCCAGCACCTGGGGTGGAAACCCGCTGGCCTGCGCCGCATCCCTGGCGGTGTTGCAGGTAATGAAGGATGATAAACTTCCCGAGAACGCCGAGCGGGTCGGCAAAGTATTGAAAGCCGCCTTGAAGGAGGTGCAGAAGAGACAGCCCTGCCTGGGAGATGTCCGTGGCAGAGGGCTGGTGATCGGATTGGAGTTCGTCGATCCCCAGGACCGTTATACCCCGGCGCCACAGCTGACGAAGAAGATTACCCTCAAGGCGGCTGAACGCGGTCTGCTCCTCGGCAAACTGGGACTTTACGGCAATGTCATCCGGGTCGCCCCGCCCCTCGTGATCACGGAGGAGGAAGCCCTATTGGGCGTCCAGATCATGGAAAGCTCGATCACAGAGGCGTTGAAGTAGGAAGGAAAAAGAACTGGTGGAGGCTTGAAATGAACACTGCCGTAAATCGTGTTGTCACCCTGGGCGAGATCATGCTGCGCTTGAAGTCACCAGGGTTTGAACGTCTGCTGCAATCGCCCATCCTGGAGGCAACCTTCGGGGGCGGGGAAGCCAATGTCGCCGCTTCCCTGGCGAATTTCGGATTGGATGTAGCTTATGTGACGGTGCTGCCCAGGAATGCGGTCGGGGATGCTTGCATTTCTTTCCTGCAGAGCCGGTCGATCGACACCTCTTTGATCGTGCGGGGTGGCGAGAGGCTGGGAATTTATTTTATCGAGGCGGGGGCAAACCAGCGCCCCTCCGTGGTCGTTTATGACCGGGCTGGTTCGGCGATCGCCAATGCCGAAGCGGACAAACTGGATTGGGACGGGATCTTCAAAGGAGCCAGCTGGTTCCATATCACCGGGATCACCCCGGCCCTCAGCCAGCGCGCGGCCGATCTATCCCTCCTGGCAGTCCACAAGGCGAAGGAACACGGCCTGACCGTCTCGTGTGATTACAACTATCGCAAGAACTTGTGGAAATATGGGAAGAGGGCTCCCGAGGTAATGACCGAAATCGTCAAGGAGGTGGACGTAGGCATCGCCAATGAGGAGGACTGCCAGAATGCACTGGGGATCACCGTGGAGGATGGCGCCTGGGAGAAAGATATTAAGGTCGGGGCGCTAAATGCTGATAAGTACCGGGCGCTGAGTGAAAAGGTGCTCGAGATATTTCCGAACCTAAAATTCCAGGCGATCACCCTGCGCGAGAGCTACAGCGCTGACCATAATGGCTGGTCGGGGTGCCTCCACGACCGTCAGGCTTTCATCGTCGGCCCGCACTATGATATTCCCGATATCGTCGACCGCGTAGGAGGCGGGGATGCTTTTGCAGCCGGGCTGATCTACGCGCTACTGGCCGGGAAGAGCCACGAGGATGCATTGGGTTTTGCGATCGCAGCTTCCTGCCTCAAGCATTCGATCCCGGGGGACATCAACCGGGTGAGTATCAACGAGGTAAACCAACTGCTCGGGGGCGATGCCTCCGGTCGTGTCCAGAGGTAAACCGTTCAAAACCCAAACGCATGATTGTCTTACTGAAGTGGTAAGTAACAATAAAGATTTATCCCAGAAAGTGCCTCTTTATGGCATGTTCTGGGATAAAAAAGCAGAATAGAGATTTTGTTTATCTATCGCCCGTTCTCTTGGGCATTCGTCCAGCCCGCAAGGGGGTGGGCGTGCGTGTATCATCTGTCATCTGTAAGTGTGTAAGGGGGTTAAAGACCCCCCCTTACTTACACATTACTTACCGTAAGCCCTTACTCAGAATTTAGTCAAGGGAACTACCGCTGGGGGCCGACCGCACCCGCGCTCCCCCATCTACGGTAAATGATCACTTCCACTCCGAAAAATCCCACTTCCCCATCGCCATCCGCAGTTCCGACTTCCCGTGCAAGTTGAACTTCACCAGCGCAATCCGCACGAATGTACTAAAACCTGCTCAATATCTGCACAGCTTTGCGGGCTTCCTGTGTCAGTTGCATCATACGCGCCTTGAGAGATTCACGTGAATCGCCCGCAATCTGCTGGAAGTAAGGATCCGATTCTATTGGCGACAACCCTGGCTCATAAGCTTTTTGAAGCAGAGCTGCCCCGGTAGAGCCAGCCAGCGCCAGCACAATAAGGCTACGTTCGTAAAGGTCTTGCCGGTCTTTTTGACAATGCTTATCGCAAAAGCAGAGATATCCGCCCTGTGTTCCCACCATGCGACCAGGGCGTCCCGTGTGCCATCTCTGGCGGCGATTTTGTGTTAGAATAGAACTCCTGTTCTGCTTTCTTGCTTACCTCCCCGGAACCCTTATGAATTTCAAACTGAACGCCCCCTTCCAGCCCACCGGCGACCAGCCGGAAGCCATCCGTCAGCTTGTAGACGGCGTCCAGCGCGGACTCAGGCACCAGGTCCTGCTCGGCGCGACCGGCACCGGCAAGACTTTCACCATCGCCTCGGTCATCCAGCAGTTGCAGAAACCAGCCCTCATCATGGCCCACAACAAAACCCTGGCGGCGCAACTGTATTCCGAGTTCCGCGAGTTCTTCCCGGAAAATGCCGTCTCGTACTTTGTCTCGTACTACGATTACTACCAGCCGGAAGCCTATGTTCCGCGCCATGACCTGTTCATCGAAAAAGAGACCGAGATCAACGAGGAGATCGAGCGCCTGCGGTTGGCAGCCACCACTGCTTTAATGTCACGCCGGGATGTCATCATCGTCGCATCGGTCTCCTGTATCTACGGTCTGGGCAACCCGGAAGAGTATGGCAAGGGTGTGGTGGGACTGCACGTCGGCGAAATCACCCGGCGCAACGCCCTGATCCGTCAACTGGTGGACGGACAGTACCAGCGCAATGACATGGAACTGCGTCCCGGGACCTTCCGCGTGCGCGGCGACACCCTGGAGATCATCCCCGCCTACGAGAACAAGCGCGGCTACCGGGTCACTTTCTTCGGGGACGAGGTGGAGCGCATCTCGGAAGTCAATCCGCTGACCGGCGAAATTCTCTCCCAGCCGGAACAGGTGGATATCTACCCCGCAAAGCACTATCTGGCCGGGGATGACCGGCTCAAAGAATCCATCGCCAATATTGAAAAAGAACTGGAAGAGCGGGTTGCTTTCTTCAAAGCCAACGAGAAATTGCTCGAAGCCCAGCGCATCGAGCAGCGCACAAGCTATGACCTGGAGATGCTCAGGGAAGTGGGTACCTGCGCGGGGATCGAGAACTACTCGCGCCAGCTCGACCAACGCGCAGCCGGAACACATCCCTGGACGCTGGTGGATTTTCTGCCCAGCGATTACCTGCTGGTGATTGACGAGTCGCACATGAGCATCCCGCAGATCCGCGGCATGTACAAAGGCGACCGTTCCCGCAAAGAGACGCTGGTGGAATATGGTTTCCGCCTTCCCTCGGCGCTGGATAACCGCCCGCTCAAGTTCGACGAGTTCGAGCAGGTGATGGGCAGCACCATCTACACCTCCGCCACGCCGGGGCCATACGAGATGGGCCACGCCGAACAGGTGGTGGAACAGATCATCCGCCCAACCGGCCTGGTGGACCCGGAAGTGGAGGTCCGCCCGACGAAGGGCCAGGTGGATGACCTGGTGAAGGAGATCCGGGCACGGGTCGAGAACGGGCAGCGGGTTTTAGTTACTACACTTACGAAGCGCATGTCCGAAGACCTGTCGGAGTACCTGATGGAACTCGGCATCAAGGTCCACTACCTGCACTCGGAAGTGGAGACACTGGAACGGATTGGCATCCTGCGCGACCTGCGCCTGGGCGTGTTTGATGTGATCGTGGGCATCAACCTGCTGCGTGAGGGCCTCGACCTGCCGGAGGTTTCCCTGGTGGCAATCCTGGATGCGGACAAGGAAGGCTTCCTGCGCTCGGACACAGCCCTCATCCAGACCACCGGGCGCGCTGCCCGTCACATCAACGGACGGGTCATCATGTACGCCGACCGCATCACCGACTCGATGCGCCGGGCGATGGATGAGACCAGCCGCCGGCGGGCCAAGCAGGTCAAGTACAACCAGGAACACGGTATCACCCCGGTCAGCATCCACAAGGCCATCCGCGACCTGATCGATCAAATGTCGCCCCGAGCAGTGTCCGAGATGAAGGGCGAATACAAGACCGGCAAACACAAGGATGTAACCTCGCGCACGGAGCTGCAGAAGGTTATCGCTGAGATGGAAAGACAAATGAAAGAAGCCGCCAAGAACCTGGAATTCGAGCGCGCCGCGGCCCTGCGCGACGAGATGTACGAGTTGAAATCCATCCTGGCGCAGGATGAAAGTCTCAAACCCTGGGAACGGCTTAAGTTGTTGGCTGGGGAGGAATAGACCCTATAACAATTGCATCCCCCGAATCAACCCTGAAATAAACCTGGCGTGGACCCCTGTTACCGCCTTGACAATCATTTCCAGAAAAACACAATCATTGTTCTTTTCCTTTACTTCCAGCCGTATTCTCCGCGCAACGGGACGAACGCCACCGCCAGGTTAACCTGGCGCTCGAATTCCTGACCTGTCCGTCTCCAGACTTCCAGTTGCTGGAAGCCGCGGCTCCCCACCGGGATGACCAGCCGGCCACCTTCGGCTAACTGGTCAAGCAACGGCTGCGGCGCGGACGGGGCAGCGGCTGCCACCAGAATCCCATCATAGGGAGCAGTTTCCGACCAGCCCAGCGACCCGTCTCCGGCATGAACATGAACGTTGGCATAACCCAGATCGGTCAGGGTCCTGGCGGCCTGCGCGGCCAGATCAGGGATCACTTCTACAGTGTGCACTTCTACTGCCATCTGCCCAAGTACCGCCGCCTGGTAACCAGAACCGGTGCCGACTTCCAACACACGGTCGGTGGACTCCACTTGCAGCAATTCGGTCATCAAGGCGACGATATAAGGCTGGGAAATCGTCTGTCCGTGGCCGATGGGCAGCGGACCGTCCGCATAGGCCCAGGGCAGATCGTCAGCAGGAACGAACAGATGGCGCGGCACAGATTCCATAACGGCCAGCAGGCGCGGGTTCAGCACGCCGCGGGCGGCTATCTGTTCCTCGACCATACGCTTGCGCGCAATCCGAAACTCATCTTCGTTCATTGCAGACCCCTGCGATCAGCCGGTCCACTTTACCCATCGGGTAGTTGCCCAGGTCAGCCGGGATAACCCAGGCCAATCCGGCGGCTTCAATCGGCTTTGGTTCGCCATCCGTCAATTCACACAGAAAGGCATGCAGGGTAATCCGAAAGTGGGTATAGGCGTGCTGGTAAATTCCAAAGGCCTCGCCTACATGAATTTCCGCACCAAGTTCTTCCCGGATTTCGCGAGCGAGACAGGCTTCGAGTGTTTCGCCTTTCTCAACCTTGCCTCCGGGGAACTCCCACATGCCACCCAGCAGTCCTTTCGACGGGCGCTTCGCCAGCAGGATTTTCCCGTCCCGCCGCAGCACTGCCGCGGTGACAGTATAATGCGGCACTTCGGTTTTGGGCTTCAGCACCGGGCGCTGTTCCTGGAGGCCGAGCGCCCGCGCCTTGCACAATTCACTGAGCGGACAGAACAGGCAGGTTGGGTTACGCGACAGGCAGAGCGTGGCGCCCAGGTCCATCATCGCCTGGTTGTAATCCCCGGCATGGCCCTTCGGCAGGTGTCTTTCGGCCAGCGCCCACAGGATCCCTTCACCCGCCGGGGCATCGGCAGGTTCGACCACATCAAAGACCCGCGCAAAAACTCGCCGCAGGTTACCGTCCAGCGTGGCAACATCCAGACCAAAGGCCATCGAAGCAATTGCGCCGACCGTATACCGTCCAATGCCGGGGAGTTTGCGCAGCGAGGTCAAATCGTGCGGCAGTTCCCCGCCGTAGATATCTACGACAATCCTGGCGGCCTTGTGCAGGTTGCGCGCCCGGCTGTAATAACCGAGTCCCTCCCAGAGTGAAAGGATATCCTGCTCGGAAGCGGCCGCCAGCTCCCGCACGCTCGGGAAACGTTCCATCCAGCGCTCAAAGTATGGAATAACCGCCTCGACGCGCGTCTGCTGAAGCATGATCTCTGAGACCCACACCGCGTAAGGGTCCGGGTGACCGCGCCAGGGCAGTTCCCGTCCATGACGGGCGTACCAGTCCAGGATTATGTCGGAAAATTCAGTCATACTAAAAACGGTGGGTGTCTAAAGAAAGTGGGGTTTTTAACACGAATTGCACGAAACTCACGGGTTGAACAATATTAAAAACGAAGAACGCATTTATTTACCCTGCGCTCTTCGTATCACTCGGCTTCTCTAGAAAATTAAAATTGGAATCCGCTGCGCGCCGGGATAATCTTGTACGAGAAATTCTGCACCATTGCAAAGAGTTTGTCCTGCAACTGGGTCCAACTATCCGAATTCAAGGCGCGTTGCACATCCGGTAGATCTTCAGCCAAGATGCTGACTTGGATCTGCGGATAATCTCCGAAGACAGTCGCCCAGGCTTCCGCCGGCTGGAGTCCCAATCGCTGAACACCGGGGACAAATTCATTGATAACAAACTCAAAATAATCCTGTTCGTGATCTGGAGCAATATCCCAGGTCATAACGAGTTTGACAGCCATCTCTAAACGCTCACCGCATACCCAAGGGTAATCAAGACAATGCTACTCCCGCTGGTAATCCAGCACGATCACCTTCGTCTCGTCCGGCAGGGATGACTTGGTAACTTTAAGCGTGGGCATCGTTTCAGCCTCGTGCAAACCCATTTCCTTCATAAACTTGTCCAGCTTGTCGAGCTGCACTTTGGCCTCCTGGGCATAGAAGTGCATGGGGATAACGATGTTCGGCTCCAGCAGGCTGACCACTTCCGCGGCCTTGGCTGCGTTCAACCCGGTCCCGCCGCCGACTGGGACAAGCGCCACATGCACCGTCCCCAGCGCCTCAATCTCAGCCTGAGTCGGAACCGAGCGCAGGTCACCCAGGTGTGCGACCGTGATACCCATGTAATCGAACACAAACAACGTATTACGCGGTTTATCGGCCGCCGCTTTCTTGCCCGATACATCCGTTTGCACGCCAGTAATAAAGACGCCGCCAATCTCGAATTCGCCCGGCCCGGTGATCGCGTGACTGTAGCCCTTGACCGTGCTCAGGCAGTTATGTCCCGGCGCATCGTGACTGGAAGTAACAATATCGGCCTTGAGCTTAAGCGGCTCGTAGCCAACCGTCTCAGCGTCGAACGGGTCGGTGACGACCGTCGCCATACCGCGCTCGGTCAGTCGAAAACAGGAATGTCCGTACCAGGTAATCTCCATAGAATTCTCCGTGAAAGCTATTATACCCGTATAATAAAAGGGATGGAAATTGCACTGAAACCCCGCTGCACCCCCGGCGCTTCGGTGAACCGGACAGAGAATGGCTGGCGACTGGATATCCCTGCTGGAGCGCGGGGGGCCTATCGTCTGGCCCAGCTCGACGACTACGCTGCCTTATCCCGCAGGCATTTCCACCACGCCACACCTTGGACCTTGAGCCTGCACGCCAAAGTCTCCGCCTTGAATCTTCCCGGCACGTGGGGGTTCGGGCTGTGGAACGATCCATTCGGCTTTTCGCTCGGCTTCGGCGGCACAGCGGGACGGTTACCGGTCCTGCCGAACGCCGCCTGGTTTTTTCATGCCTCCCCGCCAAACTGGCTATCCTTTCGCGACGAAATCCCCGCCCACGGCTTTTTTGCCGGGACGCTCCACTCGCCGCGCGTCCCGCCCCTGCTGCTTGCGCCGGCGCTCCTCGCTTTGCCCTTCCTGGCCCTGAGACCCATCTCCCGTCTCCTGCGGCAGCTGGCAAGCCAAACGCTCCGGCAAGACGCGGCGGCGATAACTGTAGATGTTACCAGGTGGCACGAATATTCCATACAATGGCTACGCGAATTTACCGAATTCAAAATAGACGGTGAAACCATCCTGCAATCATCTATTTCCCCGGCTCCCCCGCTTGGGCTGGTACTCTGGATGGATAACCAGTTCGCCGCCTGGAATTCTGAAGGACGGCTCGGTTACGGCACGCTGGACAACCCGGCGGCATGGTTGGAATTAAAAACCTTCGAAAAGAACGGTTAATTATTTCCCTGTTTTACTGCTTCTTGCATAAATCTATGAACTTTCCTGTATCGAAGGGCTCGAAAATAACAGGATTTTGGTTCAGATATTTACGCAGTACGCTGTAAATCAGGAGAGAAGTTTACCTGATGAATCTTGATGTTCGCCGCCTTTAGGAAATTCATTGCATACTCGTCTGTATGGTAGGCTACGCTGTATACCAGCCGAGTGATGCCGGCATTGATCAATGCCTTGGTACAATTGATGCAGGGAAGATGCGTAACGTAACAGGTAGCACCCTTCGTCGAAACCCCATGCAAGGCGCCCTGAATGATCGCGTTCGTCTCGGCATGGATGGTGCGTATACAATGGCCGTCCACCATTAAGTGACCATCTTCATCGCAGTGCGGTTGTCCAACAGGTGAGCCATTGAACCCGGTGGTCAGGATGCGTTTATCAAGCACCAATACACAGCCGACAAAGGCCCGATCACAGGTACTGCGCTCCGAAACGGCATACGCAATCTTCATAAAATAAGAATCCCAATCTGGACGCATCTGGTTTCCTCTCGTAAAAGATTAGCAAACTGCAATGATTATACTGCTCCTTGCAAAAATTTCTGAACTGAAGCAGCCAAAAAGCAGGAAAAAAACGAACATTTGGGTTCAAATATTTACGCTGTACCCTGTAATACTGCTTGGATTTATTGCATCATAATCTACCTTGGGTCTTTGGGAATTCCCGTAATAGAGGGAAAGATATGGGGGTGTTGGGCGGGCTTCGCCCGCCCAACACCCCGCATTTACCCCATCGCCACGGCGATTCCCTGAAAATCTCTATCTTGTGGTCTTGTTTATTACTTCACGTATCTCATCGGGGATGAACGGCACATTCAGCGTATCATACAGCTCCCACGTCTCAATCAGGCTCGTGCATGAGCCAGGCTCAAGCATTGTCAAAGGGCCTAAACTTTCCAATTCCACAAACCGGTCATTGCAAAATGATTCTGCATTGCAGCCACCATCAGGATATATTTCACCCGGATGGATGTCGAACGTCTTGCGAAACAGGAGACCGTCCAGCCAGTAAGCCAGCCAACCATACGGGTTATAGTACCCGATTTTGGCAGGAGGCAAGTTCGGGTTTGCGCGGATCAGGAT
>Ga0209182_10000306_pt1 | contig 12700 bp, 6 predicted proteins | sample LakBais05cmmetaG_FD_185474 | JGI IMG/M metagenome (GOLD analysis project Ga0209182, IMG submission 185474) | Lake sediment microbial communities from Lake Baikal, Russia to study Microbial Dark Matter (Phase II) - Lake Baikal sediment 0-5 cm... | ecosystem: Environmental > Aquatic > Freshwater >...
GGGCGGAACTTCGGAATGACCCTGCGGATTCGTCGATAAATACTAGGCGACTACTCGTTACTGATGCCAGGTCGATAGGAGTCTGGTCCGCTTTCAAAGCGTAGTCGTCCTATTCTCCGGGAAGCTTGTTTCTCAGGCCCGATCCGTTACCTGGTGACAAGGGCTGTCGTCGACAGTAATCAGCCTGGTTGCGAAAAGCGGACTTACCAGGACTCAAGGTCGTCCAGACCAAGGACTCCGTCCACATTGAATTCAACGGAGTTAGTGGTGATGATTAGAAACACGGCCAGAAATTCGACCTTGGTTCGATTTGCCGAGAAGTAACCGCTATTTCCTGGGCTGCACGCATCCTTGGCAACCCACAGCCGCAAAAAGGCACGATTAATGGATAACAGCACCGTAAGCGTGAGATCCTGAGCAACGCGGTGTGGGGGATTTTGGAGAGCCGTCCAATCCAACAAGGAAACGGACATCCTCGGATTCTGCCGGGAGGGATAGCTCTTGCGAAATCCCCTTGGCATTCACAATCTTTCAGTGGAGCGAAGGGCTGTTCGCGCAGGCGAGCCTACTGCAAACTTGGCGGAATGGTTCCGGGCGCACTTGAAGTAGTCGCCAGGGCAACCCGGATGGGAATCCGAGTTGCAAGCGCCAAGGGAAGCGTGCTGGTGTATGCTTGGACGATGACCGGGAACCAAGAATGGAATTCCCGGTTAAATTAGCTTGACAACAGGATGGCCTTCGTCTATTCCTAGGACAATCCCTGCATGAGAAGTGGACCATGCGAAAACATTTTGGGGCCCTCATAGAGTGTGTTGCGCTATCCGTTTGCCTGTTTCTTCGCCTTACTTCCCTCGGTGTTGGTCAAACAACCTTCTCATCGATTACCGGGACGGTGACGGACCCGAGTGGCGCGGTCATTCCGGGAGCGAACGTCACCGTCACCAACGAGGGAACACAGATCGCGCGCCAAGTCACCACCGGCGCGAGCGGCGTGTTCAACGTCCCCAACCTCAATGTGGGGACCTACCGGGTTACGGTCACAGCGCCGGGATTTGCCAGGTTCCAGAGGGCCGGATTGGTCTTGACTGCGAACCAGGTTCTCAATGTGGACGCGAAGCTGGAGTTGGCCGCGACCGCCACCGTTACGGAGGTCCGGGCCGGCACGCCCGCGATTAATACGGAAACCAGTTCCCTGTCCGGTGTGACAACGAGTCAGCAGCTGCAGCAGCTACCCCTGGAAATGTCGCGTCACAAGGCCGACAAAGGCTTCTACACGTTTGCCTTGCTCAACACAGGGACGAGCTCCGTCACGTACACCAGCCTGCCGATCGTCAACGGCGTGCGCGAAGGGACCGGGACGTTACCGACCATGGACGGTATTGCGGTGATGGGTTACGCGCTCGGCGCCAGTCCCGTCCAACCCAGCATGGATGGGGTGCAAGAGGTCAATGTCGTGACGGCCAATCCTCCTGCCGAATTTGCGGTGGCCGCGAACTTTACGGTGGTCACGAAGTCAGGTACCAACGACTTTCATGGAGCGGCTTTCTACACTTACAACGGCAACGCCCTGAACGCGCGCAACTTCTTCAGCGACTCGACGCCCTTCCGCGTTTATAACAACTTTGGGGGCCACGTGGGTGGACCGATCAAGAAGAACAAGGCCTTCTTTTTTGCCGACTACGAAGGTTCGCGAGAAAAAGCGAAGAACCTCATGCTTGTGGACAGCCCTCTTCCGGAATGGCGAAGGGGGGACTTTTCGGGCCTGTGCGCGACGTACGATGCCGGTGGGATGTGCACCGACCCGGATGGCACCCAGTTGACCAACCCGTTCACTGGACAGCCGTTCCCGAACAACCTGATCCCTGATGGGATGATCAGCTCGGTCGCGCAAAAAGTACAAGATGGCCTCTTCCCGCTGCCCAACTCCGGCCCCCTGGGCGAGCTGTCCAGCAACTACCAGAACCAGTTTCCCGGGACCACCGGCTTCACCCGGTTTAATCAATTTGACGTCCGCGTGGACTATAACTTCAGCGCGCGGGATGTGATCTTTGGTCGCGTGAGTTGGCGGCGCATGCCCCTGGACTATACGGATCTCGTCCCGACTATCGGCCGCGTGACCCAGACCCGTTTCGGACACAGCACGGTCGTTTCGTGGACCCACACCTTCTCACCGGTCCTGGTAAATGAATTTCGCACGGGCGCCACATACCACCGCAACCAGTATTACCCTGACGTCGTTGGCAGCGATTTGATCCAGCAGTTCGGCATTCAGGGCATCACGACCGTCGGCATTCATAATGCGCCGATCTTGCGCGTCGATCCCGTGACGTACATCGACTACGACGACTACGACGATTCTTTCTACGACAACCCAGGGATCACCTGGGAATGGACCGACAATTTGAGTTGGACGCGCGGAAGGCATTTCCTGAAATTCGGATTCGACGCGGTTCGCGACCAACTCAACCAAAAATCCATTACCTCGCTGGTGTACGGCGCGTATAACTTTCCGGGCGTATTCACGGGCTTCGGCTACGCGGATTTCTTGCTGGGAATCCCGGAAACTACGGAGCTGGCGGTCCCTACCCCTCCGCGCTACGAACGAGGGACGACGATGGGCCTGTACGCGCAGGACCAGTTTAAAGTCAGCCGTAGCCTCACGCTGAACTATGGGCTGCGCTGGGAATTGCAAGTGCCTTACCACCATAAATTCGGGGCGATGTACAGCTTCGACCCGCAAACGGGGGCGCTGGTCATACCGGACAACGGTGTCTCACAGCTCAATCCGTATTTCCCGTCCAACATCCCGGTGGTGACGGCTTCCAAGGCTGGCTATCCGGCGAACTCGTTGCTCGACTTTCGCAAGGGTTACTTTCAGCCCCGCTTTGGCTTTGCTTACAAACTGTTTGGCAGCGACAAAACCGTCATCCGCGGTGCCTATGGAATCTATAGCAACTTGGTGGACAAGCTGATCATGCACGACATGGGTGGCGGACCCTTCTCCGGTAGCGCGACCTATATCAACTCCATCACCAATGGCGTGCCGCTGTTTAGCTTTCCCAACCCCTTTCTGAGCTCGGCCATCGCTCCGGTGGGCACTCAGGATGTGCAGGGCAAGGACCCGCATATGAAAATGCCGTATACACAGCAGTGGAACTTGACCGTCGAGCGGGAAGTGGGCCAGGTCGGTTTCCGCGTTTCGTATGTGGGCACGCGAACGACGAACCTGATTTACCGGCGCAACTTAAACCAGCTTCCGGCGAGTACGACCCCGTTCTCGATCAGCAACCGACCTTATCCCCTCTACAACAACATCATCTGGTCGGAGAACGGCGGCAACGAGTTTTACAGTGGGCTGGAAGTCGCCGCAACGAAGAAGTACGGTAAGAACCTCTCGTTCAACACCGGCTGGACTTGGGCCCGAGATTTGACAGATACGCAAGATTCGGGGGCCGGTGGCTCGAATTATGGCGGCCAGGTGATTCAAAACCAGTTTGACCGTGCGGTGGAAAAGGCCAATAACGGGCTCACGACCGCCCAACGCGCCTACATCTCCGCAATTTATACTCTGCCCTTTGGACAGAATCAGCGCTTTTTGGGCAATGCCAATCCTTGGGTCAAGGGATTGCTGGGCGGGTGGACCACAGGCTGGAATGTCAATCTGCAAACCGGCCAGTACTTCACCCCCTCGTTCAGGGGTTTCGATCCTTCCAACACTGCCACTTTTGGAGGGCAACCGGACCGCATCGCCGACGGCAACCTGCCGAGCGGCGACCGCACCATCAACCATTGGTTTGATGCAACCGCCTTCGCGATTCCAGGATGCCCCAGCGACAACCCAGTTTGCACAGATCCCGCCAACGTGGGCAGGTTCGGCAATACAGGGCTCAACGTACTCACGGGTCCCGGGATCGCCAACTTAGACTTTGCCTTAATGAAGTACTTCACCCTGCGAGAAAACGTGCGGCTCCAGTTCCGTGTAAACATGGTGAATGCTTTTAATCACCCCAACTTCAAGGTACCGCGGTCTAACATCAGTTCTCGGGGTACGGTCGCGACGATCAACTCAATGGCTCAGGTCTTGAACGGCGAGCCCGCGACGCGAGAAATCGATTTTGGTTTGCGCCTGGAGTTCTAGGGCATGAAGTCGAGGGCGGGGCGTTGCGCGTCCCGCCTCTTCCCCACAACGGCGCACAGCTCCATGCCGTCCCTCGCACGACTATAAAAACGCTAGGAGAGCGAGTATGCGGAAGAAACTCACGTCTCTCATCCTGGTATTTTTGTTTGCATTGGCTGGCCTAGGATTCCTTGAAGGCAGGGGAAATGCCGGACAAACGGTTGAAGGAAGCAAGGAAGGGATTTCCCCACCAGCTTGGCTGGCAAACGAGCCTCTTATCGTCGTCGGCAATTGGGATAGCATGCCCATCTTCCGGCGCCGCGTAGGCGGCAATCCTATCTGGCAGGAGGATGACTATCGCAAAGAACAGATCGAAGAGACGGTAAGAAAGCTGAAGGATCTGGGCGTGACCATGGCGATCATTTGCTTCTACAAGGGGTTCGGCCTGGAAGCCGAAAAGGACCACCAGGAAGATGCCCGCAAGCTCGCCGCTTTGCTCCACAAATACGGCATCCGAGTGGGCGTGTATATCGGCAGCACGATTGCCTACGAAACGTTTCTGCTGGAAAAACCCGAAGCCGAAAACTGGTTTGTTCCTGATTTTATGGGCAAGCCGGTCTTTTATGATGACCAGACCTTCCGCAAGCGAGTCTATTTCATGCACCCGGGCTATCGGGACTATATGAAACGGGTGCTTCGGCTTGCCGTCGAAGATCTGAAGGTCGATGACATCGATTTCGACAATACAAGCATGCAGGCTCAACCGGCGATCTTTCAACACCCGCTGGCGATTCAAGATTTTCGCAACTATCTGCGGAACAAGTACCCGCCGGCGACCCTGAAGAAGAGATTAGGATTTTCGGATGTTCGTTACGTCCTGCCCCCGCGATGGGACAAACCGCTCCGAACCATCAACGATCCGCTCTTTCAAGAGTGGGCCGATTTTCGCTGCCACCAGCTCAACAGCTACTACGCGGAAATGGCGCAGTTCATTCGCGGAATGAACCCCAACATCGCGATCTCGACGAACCCCCATTCGGGAATATCAGGACGAAACACCGTTTGGGATCAAGGCATCGATTATCCCGGATTGTTGCCTTATATGGACATCGTCTGGACCGAGGAAGGAAATGAAGCGGGCGTCACACCCGAGGGGATCTTGGTCTCGAAAATCCGCACCTACAAAATGGCAACCGTTCTGAACAAGCGAGTGTTGACCTACACTGCCGAGATTTCCCCGGCCGGCACCCTCGTATCTGGAAAGGCCGGGGGGAAACTGCAAATGGCTGAGTCGATGGCCTATAACCGTCAAAGCCTAGGTATGGTCGGAGACGTGCTGGCGGGTTACGCCCTTCCGGAAGATCAGCGCAAATACATCAAGTTCTTCGTCAACAATTTTGAAGATTTCCGCGATGTGGATAACGTAGCCGATGTCGCCGTACTCCACTCCCATTCGAGCATGGGTTTCAACACCGACCGCCCGTGGCAGAGCGCGATGCTTTTCGAACAGGTGTTGATCCAGACGAAAGTTCCCTTCGATATTATCTTCGATCAGAATCTAAAAGACCTTTCAAAGTACCGCGTTCTGGTTCTGCCCGACCAAGAGTGTTTGAACGATGAACAGCTTGATTTGATCAGAAGGTTCGTCAATCAGGGCGGCGGTCTTGTAGCCACGGAGCACTCGTCCTTATATACGGAATGGCGGCAGAGAAGGCGCGATTTTGGGCTAAAGGACCTTCTGAAAGTGGACGCGCCCCCCTGGCATGGCGCAAACGAACCAGAAGAACTTTTGAAGACCGGGCCGGTGCGCAACCTGATCGGACGAGGGCGGGTGGTGTACGTCCCGGAAGTGAAGCCCGCCACCGAGAAGCCCCCCACGGCGCCGATGACCAGCCAGTACTGGAAGCTTCCGGTCAATTGGGAGGAACTGGCCACCGCCGTAAGATGGGCGGCCGGCGACAATGTTTCGCTTGAGGTCAAGGCGCCGCTTACGGTGACTGCAGAGCTGATGGAGCAGAAAAAGAGCAACAAACTGCTGGTGCACCTCCTTAACTATGATGTGCAGCGATTCCCTATCGTCAGTAACATTGAGATTATTCTGAAGATCCCGGATGGCGGAAAAGTGGAAGAGATTTCTCTCCTCTCGCCGGACGAAGAGAAGGCCCAGCCTGCAACCTATGCTGCAAGGAACAAAAGAATTGTAGTCAACGTGCCGCACCTGAAAACGTATAGCCTTATTGTAGTGAGGTTACAACATCCATGAAGAGGCAAGCCAACCGAGTTTGTTTGGGGGCCGCCATTCTGGCCCTCCTTTCGGTACTTATATCCCCGGCAAGTTCCAGCCGCGAGGCGGCCGCGCAGAAGGCAGAAGAACTGAAGCCCAGACCGGCATGGCTCAGTAGCACGCCGCTTGTCCTGGTATCGAATCACGACAGCATGCCCATCTTCCAAAGACGCAGGGGCGGCAATCCGACTTGGCAGGAAGAAGATTACGAAAGAGAACACACCGAGGAAGCCATCGAGAAACTCAAGGACCTTGGCGTGACGGTGGTCATCGTCCACTTCTATAAAGGGTTCGGCCTGGAGGCGGAAGGAGAACACCTTGAAAAAGCCAGGCATCTGGCCGCCATCATCAAAAAGCACGGGCTGCGATTAGGCGTCTATGTCGGCAGTACGATCGCCTACGAAACCTTCTTACTCGAAAAACCTGAGGCGGAGGGATGGTTTGTTCCGGATTTTCTGGGCAGGCCGGTCTTCTATGATGACCAGACTTTTCGCAAGCGGGTCTATTTCATGCATCCTGGCTACAGAGATTACATCAGGCGAGTTCTGAGAATCGCCGAGGAGGATTTCAAAGCGGACCTGATCCACTTCGATAATACAAGCATGCAAGCCGAGCCCGCCATTCTCCAGCACCCTCTGGCTGTTGAGCAGTTCCGAGATTTCTTGAGAAACAAATATTCCGCCGAAGAGCTTAAGAAAAGACTCGGCTTCTCGGATATTCGTTACGTACTCCCCCCCCGATACGACCGGCCGATGAGCGTAATCAATGATCCCCTTTTTCAAGAGTGGGCCGATTTTCGGTGCCTGACTTTAAGTAACTACTATGCGGAAATGGAAGACCTGCTCCGGGGACTGAACCCTGAAGTAGCAGTGGAATCGAACCCTCACTCCGGTATATCCGGCCGAAACACCATCTGGGAACAGGGGGTTGATTATCCGAGACTGCTCTCCCACATGGATGCTGTCTGGACCGAGGAGGGAGATGCCGCAGGAGTTGGCAAGGATGGAATCCTGGCGAGTCGGATCAGAACATTCAAGATGGCCAGTACTCTGCACAATACTCTGTTTGTTGGTACAGGGGGCCAGGGCGGAAGCACGCTGCAGATGGCCGAGTCGATGGCTTTTGGCCGCCAATGCCTCGGGGACGTGGGTGGCGTTTTGGCCGGGTACGACCTGCCGGCAGACCAGCGGAGGTACATCAGATTCTTCCATCAGAACTTCGAGCACTATCGGGACGTGGAAAACGTTGCAGACGCTGCAGTGCTTCATTCCTTTGCAACCATGGGCTTCAACAATGACCGCCCAGCCGTCAGCACCATGCTCTTCGAACAAGCGTTAATTCAGGGACACGTTCCGTTCGACATCATCTTTGATGACAATCTAAGAGATCTTTCGAAGTACCGCGTACTGGTTTTGGCCGATCAGGAGTGTTTGAACGCGGAAAAGCTCGATCTCATCCGCAAGTTCGTCCAGGGTGGTGGCGGCCTTGTTGTAACGGAGCACTCGTCTTTGTATACGGAGTGGCGTCAGCGAAGGCGCGAATTTGGCCTGAAAGATCTACTGAAAGTGGATGCGCCGCCCTGGCACGGTCCTCGCACCCCGGAAGGCTTATTGAAAATTCCACCGGTTCGAAATCCGGCGGGAAGAGGGCGAGTTGCCTATATTCCCGAGGTTAGACCATCTATTGAGAAACCTCCTTCAGCCCGTATGACGAGCGAGTATTGGAAACTGCCTGTCAATTGGAAGGAACTGGTCGATTCGGTCAAATGGGCTGCGGGCGGGCGTCTCTCCCTGGAGGTTACTGCTCCGCTGACCGTGGTGAGTGAACTGATGGAGCAGAAACAGAAACGCAGAATGCTGCTGCACTTGCTCAACTACAATGTGCGACAAACCCCGTCCGTCAGGAATGTCGAAGTGAGTTTGCAGATACCGGAGAAAGAAAAGTTGAGGAAGGTCTCGCTGCTTTCGCCGGATGCGGACACCGCACAATCTTTCGCCGGCACGATCAAGAATGGCAGAGTCAGCTTTACTGTGCCTCGCCTGGAGACATACAGCCTGGCAGTCATCCAATTGGAGTAAGCGAAGTGACCCGTTTCATTTTGTGGGTTCTTCTGCCCCTGGCATGCCCGGGATGGGCCGCGCAGCCGCCCGCGCAACCTGTGCAAGTGGACTTTCGCATCTTTCCCGGATTGGCCAGTATGGATGGTAACTGGTCTGCCTTACTCGCGGGGAGCGACGGGAAGGTGTATGTCGGCTTGGCGCTTCATGGCGGGGACGGCCACTTGGTCTATTACGATCCCAAGGCCGACACGGTGCACGATGTGGGCGCCCTGACGGTACTTTGCGGCGAGCAGTTCTTGAAACGCGGCCCCCAGGCTAAGATTCACACGAGATTCGGCGAAGGCCAAGACGGGCGCATCTACTTCGCGACTCAATACGGCCATGATTTTAACTTCGCTCGCCATGCCACGAAGCTGGGGTATCCTGGCGGGCACTGGATGGCTTACGACCCGAAGGCGAGCCGTGTCGTGGACTTTGGCATCGGTATCCCGAATGAGGGCCTTGTCGCTGGAATCTACGATCCGCGCTTCGGCCGGTTCTACGGCATAACCGACCCGCGAGGTCACTTTGTTTATTACGATCTGGCGAAACGGGTGGTGGGGGACAAGGGACGGATCAACAACTGGGACTCCCTCTGCCGCAGCTTGGGGATCGACGATCAAGGAAACGTTTATGGCAGCTTCGGCAGGGGAGAGATCTTCAAGTACGATCCCCGCACTGACACTCTGCGCGAACTTTCCGTCCGCCTGCCCATTCGACAAAAGGGGATATCTTTGGGCCGGGATTACAGCAAATCAGAAACCGCTTGGCGTGCCGTCGTCTGGGATAGGCAGACCCGGAAGTTTTACGGAGTGGAGGAAAGCGCCTCGACGTTGTTCTCGTTCGACCCCTACGCGGGCACGGATGGCGAGATTCGCCGTCTAGGACAGCTCTGTTTCCCGGGATTTGAGGACCGCCGAGACATTCCCTATGCCACTCTTAGCCTTGCGCTGGGAAACGACCGGAAGCTTTACTATGCCGCAGCCGGTCGCGAATTTGATTACGCGGGGAGTGCCGGCCTGGGGGCCTCCCACCTCATCACTTACGATCTCCAGAACGGCAAAACCGAAGACCTCGGTGAAATGCGGTTGCCGGATGGTCGTATCGTCATCGGCACAAACTCTGCGGACAAAGGACCGGACGGAACCATCTATTTCGGCGGAGCCATTGAGGTTCGGCCTAAAAACGGTCAGCCTCCCGAAGCCGCGGGGCAGATTGGAAGCACGTACTACCGTCTCGCGTTGATTATTTACCATCCTCATGAGTGAAAATACTTGCCGTAATCGAAGGCAGTTCTTGATGCAAGCAGCCGCCTTGTCCCTTGGCGCAGGATTGCTGCGGCTGCGGGGCGCGGTTCGGACAGGCGCGCTTGCCGCTCCCCGTCCTGTCCGCTCATACAGCGAAGAGCTGCCGGATATGCTCCTGTCGTATCTTGCAAAGAAGACTAACGCAGCGGCCACTGAATGGGATCAAGTGCGGAACAAGATTCAGACGGCTGCCGACGTGGAAGAGCGCAATCGATTCGTGCGCGAGAGAATCATTGAAATGCTAGGCGGTTTTCCGGAGAGAAATCCCCTAAACCCGGTCGTGGTGAGGGTTTTGGAACGGGATGGATATCGAGTCGAGAATGTAGTGTTTCAGAGCCGGCCCAATTTCTCGGTTACGGCGAACCTCTACGTCCCTACTTTCGGCGCGGGACCTTTTCCGGGGGTCATTTCTCCCTGCGGGCACTCCCCGGAAGCGCGCATGTATCCGGAATATCAGTTCCTGTACTTGAACCTTGTCAAGGCCGGCTTCGTGGTGCTGGCTTACGATCCGATTGGGCAGGGCGAGCGGCGCCATTATTGGAACCCGCAGACAAACCGCAATGAAATCGGGGGCCCAGTGACGTGGGAACACGACATGCCCGGCCACCTTCTCTTTCTGCTGGGAGAAAACCTGACACAGTACCGCATTTGGGACGGCATGCGCGCCGTCGATTACCTCGTGACGAGGCCGGAGGTTGACCCGGAGAGAATCGGCTGCACGGGCCATTCGGGGGGTGGAACCCTCACGCTTTTCATTTCGGCCGTCGACCAGCGGATCCGTTGTGCGGTGATGCACGAAGGAGGAACCCGGCATCGGTGGCCGCTCGAGATCCGGCCGGAAACGCCCATTGGGACGGGGGACGCGGAGCAGCACTTCTTCCCAGCGGCGATCTACGGAATTGACCTATGTGATGTCCACGTTGCCATTGCGCCGCGACCGCTGCTGGTGACAATCGAGAACTACTTGCCGGAGGTCAACGAAACTGCCCGCCACATCCGAGCCAGGTACCTGCAGCTTGGTGTGCCGGAGAGATTCGCCACAGAAGAGGCCACGGACCCGCACGCGTTGACGGTGAAGCTGAGACTCGCCGCTACGGATTGGTTCTGCCGATGGTTCTACAATCGCCGTGGCCCGGCACGCGAACCCGAGTTCACACCTGAACCGTCCGAAAACCTATACTGCACGCCCAACGGGTCGCTCCGTTATTCTCAGCAGGGGGAGACCATCTTCTCGCTAATCCTGAAAAAGCAGGCGAAACTTCCCCCTCGCCGAACTGTTCCTTCCACTCGAACCGAATTGGAATCGTTCCGTGCCGAGATAGTTGCCGAAATCAAAGAGGTCTTACACTACCACAAGTCTGATGAACCGCTCGGGGTCCGGCACATCGTTACGACACCCCGCAAGGGGTATCGAATCGAAAAGGTGGAGTTCCTCTCGGAGTCAGGGATTTATATTCCCACATGGGTTTTTTTGCCCGAGCAAAAGAGGAGTGGTTCACCCGCCATTCTCTACGTCCGCGGGGCCGGAAAACAAGCAGAGGCCATGGAGTTCGGCGCGCTGGAGAAACTCACTCGCGGGGGTTATCTGGTGGCCGCGATAGATGTCCGCGGCATTGGAGATACGAAGCCGCCTCATCCGGATGAGGAGCCTTCAGGCGAATTCCGGAACCTCGACGACGCCGAAACTGCCATGGCTTACTGGGCCTGGGAGATCAACGAGTCGCTATTCGGCATGCGGGTGCAGGATGTTGTTCGCAGCCTGGATTATATCCTGACCCGTCCGGATGTAGATCCGAGTGGTGTCTGGCTGATCGGCCACGGCATGGGGGCCCTGTGGTCGCTCTACGCAGCTGCTTTGGATACCCGGATCCGCGCTACGGTCTGTGATGGTGGGCTCCTCTCTTACCGCAGCCTCACAGGAGTAGATCGTTATCTGCACGCGGCCGATATCATCGTGCCCGGCGTTTTGCAGCGCTTTGATCTTCCGCATGTGGCCGCTGCGGTAGCCGACCGGCCTTTAGCCTTGCTTTCTCCGGTGGACGCCATGAAGAGTCCAGTTGGGATACCCCTGGCCCGGCAAACTTATCAGTGGACGCAAGCGACCTACGCGGTTGCGGGGGGACCAGACCATTTCCGTGTGGTGGGCCGCAGCGAAGAGGTCGAAACAGTTACTCAGTATCTTCATCTGCTGAACAACCTCCGCGTCGGAGGTTCGCCAGAAAGGGATTAGTCCTCTCATGGCTCAACCAGCGATTGCGACGGCACTGCTTGTGGTGATCCTGCCCTGCGCAGGCTGGACCGTCAGCGCGCCCGCGCGAACCGTCCAAGTGGATTACCGCGTTTTCCCCGGGTTGGCCGAGATGGACGGAAGTTGGGCGGCCCTGCTCGCAGCCTCTGACAGCAAGGTGTACGCCGGGCTTGCCTGCCACGGTGGCGATGGACACCTGGTGTACTACGATGCGAAGACTGACCGCGTGCGCGACCTCGGCAACCTGACGGCTCTTTGCGGTGAGTCCTTCCTCAAGCGCGGACCTCAATCCAAGATCCATGCCAAATTCGGCGAGGGCAAAGACGGGCGTGTCTATTTTGGCACGCACGCTGGCTACTGGTGGGACTACGCGCGGTTTGCAACCAAGGAGGGGTATCCGGGCGCGCACTGGATGGCCTACGATCCGAAAACGGACCGCCTGGAAGACTTGGGGCTGGCCTGCCCGAACGAGGGGATCAACACCGGAGCCTACGATCCGGTCTGGAATCGCATCTATGGGTTAACCCATCCGCGCGGTCACTTCGTTTATTACGACGTGGCAGCGCACACGGCCATTGACAAGGGCCGCGTTAACAACTTCGAATCCATCTGCCGCACCCTCGGGATCGACAACAAGGGGAACGT
>Ga0209182_10000307_pt1 | contig 12697 bp, 10 predicted proteins | sample LakBais05cmmetaG_FD_185474 | JGI IMG/M metagenome (GOLD analysis project Ga0209182, IMG submission 185474) | Lake sediment microbial communities from Lake Baikal, Russia to study Microbial Dark Matter (Phase II) - Lake Baikal sediment 0-5 cm... | ecosystem: Environmental > Aquatic > Freshwater...
CGCTGTCATGCCGAACTGTACGGCCAGGACCGATTCCATGACGAGGTCGGTGGCTTCGGCGCAGTAGAGGGCGATACCCAGGATCTCGTGGGTTTCGGCATGTGCCAGGACCTTGGCAAAACCGATGCTTTCCTCCATCGTCCGCGCCTTGGCGCTGACGCTGACGGGGAATGTCCCCACTCTGTAGGGGATTCCTTCTGCCTTGAGCTCGTATTCTCTCTTGCCCACGACGCTGATCTCCGGGTCGGTGAAGACAACTGAAGCGACGGCTGAATAGACCATGTGAGCGTCGTGCCCCGCGATGTTCTCGGCAGCGACGACTCCTTCTTTCTCGGCGACATGTGCCAGCATGTAGGCCCCTTTTACGTCACCGACGGCATACACACCAGGGACGCTGGTGCGCACGTGGTCGTCGACGACGATGCCCTTCTTCGAGAGTGTTATGCCCAGCGGCTCGAGTTCGGGACCGACGTTGGACCGGCGTCCGATGGAAAGCAGAACGTGGTCACCGTGGACTTCCTGCGTGGTGCCATTCACGTCGAGTGTCAGGGTGTAGCCATCCTCGGTGGGGGTGACCGACTGGGTTGTTGCCCCGGGGATGATCGCGACGCCTCGCTTCTTGAGGGTTGCGGTGAGGGCCAGCGCCACGTCCTCATCCTCGATAGGCAGGATATGCGGCATCAGCTCGACGATGGTGACCTTTGTCCCGATGGCGCTGAAGAATGTCGCCATCTCGACGCCGATAACGCCGCCACCGATGACAACCAGTTCCTTCGGCTGCTCCCTGTTGCGGAAGACGTCGTCACTGGTCCAGATGCCGGGATCGGTGAAGGGGGGGAACTTGATGGGCGAGCTGCCGGTGGCAATGATGACGTTCTTCGCTTCAACAACCTCGCCAGTTGCGTCGATGCAGACGTGAGTCGGATCCTTGAGTGTCGCACGGCTCCTGTACAGCTGAATCTTGTTTTTCTTCATCAGGTACTCGATTCCCTTGCGCAGGCGCATGACGACCTGGTCCTTGCGCGTCATGATGGCGCCGAAGTCGGCCCCGACGCCCTCGGCTGTCAGTCCGAACTTACGTGCCTCCCGCATGCGCGTCAGGAGCTTGCTGCTCGCAAGCATGGTCTTGGTGGGGATACAGCCCCAGTTCGTGCACGTGCCGCCCATGTCAGCCTCTTCCGCCAGTGCGACCGACAGACCCAGCTGTGATGCCTTAATTGCAGCGACGTACCCTCCGGGTCCGCCACCGATAATGAATACGTCCACCATGTCAGCCTCCGTGAACCATGTGTTCTACAAATCTATGATACCACCGTGATGGCGATGGCCAAACGGAGGAATGTGCAGATCCGGTATGACACTGCCGCGTGGTTGGACATATCGCGTGAGTTGACCTACAGTAGTGACAGGACACTCCCGGAGAGGTGAGCATGAGGCACCGTCGTTCCAGCAGATGGGCTACATTGGCAGTGCTCCTCTGTTTCGCGCTGCTGCACCAGGCAGACCGCCTCATTGTCGGGCCGCTCACGAGTTCGATCATGGACTCCTTTCACCTGAATGAGGCGCAGATGGGCACGGTGCTGTCGGGGGCGCTGGTGACCGGCGGCCTGCTCTTCCCTTTGTGGGGATACCTCTTCGACCGGTTCTCGCGCTCGCGGCTGCTGGCGATTGCAGCAGCCGTCTGGGGTGCGACGACGTGGCTTTCGGCGGTGGCGCCGACGTTCGGCTGGTTCGTCGCGTCGCGGGCGGCGACCGGGATCGACGACGCCAGTGTTCCCGGCGCATACAGCCTGTTGGCGGACACGTTTGAGCCTCGCGTCCGCGGCAAGGTGTACGCGGTCCTGAAGACGTCGATTCCAGTGGGCTACGTGGTGGGGGCGGCGCTGGCAACGTTCCTGGCGCCTCGCATTGGGTGGCGATGGGTCTTCGTCGTGACGGGATCCGCAGGTATGCTCGTTGCCGTATTGGTGGCGCTGTTCGTGCGGGACGTGCCGCGAGGGGCAACGGAGCCGGAACTCGCGGGAGCGCCCGACCTATCGCTGACATTCCGGTGGTCCGTCGCACGGACGCTGCTGAGGCGAAAGACCCTTGTGGCGTTGTACGCGCAGGGGTTTCTCGCCGTCATCCCGATCAATGTCGTGACCTTCTGGATGTACCGGTACCTTGAGACCGAGCGGGGGTATTCCGGGCAGGCTTCTCTATCGGTCGCTATTGTCACCGTTGCTGGCCTTGCCGTGGGTCTTCCACTGGGTGGAGCCTTAGGCGACAGGCTGTTCCGGGCGATGCCCAGAGGGCGCCTTCTCGTGGTCGTCGCGACCATACCGGGATCACTCCTGCTCTGCGCCGCTCTCCTGGTCCCAGTGACGTACCACGTCGCGTTTGCCCTGCTTGCCATGACCGGCTCTTTCCTGGCGGGATTCGCGGCTCCGAACATCGGGGCCACCATCAGCGACATCAGCCCGCCCGAAGTCCGCAGCACTGCGCTTGCCATGCAGAGCCTCGTGGAAACGACCGGCGCAGCGCTTGCCCCTCTACTGACCGGCATCGTGGCGTCGAGGATCAGTCTGGGAACCGCCTTCCTGGTGCTGATAGCAAGTGCGTCGGTGCTGTGGACACCCTGCTACCTGATAGCACTCAGGAACGTGTCGAGCGACATCGAGCAGACGCACGCGGAACTGCGCGCGCGGTCCAGCAGCTGACTACAGCCAGGGGTTCTCGCCGAGTTCGGCGCCGACGGTGGTCGGTTGTCCGTGTCCCGGGAAGATGCGCGTGGCCGGTGGCAGAGACATCAGAGTGACACGGATACCTGCCAAGAGCTGTTCGAACTCTTCCTGGCTGGGCGTGCGACCAACGCTGCCGGCAAACAGTGTATCGCCGACGAATGCGTGGTCTCCCGCGATGAGCACGCTGCTGGCCGGCGTATGCCCCGGTATGGTCGCAATGTGATAGGTGATGAGCCCCAGGGGTACTTCCTGCCCGGCAATCAGTGGAGACGGCTCAGCGTGCATGGCAAATGTGGACCCCATCTGCGCGGCGTAGTTTGCCATCGGATCTCTGGCGAGTTCGACCTCCCGCGGGTCCATGAGCAGCGTCGCGTCGGGGAAACGTTTCATCGCCGTGTCGACGCCTGAGACGTGATCGAAGTGACCATGGGTACAGACGATCCACCGGAGGCGGGCGTTGGCGCTCTCGATGAGGGTGGCCACCTCCTCCAACTCCCGGTTCCAGACCATGCCCGGGTCGATCAGCATGAGTTCAGTGCCCGACTGTACGAGATAGCAGTTGGTCATCAGGGGGCCGACCGGCATCCGTGTGACCGTTGCTCCACTCATCGTCTCATGAAACTGTTCCATTCCAGCCTCCCTGTACTGTAAGGAAAGTATACCCAAACCAGACCTGAGGCGAACCACAAGCCCGCAGGCTCGCCAGAAACGAAATGCAGGTATCTCGTTTTGATGGTCAATGATCCTTGATTGTCTCTTTGCTATCCCATCTGGTCAGTCCTGATAGGTGGGGACGTCATGGAGCAGAGTCGTTCTCTCCAGCATGTGAAGTGTTTCCATGAGCTGTGTTCTTGTGGCAGCGGAGACATCAGCACGTTCCATTCTGCGTTGACAGAGCGCACAGGGCCTGTCAGACAGCTTCGCGATGTGACTCTCCATTTCAGTCTTGGAAAGCAGCTTCTGGCTTGGAACCAATCGGTTCAGTGATCCACGAGTCGGCGGAACGATTCACGTGCGTGCCAGGTAAGTCGACATGTATGCATGCAATAGTCGTGCTGGACCTATACTACAAATGGATAGGTGGACGCAGCTACCAAGGATGCAGCAGTGCAAGGAGAAGAAGTCATGAGACTATCCGTCATTGACGCGGAACGCTGTACGGGCTGCCAGATATGCACGTTTGCGTGCACTCGCCGGCTTGGCTATGCAGGATCGGGCAAGACGGCAATCCACATCAAGTCCGTTGGTGGCATCTACACGCCGGAGTTGACACTACGGGCGCTTGCCGCCGCGGGATACAACCTGACCGCCGAACAGCTGGCAGAGACCGCAGACGATATCTATCGGGCCAAGTTCGCGTTCAAGCTTGCAAACGGCTTCGACTTCGACAAGTTGACTATCCCGCAGCGGGTGTTTGAGACACCGGCTGTCGTAAGCGGGTTCGACGAGGCGTACATGCGGCGCGCGATCGCGGTTGCCGCGAATCAGCTGGCCAGTCCGCGCGCATAGTCGCGGCAGAGCGGCACAGGGGGACCAGATATGACAGACAAGAACAGGGAACCCAAGAGGGAACCCATGAGCAGCAGCGCCGAGGATCGCAAAGACCGCAGGCAGCGGGAACGCCTTGCAGAGCTGACGCGTTCGTTCAAGAAGGATCCCAGAGACTTCGTTCAGAAAGTGGAGCAGGCATGTCCGGCGGGCACGCCGCCTGCGACTGCATTGCTGGACGCCGCGGTGGTCCTTGCGGAGCAGGACGAGTTCAAACCCGCACTGGCCCTGCTGGACAGAGCGGTTGTGCTGTACGAGGCCAAGCATGACAATGCCGGCCTGGCCCACGTCTATGTCAACATGGGCCCCCTGTACGGCATGCAGGGCGAGCTGGAGAAGGGCGTCAGCTTCTCGCTGAAGGCCGAGGTCCTGGCCAAGAATCTGCCGGCCGATCCTGAGCTCGTGCTGCATTACGCCAGTGACCTCGGTGGCATGTATACGGAGATGGAGGAGTGGGACAAGGCGATGCACTATTTCCAGGTCGCCTGCGACACGTCGAAGGGCATGGGCAACAAGGAGGTGGAAGCCGACGCTCTTCTCATCATGAGCCAGGTGGCCGTCGCCCAGGGAGACGCAGGCAAGGCACGTGAGCTCGCAGAGAAAGGTGGCGCTCTCGGCAAAGCTCTGCACGATAAGCTTTTTCAGGCGCGCGCACTGCAGACGATTGGCGACGCGCGCGCACTCGACGGGAACCATGAACAGGCTGTCGTCCTGTTCCAGCAGGCGCTGGACCTCGAAGCCGACCAGCCCGATCTCGAGCTTCGACAGCAGTTGTTCTGGGAAATGAGTGAGTCGTACGAAGAAGCGGGAGACAAGGAGCTGGCAGAGGACTATCGCAGTCGCGCTGCCGACCTCGGCGAAACCGACGAGGATCTGGACGAGCCAGACGACGCAACCGACTGACCACGAAGAAGATGCGCATGTGCCGTGTTGTCGAGGGCGGTCTGCGGACAAGGAGGATGGTATGTTGTACGAACGAGAGTTGAAGGAGACAGCAAGAGCTCTGGTGGCGCCGCACAAGGGAATCCTGGCGGCGGACGAGAGTGTAGGAACCATCGGCAAGAGGTTTGCGAAGCTGGGCGTGCCGTCGACTGCTGAGACGCATCGCGCTTATCGGGACATGCTGTTTACGACGCCCGGCATCGAGGAATTCATTGCGGGCGTGATCCTGTATGACGAAACGATTCGCCAGGAGTCTCTGGGTGGAACGCTGTTCCCCAGGCTGCTAGCCGAGAAGGCTGTCATCCCCGGCATCAAGGTCGACACGGGAACGGTTGAGCTGGCGCTTCACCCCGGCGAGAAGGTCACACAGGGACTGGATGGACTCCGCGAACGGCTGGCCGAGTACCGGTCGCTGGGCGCGCGGTTCACCAAGTGGCGTGCCGTCATCACCATCGGGGCGAGCATCCCCAGCAAGGCATGTGTCAGTGCCAACGCTCAGGACCTTGCGCGCTATGCAGCCCTGGCACAGGAGGCTGGACTTGTTCCGATCGTTGAACCCGAGATCCTCATGGACGGCGATCATGACCAGGAGCGGTGCGAGTCTGTCACCTCGGGCATCCTGAGGTCCGTCTTCAAGGAGCTTGCCCGGCAAGGGGTCCTGCTCGAGGGCATGCTGCTCAAGCCGAGCATGACGATCTCTGGCAGGTCCTGCTCCCACCAGGCGGGGGTCCAGGATGTGGCCGAGGCGACCGTGCGCACACTGCGCCGTACCGTCCCTGCCGCCGTCCCGGGCATCGTCTTCCTGTCGGGCGGGCAGTCGTCCGAATTGGCGACCGCTCATCTCAATGCGATGAACAAACTGGGACCGCACCCGTGGGAACTGAGCTACTCGTACGGACGGGCACTGCAGGAGCCCGCACTCACTATCTGGCACGGTGAGCAGACAAACGTGGCGGCGGCGCAGGCGGCGTTCTACCATCGCGGCCGCTGCAACAGCGCGGCACGGACCGGTTCGTACACGCCCGAGCTTGAGCGCCAGCAGTAGCGGGCTGCTCCCTGGGGTCGTGACCCCTGAAACGACGTTCCGGGCAGTGGAGTGTCTCCACTGCCCGGAAACGCTGAGAAGGAGGAATGGCGGGGAGGCTAGCCGCCTAGGTAGGCCTTCTTGACGTCCGGGTTGTTACGCAGCTCCGCTGCGGTCCCTGCGAGGACAACGGACCCGGTTTCCAGCACGTATCCGCGATTAGCTATGGATAGCGCCTTGAATGCGTTCTGCTCGACAAGCAGGACCGTCTTGCCCAGCCGGTTGATCTCGACGATGACGCCAAAAATCTCCTCGGTCAGCACGGGCGACAGGCCCATCGAGGGTTCGTCGAGCAGCATGAACGGGTTGTTCTGCATGAGACCCCGGCCGACAGCCAGCATCTGTTGTTCGCCGCCTGACAGTGTGCCGGCGATCTGCCGTCTGCGCTCCTTGAGACGTGGGAACAGCGAGAATACCTTGTCCTGGTTGGGGCCGGCCGTCTTCTTGTCTTTGACCGACGACAGCGCCACGTCCAGGTTCTCCTGCACGGTCAGGTTGCCAAAGATGCCACGGCCTTCAGGAACCTGGGAGATACCCATGCGCGCGATGAGATGCGGCGGCGTGTGGGTGATATCCTGTCCGTCATAGATAATGCTGCCGGACGTTGCACGCAGAATGCCGGAGATGGCGCGCAAGGTCGTCGACTTGCCGGCTCCGTTGGCACCGATGATCGAGACGATTTCACCCTTCTCCACGTTGAACGACACGCCCTTCAAGGCACGGATGGAACCATAGAAGACGTCGATGTTCCGGACTTCGAGCAGCATGTCAGGCCCCCTTTCCAAGGTATGCTTCGCAGACCCGGGGGTCGTTGCGGATGTACTCGGGCACGCCTTCGCAGATGGTCTCGCCGAAGTCCATGACCTTGATACGTTCGCACACGCCCATGACCACCCTCATCTGGTGCTCGATGAGCAGGATCGTCAGGTCGAACTTGTCACGGAGCCAGTGGATCATTTCCATCAGTTCGTCTGCCTCTGCCGGGTTCATGCCGGCTGCGGGCTCGTCGAGGATGAGGAGCTTGGGTTTCGTGGCAAGAGCGCGGGCGATTTCGAGCCGGCGCTGGGCCCCGTAGGGGAGGGAACCCGAGACGTCGTCGGCATGTCCCTCCAGGTGGAACAGGCGCAGGAGGTCGATGGCGTAGTCGTCGACAAGTTGCTCGCCCTGCCAGTACTTGCGTGTGTGCAGGAACGCATCAGTGTTACCGTAGGACATACGGAAGTGATAGGCGATCTTGATGTTGTCGATAACGCTGGACTTGCTGAACAGGCGGATGGTCTGAAACGTGCGGGCGATCCCTGCCTGGGCGATCTGGTGGGTTTTCCTGCCCACAATGTTCTGTCCGTCGAAGACGATGGTCCCCTTGGTCGGCGTATAGACGCCGGTGAGCACGTTGAACACGGTGGTCTTTCCTGCGCCGTTCGGCCCGATGAGGCCGACGATCTCGCCGTGCTCCAATTGGATGTTGAAGTCGGAAACGGCGCGCAGGCCGCCGAAGAACTGCGTGAGATGCATAACGTCGAGGAGAGCCATTATGCGCTCACCTCCTTCCTCTGACGCTGGGGAATGAGGATGAAGCCGAATTCCTTGAGGCCCATGACGCCTTCCGTTCGGAAGATCATGACCAGGATGAGGATCAGCGGGTAGATGACCAAGCGCCACGACTGCAGGCCGCGCATTAGTTCGGGCAGGAGCGTGAAGATGGCCGGGCCAACCATGGCGCCGCTGATTGATGTGGAGCCGCCGACGTACAGATAGATAAGATACTCCAGCGACTTCACGAAACTGAAGTTGTCCGGGTGGATGAACTGCAACAAGTGAGCAAAGACACCGCCCGAGACGCCGGCGAAGAAGGCCGAGAAGACAAACACAAAGACCTTCTGCCCCGTCGTATTTATGGCCATTGCCTCTGCAGCGATCTCGGAGTCGCGGACCGCCTTCATGGAGCGGCCGTACGACGAGAACAGGTAGTTGCGCATGAGAACGACGCTCACGATTGCGAACACGAAGACGACCTCCAACGTGGTGAGCTTGGGGATGCCGCCCAGGCCACGGGGACCACCGAGCACTTCAGTGACACGGATGACGGTGCGGATGAGCTCGTTGGCGGACAGTGTCACGATGGCAAGGTAGTCACCCTTGAGACGCAGCGACGGCGCACCGACAAGATAGCCTGCTGCGGCAGCCAGCAACCCCCCTGCAAGAATCGCGGCAATGAAGACAGGATACGCGACCCATGGATTGGCTGTACCCGTGTGCAACCAGACCGTCGTAATCATGGCTGAGGTATAGGCGCCGACAGCCATGAAACCAGCGTGTCCGATGGAGAACTGGCCAGTGAAACCGTTCACCATGCCCAAGCTGACGGTCATGACGATGTTGATGCCGACCAGGGCAATGAGCTGGATGTAATAGCCGTTCAGGAGGGGTCCTCCGTTGACGAGGGGCAGGATGCTTAGTAGCTTGATGACGACATAGGCCAGCACGAATGCAATGACTGTGACCATGGTGCGGTGCGTACGAAGAAAGGTCATGTCAGACCTTCTCCGGCATGAACTTGCCCAGCAGGCCGCTTGGTCGAACAAGCAGGATGCCAATAAGGATGGCGAAAGCGATGCCATACCCCAGGTTGGAGTTGACCGACGTCGCAAACGCCTCCGAGATGCCCATGATATACGCGCCGAGCACGGCGCCCGGGATACTGCCGATGCCGCCAAGGACCGCTGCGATGAACGCCTTCAGGCCCCACCATATGCCCAGGGACGGGGAATTTAGACTGCCGTAGGTCGTGCCGAACAGGATGCCGCCCGCGCCTGCCAGCGCTGGACCCACGATGAAGGCCGTACTGATGACGACGTCGATGTTGATGCCCATGAGACTCGCTGTCGGCTTGTCGAATGCCACCGCACGCATCTGCTTGCCGATGAGGGTCTTGTTGACGAACCAGAACAGCAGGACCATCAGGACGACCGAAACGCCGACGTCGAATAGCAGCACGTTATCGATGATGAGGCCGAGGCTGCCGGGGATGGGAATGTTCTTGGCCACGATGAGGTCGGGGAACTTGCGGAACGTCGGGCCGAAGACGAACGGCAGGGCACAGAAGTTCTCCAGAAACAGCGACACGCCCAGCGCCGTGATGAGCGCGGACAACCGTGACTTGTACCGCAGCGGGCGATAGGCAAGTTTCTCCATAACGAAGCCAAGCAGGCCGGTAATAAGCATGGCTGCGATGATCGTCGGGATGAAGGCGCCACCAAAAACCTTGGCCATGACAGGGGCGAGGAAGAATCCCATGTAAGCGCCAAACATGAAAATGTCGGCGTGAGCAAAGTTGATAAGGCGCACGATGCCATACACCATTGTATAGCCTAGGGCAATCAGGGCGTAGATACTGCCTATCTGAATGCCGTTGATGAGTTGCTGCAGGAACTGGCCCATGTTTTCTCCTCCAACAGGAAGCGCAGCGGGAACGTACCCGGTCCCCGCTGCGCCGAGATGCGTGCTAGGTTACGGGTTGACAGTTGTCAGGAACGTCTGCTGGCCGTTCTTGATCTGCAGGATGACTGCGGCCTTGATGGGGTTGCGGTTTTCGTCGAACTTGTAGGCGCCGCCGATGCCCGAGAAGGTCGTATTCTTCATGGCATCCCTGATATCCGAGCCCTTGATTGAGCCGACAGTCTTGAACGCGTCGAGGAACAGTCCCGCGGCGTCGTACGCAAGAGCGGCGAGTGCGTCGGGCGCCGCTCCAAATTTGGCCGTGTATGCTGCGACGAAAGCCTGGACTTTGGGGCTGAGGTCGTCCTTGGAGAAGTGGTTGGAGAAGACGCCACCCTCGACAGCCGCGCCACCTATCTTGACGAGTTCAGGTGAGTCCCAGCCATCGCCGCCGCCGGCGGGGACGTTCAGACCCATTGCGCGGGCCTGTTTCAGGATGAGTGCGGTGGATCCGTAGTAGCCCGAAAGGTACAGGAACTCGGGCTTGGCAGCCTTGATCTTGGTCAGCTGGGCCTTGAAGTCGACCGTCTTGTCTTCATCCGTGAAGGCTTCATAGGCGACGACTTTGCCGCCCAGGCTCTCGAAACTAGCCCTGAAGTTCTCGGCCAGTCCCTTGGGGTAGTCATTACCATTGTCGAACAAGCATGCGGCCGTCTTGACCTTCAGCGTGTTCCACGCGTAGTTGGCCATGACCTTACCCTGGAACGGGTCGATGAAGCAGGCACGGAAAATGTAGTCACCGACCAGCGTGACCTTCTCATTGGTGGACGTTGGCGAGATCTCCGGGACGCCGGCAGACTGCGCGATAGGCGCGACGGCCAGGGTGACCTTGCTCATGACGGCGCCGATGATGCCGATGACCTTGTCTTGGTTGATGAGCTTCTGAGCAGCGCTGGCGCCAACTTCGGGGGAACCAGCGTCGTCCTCGTTGATGTAGTTGATTGTCGTTGTGACGCCGTCGACCATTGCTCCGCCGGCAGCGTTAAACTCCTCGACGGCCATGGCTGTACCCTGCATGCTGGAAGTACCGAAGGTGGCCGAGCCACCGGTCATCGGGTAGATACCGCCCAGGTTGACAACCTGTTCGGTGGGTTTGACCTCAGCTTTCTTGCATCCAACGCCAACGCCGGCAATCAGTGCACAGACAAGAATAATGACAAACAGTCTCCTCATGTTTTCTCCTCTCTTGATGTGGATGTGTGGTACCGGTTCGTGGAGCGACAGAGCATCGTCAGGCTTGCAGGCCCGTTGGCCCCCCCTTCCCAAGAAAGCGGAAAGACCCCACGGAGTATTCTCCGCGAGGTCTTCTGGTAGCTGCGCAAGCTGAGGGCTTGGGCCCCTGCTCATTGCGGACTCCGGGCAGAGTTCTGCTCGGTGAGTCCGAGGCATAGCCATCTGGCACAAGGTGTGAGCATGAACCGAATAGGTGTGGTGAGTCAGGGTATGAGACAAAGAGGGGGAACCACCTGATGTCCATAGTGCATTCTCGCAGAGTCGGCAGAAAAGTCAATAGACAGAGGCTGAGGACCATGGAGGAGTTATTGGAGTGCGTTTACCGGCATCTTCCGGCACGACGGAGCACGCGGGTCTGTGAACAGGCTGCAAGGGAGAGGTTCGACGTGCTGTACTGCGAGCGATGTGGGCATACCAACCTGTGCGGCGGGTTCAATCACGGCGGAACAGACCTCTGCGCACCGCATTTCAGCACCTCACATCAAGTCCGACGTCCTGACTCGGGGACATTCCACATGTTGTTTCATGTATTCGACCTCATCTATGAACACTATTGCGGTGCCGCAGGAATTGTCAAGGCGTACGAGACTTCCTGTCCATCCGGTGTTCCATGACGTCGGACCGAGCTATACGTCAGGCTGACTGTCTGCGAAAGCGGAGCACGGCCAGGACGGCAAGGCCGGTGGCACAGGTCAGCAGCAGGGCACAGGAGATGAGGACCGAGGATATGCCGAGGCCTCGCTGGACAACGTTCTCATAGGCGTCCACGATCAATGCCCCCGGCGTCGCGTGCGCCACCTTCTGGAAAGCCACCCCGGTGAACTGGAGAGGGACCCACGCGCCGCCGAGAGCGGCGAGGACGAACATGAGGATGAGCGAGAACGCTAGCGCTTGCTCCTCAGAGCGTGACGCGACCCCGATGAGCAGCCCGAGTGCTGCCATGAATGCGGAAGCGCAGATTGTCACGAGCAGGGTCGCGAGGGGCGCATGCAGGTACTGCACGTGCAGGGCCACGGCGGCGAAGAGGATGAGCATCGACAGCTGCGCAAAGACCTGTGTGAACATGGCCAGGTAGTGTCCCAGGAGGATGCCGGAACGCGACAGCCTGGTCGTCATGAGGCGGGCAAGGGTCCGGGATTTCCTCTCTTCGACGACGATTCCGGCAGCGCCCATCAGTCCGGCAATGGAGAACTGCAGCATCATGCTGGGGGACGTGTGCGCAAAGCCGCCGGCGTTGCGCTGCTGCTCCGTCAACTTGCTCGATACGGTCACGGTCACGGTCGGGGGCTGCGTCTTCCACGCGGACGCTGCGTTCCTGAAGGCTTCCGTAAACTGCTCAAACGTGAGTGTCGAGCGCTTGTCGAACCCCGAAGACGGCGCCAGGTCCCGGTACACGGTGGCCGTCATGCGTGCGGTCCGAACGGCGCCCACGAAGCGTGTCGACAGGTTTGCCAGCTCGTTCCTGGCGGTCGTTCCACTGCTGCTTGCTACGTCGACGACGCAGGGCAACAAGGGATCGGTGCCGTCGTAGCAGGCCCGCAGAAATCCAGCGGCGATGAAGACAACGGCGGTGACCTTGCCATCCCGGACAGAGGTACGAAGAGCCTGATCCTCCGTGCTTGCGGGTGTGGCCAGGCGGACGACGGTTGAGGATTCCACAAGGTCGACT
>Ga0209182_10000308_pt1 | contig 12695 bp, 11 predicted proteins | sample LakBais05cmmetaG_FD_185474 | JGI IMG/M metagenome (GOLD analysis project Ga0209182, IMG submission 185474) | Lake sediment microbial communities from Lake Baikal, Russia to study Microbial Dark Matter (Phase II) - Lake Baikal sediment 0-5 cm... | ecosystem: Environmental > Aquatic > Freshwater...
GTCCTGCAGCATGCCGAATTCGGCTTCACCACCAACCTGCCGCTGGAGATTGTCCTGGCGGAGAACTTTTTGATGGCCACGCATTTCAACGGCGAACCGCTCAGCCCGGATCACGGTTTCCCGCTCCGCGGCGTGGTCGGCAGCATTCTCGGGCAGCCCGGCCTGGCTCAACCCTATTTCTGGAAGGGCGCCAAGTGGCTGAGGGGATTGGAATTCCTCACAGAAGATAAACCCGGCTTCTGGGAGAACGTCGGGTATCATAATCGCGGGGATGTTTGGAAAGAGGAACGCTACGGGTGATCGCTTAGCGCAACTGGCCGGAGCGCCAGAGGTAAACTCCCAGGCCGATGCCTGTCAATAGCAGGACGATACCAATGATCCCCAGCAGGGGAGATGCTTTGGGGCCATTCGACGAGTTAGCCTCACCGGATTGTGCGCCAAAGTCGATGGTTGCCACGTCACCGGCTTTCAATGACAGCGGGTAGTTCAAGGCGGTCGTCGGATTGTAAGTTTCTGGCACAGCCACACTGATGTTGTAATCCCCTTCTGGAATGTCGATGAAACAGACCGGATCCGGCCCGGCAGATGTCTTGCCGGTCAAGCTGACCGCTCCAACACGGTCCGAGATGCTGACGTTCCCGTCAGGGACGAACACTTCTGCATCTGATTTAACTCCATTGCCATCAGCGTCATTAAATAGTGCGATGCAGATCTGGCCGTTACCACGGAAGGGCGTTGCGGTCGGACCAGAAGGTGTTGTTACTATCTCGCTGGTTGGTGTCACCGGTGTTGATGTGACCACAGCCAGAAGCAATTGCTGTCCGGAAAAAATAGAACAGTTGGCGTCCAGGTTGTTCAAGGCACGGATGCTATCCAGTGAAACCCGTGTCAGGAGTGAGATGCTCAGGCAGGTATCGCCCGCTTTAACGATGTATACGATGCGCCCATCTGCATCCGGCGTGGGGGTTTGATAGGATGCTTGGGGGCGCACGTCATTTGCGTAAGCAGTAGTGAAGATAAAATACAGGCTGCTGCCAGCCATAACCAGGATTAGAAGCATCATTACAATCGTTTTTTTCATATTATTCACCGTCGATGAGATTATAACATTCTTACCAGGCATGTATAATTGCATGATAAATAACGTGGTATTGTTTAGATATGTCGATTAATAGCTCAATTAAGGCATTGGTATTCTGGACGGCACTGATAGCCCTGGTTGCCTGCATGCAGGCGCCGGGCAGTAATCTACCTCCTGTTGATTCTACACAGGCGGCATCCTCAACCCCGACCATCGTCTGGTTCCTGCCGACCGAAACGCCCACACTCACACCCATACCTGCCACCCTCACCCCAACCCTGGAACAAAAGCCCAATCTGGGTGATGTGCTGCTTTCAGATGATTTTACCAAACCTGCTGTATGGCTGCTGGGCCGGTTCGATGGCGGTTCCATTGCGTTGGGGTTGAATGAAATATCACTGGCGGTCTCCGCTCCAGAAGCGGCACTTGCCAGTTTTCGCCAGGAACCCACCTTTTCCAATTTTTACTATGAAGTGACTGCCAGCCCGAATTTGTGTGTGGGGCGGGATGCTTACGGCCTGATCGTCCGGGCGACAAGCTTCACCGATTTTTACGCATTCCTGTTGTCGTGTGATGGCATGGTGCGCATCGAACGCGACAAGGCTTCTGAGCGCATCCCGCTGCAGGATTGGGTGCCGGTTGCCGGTCAGGTCACACCGGATATCGGCGGTACGCCAAAACTGGGTGTGTGGGCTTATGGGCGTGAAATGCGATTTTTTGTCAACGATGTCTACCAATTCACAGTGGTTGATCCGGCATTCCCGCGTGGGCTGATCGGTTTCTATGCACGCTCGGCCGGCGCCAATGCGGTTACCGTTAATTTCTCAAAACTGGAGGTGAGAGAAATAAGCGGTATTCCCATCACTCAAACAACCCCCAGCCCAACCTCCGGTGAGTAACCAGGTTACCTGCAATTTGACACTCATCAATGGATGATGGTATGCTAGGGTCGCGTCCGGGCGGGCTCGGCGCGGCAGAACCCCCCAAACCCCGTCAGGTCCGAGAGGAAGCAGCGGTAAGGAGGTCACTCTGGGTGCCGCCGAACAACCTGCCCGGCGCACCTTGTTACCCGGATGAAAAAAGACACCCCGCCTGTATGTGATTACACCGCCTCTGATTACCAGAAATCCTTCTGGGATCAGGGCGCGCGCGCCTATGAGGATGCCGCCGAGGAAATTGCTTTAAAACGGCTGCTGCCTGCGAATGGGGAGTTGATGCTCGAACTGGGAGCGGGGGCCGGTCGCAATACCCCGCGTTATGCCGGTTACAGTCGGGTGGTATTGGTGGACTATTCCTCCACCCAGCTTGAACAGGCCCAGCATAGACTGGGGATCTCAAACCGCTACATCTTCGTGGCAGCCGATGTCTACCGGTTGCCATTTGTCGATGGGCTTTTCGATGGTGCGACCATGATCCGGACGTTGCATCACATGGCTGACCCTTCTCTGGCTCTATCGCAGGTACGATCCGTGCTTTCCACAGATGCGACACTTATTCTGGAATATGCCAACAAGCATAACCTGAAGGCGATCCTGCGCTATTGGTTGAGACGTCAGGATTGGAGCCCGTTTACCGAGGATGCGGTCGAATTCGCCCACTTGAACTTCGATTTTCACCCCAAAGCCATCCGGCGCTGGTTGGCAGAAAACCATTTTGACATACAAAAGCAATTGACCGTCTCGCATTTCCGAACGGGGTTATTAAAAAAACTGATCCCGCCCAAAGCCCTGGCCGGTCTGGATGGTCTTTTTCAGCCGACAGGCGCATGGTTCCAGTTAACCCCCAGCGTTTTCCTCAGGGCGCTGGCTACCGGCACGCAGACATCGAAGCAGGGGCAGGGTTTTTATAAATGCCTGGCATGCGGTGCAGGGATGCTTGAAGCGCAGGGTGATATACGCTGCCCAAAATGCAAGCATCTATGGAAAAACAAAAACGGGATTTTGGATTTTCGGCTTGAGAAATGATTTCGCGCTATTAAACAGCTTTTTCAACGACCCAAAAATGCGACAGACCGAAGGTTTTGAGGGGGGTCTTTTCAAGATATTGTAAAATTTTCCGGAGCGTTTTCCCGAATCCGGGCCACCGTTCGATGACATTGTCATAGGCACCAAAAATGATCTGGCTGCTTACCACCCGGGCTGGCAGACCTGCCAGGAGATTTTTGAGATCGCGGGTGCTGTAGATATTCACATGTGGTGCCAGCCTGTCGCGCAAGCTGCGCGGAAGATAGTTCACTAGGGGGATATTCCCAAAATGATAGCTGCCACGCCAATAGATGCCGTGTGTCTCAAAAGGATAGCCGCGATTGGGGCAGAAGAGCATCAACCTGCCACCCGGTCTCAACACCCGAAAGATTTCATGCAAGGCCGCCCTGTCATCCCCGACATGTTCGATGACCTCGTGGCTCAAGACCAGGTCGAACAGGTTATCCGCGAATGGCAGTTTTTCGCCATTGCCGCAGATCACCGCAGGCGCTTTTTGATGGGTTTCGACCGCACGCTCGAGTTCGATATCCAAACCGACGGCCAGTTTTGCCCCGGCGGTCAATCTTGCCAGGTAGGAGCCGACCCCGCAGCCATCCACCAGCACCCTCCCGGAAGCAAGGCTGCCGGCCGCAGACAGGATCATGTTCAACCGGCGTACCTGACCCGCCCTCCAAACATAGGACGGTTCTCCGCGCAGGGCGGCTTTTTCACTGATGTTGTGCGTGGTAGCTGGCATTACTCGGGGTTCCGGTTGGTGAGATGGTCTGATTGTACCTGATGGTGCGCTTTTCGATGCTTAGGGGGATTTCACCGGCACCCATGCCATAATGGTGGTGCCGTGGCTGATTTCGGATGTGATTTCGACATCCCCGCCCACATTTTTAGCCCGTGTTTGCATGTTGGACAACCCGTGCCCCAGGGTTACATTGATCTTCTCGGTATAGAAGCCGCGCCCGTTATCGGTCACTTCCAATACCAGCCGCTCGGCTGTACGCCAGACGTACACCTCGACGTATTGGGCGCGTGAGTGCTTGGCGGCATTCGCCAGCGCCTCCTGACAAATATGGAAAAGAGTCATAGCCTGGCTGGCAGGGATATTATCCAGTTCCTCCGCCTTGATGACCAGCGTGGCTTCGATCTGGGTGGACGCCTCGAATTCCTTGATCAGGCGCCGGATGCCGTTCTCCAGGTTTTGGTCGAACAACTGGCGTGGTTTAAGGTCCATGATATAAGCCCGGATATCCCGGATGGTGCTGTTGAGCCCGTCAATGGATTGCACGATCTTGGGGCGCGCCTGTTCAACATCCTCGGCCAGCAGCAGTCGCGCATGCTCGAGTGTCAACCCGACCGCGTAGATGGATTGAATGATGCCGTCGTGCAGGTCCATGGCGATGCGCTCGCGTTCCTCCAGGATGGCCAGGCGTTTGCCCTTGATGTTCAGGCGCACGTTCTCGATGGCGGTGGCGGTCCAGGAACCGATGGAGGTCATAAGTTGCAGCTCAGTCTCTGCAAATGGTTTTGGATACCGGCTGGCGATAGTTAAAACTCCCAGGACGCCAATGCGGCTGGTCAGTGGGAAACACAGGATCTGTTGCACTTCGTTTTTTAACAGCGCCTTGCGCAGGTGGATGTTGTTCTCCTCTTCCAGGCGGAATGCCTGCAACTGACCGGTCTGGGCGGTCGTGCCGACCAGGCCTTGTCCGATCTCGAAAAAGTCGCGGTTCCAGATCCGGCCCAGACCATGGTCGCGGTGCGCCACCAGGTGCAGGACGGTGCTTTCCTCATCGCGCAGGTGGATCTCGGCTGCTTCAACGCCCACGTAACCGACTGCTCGATCCAAAGCGGTATTAAGGATCTCGTCGATATCCGGTTCGGAAGCGAGCGTGGATGCCAGCTCGTTCAATAGGGTCATGTCGTCGGTGCGTCGGGTGAGTGCGCGGTCGCGCTGGCGAAGTTCCTGGTACAGGCGGGCGTTCGAGATCGCCACCGCGGCATAGGCTGCCAGGGTCTCGATCACGATCTCGTCATCGTGGCTGAATTCATTGGCCGCAATTTTTTCGGTCAGGTAGATCTGCCCGAGCTGGCTTTCCCCCAACCGGATCGGGACGCCCAGGAACGAGTGCATTTTGGGATGATGAGCCGGGAAACCCGCACTGCGTGGGTCATCGGCGATGTTCTTCAGGCGGATTGTCTGGCGCGAATTCCGCAGAGCGCCGATCAATCCTTTTCCGCGCGGGGGGTGAGCCATCTTCTGGATCTCGGCCGGGGTCATGCCGATCGGGATAAATTGGTCGAGCTCGCCGTTTTCGTTCAACACACCCACCGCTGCGTATCGTGCACTGACCTGTTCACACGCCACGATGGCGATGCGCTCGAGCAGTGATTCCAGCGAGATATCCTGAACGAGCTCAAGGCTGGCACGATGTAAAGCTGCCAGCCGCTCTTCCAGTTGTTCGCGCGTCAGGGTGATCATCATTTCTGGTTGCGTAGGTATGTATTTTACTCCAATTAGTCTGGTTACCAAACCTGATAGGTTTTGCCAGACTGTCCGGGCTATAGTCGTGGGGATTGCAAAAAGAGTACTGAATTCAATGACCAAAGATGACAAAAAATTCTATGAACTGACCATCGCCGAACGGCTGGTACGCCTGGCTGATAACGCCGGATTAGGTGATGCCGATCTGAACCTTTTGGGGTCAGATGCAGCTTTAACGGTCGATCAGGCCAACCACATGATCGAAAATGTGATCGGCACGTTCCAGCTCCCACTCGGGATCGCCCAAAACTTTCTGATCAATCAACGCGAAGTCCTGGTACCGATGGCAATTGAAGAGCCTTCGGTTGTCGCCGGGGCTTCCTTCATGGCAAAACTGGCACGACCCGGGGGCGGTTTTACAGCCTCTTCAAACCGGCCGGAAATGATCGGCCAGATCCAGGTCATGGATATACCCGATCTGGATGCTGCCAGACGAGCCATCCTCGCGCACAAGAGCGAGCTGTTGCAGGAAGCTGATAAATGCGATCCGCTGCTGATCAAACTCGGTGGCGGAGCGCGTGAGCTGGAAGTCAGGCTGATCGAGAATTCACCCGCGGGGGCGTTCCTGGTGCTTCACCTGATCATGGATGTCCGGGATGCCATGGGTGCCAATGCAGTCAATACGGCAGTCGAACGTCTTGCCCCGCTGGTCGAGAAGCTGTCCGGCGGGCGGGCTCACCTGCGCATTCTTTCGAACCTGGCAGACCACCGCCTGGCAAAAGCCACCTGTGTGATCAAAAAGGACCAGCTGGCTTTTGGAGAGTTTTCTGCCGAGCGGGTACGGCATGGTATCCTGGAAGCCTGGGCATTCGCCGCCACCGACCCCTACCGGGCTGCCACGCATAACAAGGGCATCATGAACGGTGTGGATGCCGTCGTGATCGCCACCGGCAATGACTGGCGCGCGGTGGAAGCCGGCGCGCATGCCTATGCCGCCCATTTCGGACGCTACACCAGCCTTTCGACCTGGTCCGCGACCGAAGCGGGCGACCTGGCGGGCAGCTTGGAGATGCCCATGGCAGTCGGCATTGTGGGCGGTGCCACGCAGGTCCACCCGCTGGCACGCATCTGCCTGAAATTGATGGGGGTGACTTCTGCTTCGCACCTGGCTGAGATCATCGTCTCGGTCGGGCTGGCTCAGAACCTGGCCGCCCTGAGGGCGCTCTCGACCGAGGGCATCCAGCGCGGTCACATGAGTTTGCATGCACGCCAGGTGGCGATCGCCGCCGGAGCGACCGGCGAGCAGGTCGACCGGCTGGCCGATCAACTGGTCAAGGAAAAATCCGTGCGGGTCGACCGCGCTGAAGAGATCTTGAAACAATGGAGCGATTCCAAATGACAACAGAAGAGACCCATAAACTGTCTTCGATAAAACCCCTTAAACCTGACCGCCCGGTCGGCATCATCGGCTACGGCGTCTACGTCCCGCGCTACCGCTTGCCGGGGACAGAGGTGGCGCGCATGTGGACGGACGGCACCGACGGCTCGCCGGTCAAGGAAAAGGCGGTTGCCGGGCTGGATGAGGACGTGGCGACCATGTCGATCGAAGCTGCCCGCAACGCCCTGCTGCGCGCCCGCATCGATCCGTGTGAACTGCGCGCGGTCTGGGTGGGGTCTGAATCGCATCCCTACGCGGTCAAACCGACCGGCACGCTCGTGGCGGAAGCCATCGGAGCCGTCCCGTCCATCCAGGCGGCGGACTTCCAGTTCGCCTGCAAAGCCGGCACCGAGGCCATCGTGGCTGCCATCGCCCTGGTGGGCTCCGGCATGGCAGAGTATGCCATGGGCATCGGCATGGATATTGCCCAGGGGCGGCCGGGCGACCAGCTGGAATACACCGCCGGCGCCGGAGGAGCGGCATTCATCATTGGACCGGCTGAGAAGTCACTGGCGGAGATCGAAGCCACCTACTCCTATGTGACCGACACACCCGATTTCTGGCGCCGCCAGGAACAGAAATATCCCGAGCATGGCCAGCGTTTCACCGGCGAGCCGGCCTACTTCAAGCACATCACCGAAGCCGGAAAAGGCCTGATGGAAGCCATGAAATTGAAGCCCGAAGATTTTAACTACGCTGTCTTCCACCAACCCAACACCCGCTTCCCCCAGCGGGCGGGCTCGCTGCTGGGGTTCAAGCCCGAGCAGCTCTCTGCCGGGCTGCTTTCGCCCGTGATCGGCAACACCTATGCCGGGGCAGCCATCATCGGGTTGGCAAATATCCTTGACCAGGCCAAGCCGGGTGACCGCATCCTGATGGTCTCCTATGGTTCGGGCGCCGGATCCGATGCTTTCGTCATCAAGGTCACAAAAGCGATAACCGAGCGTCAGGGGTTGGCTGCGAAGACGGCTGACTACATCCAGCGTCGCACCGAGATCGATTACGCCACCTATGCCCGCTACCGCGGCAAGCTGGCGATGAAATGAGCGGGGGAGGTATGAGCGATATCGTCATCACCGGCATCGGCCAGGTGCCCGTCGGCGAGCACTGGGAGCAATCTCTGCGGCAACTGGCGGCGCGCGTCATCCTGGCTGCCATAAAGGACGCGGGCAATCAGAAACCCCAGGCGTTGTTTATCGCCAATGCGCTCGGCTCAGCGCTTTCGCGTCAGGCAAATATGGGAGCGCTCCTGACCAGCGATTGCGGGCTGGAGGGCGCGGAAGGCACCACCATCGAAGCCGCCGGGGCATCTGGCGGGGCAGCCTTACGCACTGCCTACCTGGCGCTGCGCTCCGGGCTGGTGGATGTAGCGATGGTGGTCGGGATCGAGAAGCTGACAGATGTGGTCGGTCCCGGTGTCGACAGCGCCCTGGCCGAGATGCTGGATACGGATTACGAGGGCATGCTGGGGCTTACCCCCACCACGGCGGCAGCCTTGTTGATGCAGCGCTACATGCATGAATATAAGCTCGGGCATGCCGCTTTCGGGGAATACCCGCTGATGGCATATGCGCATGCGGTTGGCAATCCGAACGCCATGTACCGCAAAGCCATCCCCCGTGAGGTATATGAGAAAGCCGAGTCGGTTTGCGATCCGTTGAGCCTGTATGATATTGCGCCCTATGCTGACGGCGCGGCGGCGCTGATCGTCACCCGCCAGGAGTTGGTTTCAAAGGACTTCAAGCACACGCCGGTGCGCATCAGCGGTTCAGCGGTGGTCACCGATCGCCTGGCGCTGCACGACCGCCAGAATCCGCTGGAGTTCGTCGCCGCGGGATGTTCCATCGAACGCGCCTGCCGCCAGGCGGGCATCCTGCCGGCGGATGTCGACATCCTCGAGCTGGATGATTCCTTCTCGATCTACCCGGTGTTGACGGTCGAAGCCGCCGGATTGGCGAAGCGCGGCAAGGGCAGCGAGTGGTTGAAAAATACTGGCAAAGACAAGCCCGCCTTCGCCACCATGGGTGGCATGAAGGCGCGCGGTAACCCCATGGCTGCCAGCGGCGTCTACCAGGCAGTCGAGGCGGTGTTGCAGTTGCGCGGCGAAGCCGGCGACTGCCTGGTCAAGGGTGCCAGACGCGCGCTGATCCAGTGTCTGGGCGGTCCGGCGGCCACCGCGGCTGCGCACGTGCTCGAAACAGTAACGAAAGGCTGATTTCACCCCCTTTTAAACACACGGACGCAGCAGCATTTTTAGCGTTTATCATCATAAAAAAACTGCCCCGGGCTCATTCCGGGGGCAGGAATCGTATCTTACTTAACACTGGTCAATAGGGTAGACAATCCTACACCTGCCCCGAATACATTTGCATGTACTGGTAAATACTATATAATCAGAGTATTGGCAAAAATACATCGATGCGCAACTTATACTTGCCAAATCTAACCATTTTATAGAAGGAGAGAAAATGTCCCACAAAAGAACAACAATCGTAATTGCGCTTGTGCTGATAGCATCAATGCTATTGGCAGCATGTGCAAAAGCAACTGAGGCGCCCATTATAACCGAAGCCCCCGTAGCCCCCGTTATAACCGAAGCCCCCGCTCCTGACACACAGCTAGAAGTCTTCTCATGGTGGACTGGTGGCGGTGAAGAGGCTGGTCTAAACGCGATGATCGCAATCTGGAATGCAACCTATCCGGAGACCGAATTTATCAACGCAGCTGTTGCTGGTGGCGCCGGCTCTAATGCCAAGGCAGTCTTGGCCACCCGCCTCTCTGCAGGTGATCCCCCGGATTCCTTCCAGGGTCATGCGGGCCAGGAAATGATCGGCACCTATGTAGCCGCCGGCCAGTTGGAACCCTTGGATGACCTCTATGAATTGAATGGCTGGTACGATGTCTTCCCTGCCTCTTTAATCCCATTGATCTCCCAGGATGGTCATCCCTATTCTGTACCCGTTAATATTCACCGCGCCAACGTGCTCTGGTATAACCCCAAAGTCTTAGCCCAGTACAACGTGACCGCCCCCGATCCCACCAGCTTTGACAGTTGGATCGTCTCGTTGGAGGCCCTCAAAGCCGCCGGTATGGCGACCCCGTTAGCCCTCGGCGAACAGTGGACCGTTGTCCAACTGTATGAGACTATCCTCCTGGCTACTGTTGGACCTGAAACCTATACCGCTCTCTGGAACGGTGAGTCTGACTGGGCAAGTGCTGATGTCGCAAAATCCATCGAAAACTTCGCCAAGGTACTTACCTATACCAACACAGACTATGCGACCCTTACCTGGCAGGATGCCTCCAAACTCGTTGCCGATGGAGACGCCGCCTTCAATGTGATGGGTGACTGGGCTGAAGGTTACTTCCGTGTCGATTTGGCCCTCGTTCCTCAGACCGATTACGGCTGGATGGCCGTTCCTGGAACCAAGGGCTCTTACGATTTCCTCTCTGACAGCTTCAATCTGCCCATTGGTGCCAAACACCGTGATGCAGCCATCAAATGGTTGACCCTCTGCGGTTCCAAAGAAGGACAAGACGCCTTCAATCCTGTGAAGGGTTCCATCCCCGCACGCAATGATGCCGATAAGTCTCTCTATGGTGAATACTTGCGATCCGCTATGGCTGATTGGGCAACCGATGTTGTTGTTGGTTCCCTTTGGCACGGCGTAGTAGCCAATGACACCTGGAAGGCCGCCATCAATGATGCATTCGGTCTGTACCTGACCGATAATGATGCTGCCAAACTGCAGGCTTCCCTGGTCAGTACGTGTGCTGCTTCTGGTCCCTGCAAATAATCTGATTCTTTAGAGCGCCTTTGATCATCGGGGGAGTAATCCCCCGATGATCGTAGTAAATTGAACATTCCCGTGTACCCCCAAAAAAGCTACATCTTTTGCTATCTTAGATCATTACCCGGCATCAGTTCGATGCATTTTTCAACGAAGAGGAAGTTTCATGCGGAATACTAAAGAGAAGTGGCAAGCTTTTCTGCTGGTATCCCCTTCCATCCTTGCTGTGGCAATTTTCGTCTATGGGTTCATCGGATGGACAGCCCGGGTTTCCTTAACCGATTGGAAAGGGCTTTTACCCGATTACACCTGGGCAGGATTAAAAAACTACATCAATCTACTTACGAATGACCCACGATTTCAGGTGGACATTAGAAATACCCTCTTGTTCACCATCCCGTTTATTCTAGGAACCTTGTTCCTTGGGTTAATAACAGCTTTATTACTGGACCAGGGATTAAAGGGAGAGGGTTTCTTCAGAAGCCTGTTCTTGTTTCCCATGGCAATTTCATACATCGTCACCGGTGTAGTCTGGCGATGGTTGATGAACCCCGCGGCCGGTTCACGTATGACCGGTTTAAACCTGCTTTTCAGCAAGTTGGGACTCGATTTTTTGAATAGTTCTTATACAGCAACGCCTTACTGGGGGATGGCATTCATCGCCATCCCGGCTATCTGGCAGCTTTCGGGCTATTGTATGGCGCTATATCTGGCCGGTTTGCGCGCCATTCCTGATGAATTGCGCGAGGCTGCGCGAGTGGACGGCGCATCGGAATTTGAGCTCTTTCGTTATGTCATTATGCCCTTGTTACGTCCAGTTACCTTAAGTGCATTGATCATTCTCGGTCACATGTCACTCAAAACCTTTGACTTGATCATCGCTACCGCGGGTAAACAGTATGCCATGGATATGCCCTCTATCTACATGTGGAATACCACTTTTGATGCACATCTATACGGAAACGGCGCTGCCATTAGTATTCTATTGCTTATCAGCGTGGCCGCCTTGATCATTCCGTATCTCTTTTACTCCTTGCGCACAGAGGCTCAAGCATGATCCGTAGCAAAACCCGTTATCTTAGCTACATTCCTCTGGTCTTGCTAGCGGCCTTTTACCTGTTGCCAATGTATGTGATGGTTGTCACCGGTATTAAAGGTTTGGATGAAGTCAGCATCAAGACCATGTGGAACTTACCCAGACAGTTGAGTATGGCGAACTTCATCGAAGCTTATGGTGAACTTAAACCATATCTTTGGAACAGCTTGCGAATGGTCATCCCGGCAGCGGTTCTTTCATCAATTCTAGGATCCTTAAATGGTTATGTCTTGGCAAAGTGGAAATTCAAGGGGGCAGATGTAATCTTCCCTCTAATTCTTTTTGGCATGTTCATTCCATACCAGTCCATTTTGATCCCACTGGTTGATTTTTTGCACAAGATCAATCTCTACGGTGGAATTCCCGGGCTTATTTTGGTGCACATTATTTATGGTATTCCCATCACCACACTGACTTTCCGGAACTATTATGCCAGCATTCCGAATGAGTTAGTCGAAGCCTCGAAGATGGATGGGGCAGGGATGATGCGCATTTACTGGAATATCTTGCTACCCATTTCCATCCCCAGTTTCGTCGTTGTATTGATCTGGCAGTTCACCCAGGCCTGGAACGACTTCCTCTTCTCGGTAGTAGTGACCAGCTCGAAGAACTGGACAGTGACGGTAGGTTTGAACAATTTGGCCGGCGGTCAGATCATTGCCTGGAATGTGCAAATGGCAGCCTCTTTGATCGCGGCTATACCCACTTTACTGGTCTATATCATCCTCGGAAAATACTTTATTCGCGGTATGATGGCTGGCGCGCTAAAAGGCTAGAGATCTCTTTTTCTAGACGCTGATGGCAAACGGTCTTTAATCTGGCAAATAA
>Ga0209182_10000309_pt1 | contig 12690 bp, 16 predicted proteins | sample LakBais05cmmetaG_FD_185474 | JGI IMG/M metagenome (GOLD analysis project Ga0209182, IMG submission 185474) | Lake sediment microbial communities from Lake Baikal, Russia to study Microbial Dark Matter (Phase II) - Lake Baikal sediment 0-5 cm... | ecosystem: Environmental > Aquatic > Freshwater...
CTAAAGACGTGAGGTCCCAAGATCGTGGACGGGTCGTAGCGGCCCTTAAGGCTTTGTCCAACGAGAACCGTCTGGCAATCTTCGAGCAGATACGCGCAGGTCACGGTCGCGGCCAATTAAATGCGGACAACCGCCTGGCTGTGTGTGCTGTGGCCGAAAAATTTACCATCTCCCTTTCTACTATATCTCACCATATTAAAGAACTTAAGGCTGCCGGGCTGGTTCGTTGTGAAAGGGAGGGACAGTCCATACTTTGAGTTGCCAATGAAGAGACCATCAGGATGGTGGTGCAATATCTAAAGAGTGACCAAGAAAATGGATAAGCAGTGGCATCGTCGTTTTATTATGCACTGTAACCTTTTTGAGCCTTTTTCCGTCTTATAAGAGTAAAAACCTAAGGAAAGGAGGGCATGGCCCTTGGATGAGAAAACCAAATTCGAGAGTGATGGAAGGAACAGGCTTATATTTATTCCCCGGTGAGCCAATCTAGAAGTAAAAAATTTTGTCCTATTATTTCGATACTTATCGAAATATAAAAAGGTTGAAAGAAAGGAGGGAAAAATTGTCATGGAGCAGGAGATAGAGATATTAATACGATATGGAGAGGCTGGTATGAATAAGAGACTAAATCTCTTCTTACAATTCCCTGATTTGAGGTGGGCTTTCCAAGAGATTGAACACAAAGATTTGGCTGCTCAAATGGCATCTAGATCTTTGAGTGAACAACATAATAAAGGAAAATGTCCTCGGCTTCTATCACTCCTGGGTCGAATCATCGGCATAGAAACCGATTGTAACCTTTTGAGGGCCTTTCCCGTCTAATAAGGGAAATTTCACCAAGGAAGGAGATAAACATGGAAGAGAAGACAAGAGTTCTAATTTGCTTGGGCGCAGCCACAGCAGCTAACTGTATTCCTTGTTTTGAGTACTATTTTGGGAAGGCCGAAGCGGTGGGTCTAAAAACCGAGGAAATTCAGGAGGTGATAAATCTTGCCAGCCAGGTCAAGAAAGGAGCCCACATGGCCATAAAAAACAGGATAAATGATATCATGGGACGAGAAAAGGAGTATGCTTTAGCCTGTGACAGGCAAGCTGGTAACTCATGCTGCCGCTAGTTAGGAAAGGATTTGGATATGGAATTTTGGGAGATCTATGATCAGTATTACGCAAAGGTAAGAAGGTTTATCCTGACCCTCGTTAGAGATGATTGGGTGGCGGATGATCTCATTCAGGAAACGTTTTTAAGAATTCTGCAAAACATAGAGAATCTAAGAGACCCTACTAAATTGTCTTCCTGGATATATCGGATAGCCTACAATCTTTGTCAAGACCACTTCCGCCAGCGGAAAATATCACGCAGAAAAGAGGAAACGGGCGAGGAAGAAATGGAAGATTTCAAAGAAGCCTTGATTCAAAAAGAATTGGAACAGCGCCAGATGGGAGAATGTGTTCAGAACCAGATCAATCTTCTTCCGGAACCTCTCCGGGCAGTTCTTCTCCTTTTTGACATCGTGGAACTCAGCCACCAAGAGATTGCTGATACTCTTGGCATAACCATTGAGAATGTGAAAGTGAGACTTCATAGAGCCCGAAGAAAGCTAAAAGCCATCCTTGCAGAAAAGTGCGCCTTTGAGAAGGACGAGAGGAATGTCCTCGTATGTAATCCCATTGATCATGGACCAAATGCATACCAAGGTCATAATGGGCAAAAAGGGTGATGAAGATTATTTCTAAAATAATAAAGATATACAAAAGCAAGAATACAATCCCCGGTCCCGAAATACTATGACCGAGTAGGTAAACCCCGTCAGAAAAGATAGGGCATTAACCCCGCCCTTTCTATGAGGAATTGCCTCTGGCCCGGAGGGAAGCTTCATTTTTATTATCCCCGCCATAAATAGCGGGGCTTTCTAACGGGGTAAATGTAAAAAGGAGGGATAAAATGGAGAAGATGTTTAGCTCAATCATGGCAGGGTTCATGAAAGGCATGTCGGAGAATGACAAGAAAAGGATGATGGCCTGCGGAGAGAAGATGGCAGCCATGTGTTCGTGTCTAAATAGGAAGGACATGTCTGAAGAAGAAAGAAAGGCGATGATGGAAAACATGATGTCGTTCTGCATCAGCAAGATGGAGACCATGTCAACCTTTTTCAAAAAGATGGGTTCGCAGCCCGAACAGACAGGCAAGTCGGAAAATGCGTAGTATCAAAATATACGAACGATTCGGGACGGGCCGGTCTTCCGTTGGGAAGGCCATCTGGTGATTGTGAAGTACTTGCTTTCGGTACGAGTCTCTCTCTGTTCCTCGCTGCTGGGAGACACTATAGCATGTCCCAGCTTGTAGGGATTCGTCAGATCAAGACAGGACGAGCGAACTGAACACCTTCTGAATATGACACATTCGATAGGAGATAAGGGATAAGGCAGAAATCCATCCTAGGGATAAGTTCGCTCTTGTCAGTTGGGAAAAGGATGGAAAAGGTATGTTGTTTTACTTTGATCAAGGCTGATGAGTTCTCAGACATGGTAAGGGGTCTCCTTGGGCCCATGATGGAAGAGATAACCCCAGAATCAACAGCCCGTTAGAAGGAGGCAAGTCTTAGGAATTCGCTAATCCGACGTAGGGAAGCTTCAGTAAGCCTCTTCACTCTAATGCGCCCTCCCATCAACGCTCTAGACCGGGAGGCACTGGAAAAGTTGGCCCAAGCCGTAGAAGAGGTAAGGGCTGATAGGGAGATTCGGGTCTTGGTAATCACCGGAGGCATCGATGGGATCTTCTTTTGACAGGCCAATCGGTAGGGGCCCCCCGGGCCCACACGATGGGTTTGCTCAATGAAGTGGTTCCGTCAGACAGGTTAATGGATGAAGTTTTAAAGCGAAGCCGGCAGATGGCAGCTCTCTCTCCGGCCGCCCTCAGGGCTGCGAAGTGCGCCCTCTTGGGAGGAGATGAAAAGGCATGCTTTGAAGCCGTCTGGGACAAAGAAGATTGGCAAGAGGGGATTGATGCTCTGCTCGTAAAAAGAACCCCGCGGTATGGATCTGACGGAAAAGGATGTGAGGGATGCGATCTCATTGGAATGTTAGTCGTTTAACTGGGGTGGATTTTGGCTTTGAAAGACCTTCAACTACTAAAGATGGAAATCTAAGGAGGACAAAATGGACCAGAAAGACATCAAAAAAATCGTAAAAGAAGGTTATGGCAAAATTGCAAAACAAGCAAGCACCTGCTGCGCACCAGCAAGTTCATGCTGCGGAAGCACCGATTTAGCAAAGGATATCAGCAAGAAGATAGGATATTCCGAAGAAGAGCTTAAGACTGTTCCTGAAGGTGCAAACCTGGGTCTTGGTTGTGGGAATCCCGTGGCCCTCGCTTCATTACGCGAAGGGGAGACCGTTCTTGACCTTGGTTCAGGTGCTGGGTTCGATTGTTTTCTTGCTGCCAACATGGTTGGCAGGAGCGGAAGGGTTATCGGCATTGACATGACGCCGGAGATGGTCGAAAAGGCGACGGGAAACGCAAAGAAAGGGCACTACGAAAACGTTGAGTTCAGGCTCGGAGAGATTGAAAAACTACCTGTCGCCGATCACTCCGTCGATGTGGTCATCTCAAACTGTGTCATCAACCTCTCACCCGACAAGGGAGAAGTGTTTCAGGAGGCTTTTAGGATCCTAAAGCCTGGCGGAAGACTCATGATTTCGGATATAGTCCTGCTAAGAGACCTTCCGAAAATTATTAGGGAAAGCGTCGAAGCATATATCGGCTGCCTATCTGGAGCAATAATGAAGGATGAATACCTCCAGAGAATAAAGGCGGCAGGTTTTAAGGACGTCAAGGTGATTGACGAGACTCACTTTTCCATTGAATACATAGCCAATGATCCAACCGCAAAGGCAATCATTGACAACTTAAGAGTCCCTTCTGAACAGATAAAAGAGATTGGAAGCTCAGTGGCAAGCATCAAGGTCTATGGGATCAAACCAACTGAGGAAAGTTAGAGCCTAGATTACTATCCAAACGCAAGAATATAAAAGGGGGTTAAGCAAGGTCAGGGATGCTTAGGATGTTAAAGGATCTCGATTTGTTCTAAGATTCGTTCTTTCGTTTTAAGCGGGGTACGATTCTGTTTGGCCTTTTCCACAATCTCCTTTCCCAGCATGGCAGCACCAAGGGCTCCGGTGATCAACGGCTCTTCGGGCACCAGAATCTCATGGCCCAATTGTTCGATAAGGGCCTTAAGCAGGCCTTTATTTTTAGCACCTCCACCCGTCACGATGACCGCCTCTTCCAGCCTCAGCCGATTGACCATGGTGCTTATCCTCTCTGCAAGGGATTGATGGACCCCTGCAAGCAGGTCGGAAACGGGTATACCCTGTGCCAAACTGGCGGCTACCTCTTGTTGGGCCCATATGGTACAGATGTTGCTTATCTTCGCAGGATTCTTGCTTCCAAGAGATAGGTCGCCAACTTTATCCAATGGAACCCCAAGGGTATCGGCAATCACTTCGATGAATCGACCACTACCGGCCGCACACTTGTCATTCATGACAAAATCAATGGTCTTGCCAGTAGTGTCTACTTTTATTGCCTTAATATCCTGACCTCCAACATCAATGATGGTCTTAGCTTTGGGGAAAAGACTAACAATACCCTTGGCATGGCAGGTGATTTCTGTGAATTGCTTATCGGCAAAAGGAACGTTAATTCTCCCATAGCCTGTTGAGACAATGTAGGTGATCTCTTGGAGAGAGATATCAGCCCTTTTCAGCGCTTCTTCCATGACCTTATTGGATAGCCGGCGCTGCTCTGGACCTGTAGGCCCAATGATCGAAGAGATGATCCCTTGATTCAGGATCACCGCCTTGGTCATTGTGGAACCAACATCAATGCCTGCAAAATATGCTACCAATGTTACCTTTTAAAGGTTGAGGTTAAGGCTGAGGTTAAGATTTTAAAAATTATCTCTGAACCTAAACCTTGACCTTAACCTTCCATTTAGGCCGCCTTGTTTGATCGAATGGATTCCAGGGTTTCGATGAAGGCATCAATCTTATTTCTTGTATCCACCTCTGAATACGAGGTGATATCGATGATATCACTTTCCAGAATGAGGGAAGGAAGCTCTCTGTAAACCTTTTCCTTCTTTCCATCTTTCCCGATCACAAACACAGGGATGGGTTTGTATATTTTGGCCAGTTGATGCAACTGCCAGATGAGGCCCACGTGCCACGTTCGACACGAAAATGCTTCATGCATGACCACCCCATCGATCTTGTATTCTTCGATCCAGTTGATTAAGCGCTCCACATCCGGCTCTGATCCAGGCCGTTTCTTGGCCTTATCAAACCAGAGTGTCCAGAATCCAAGCCATCTCCATGCCAGGTGCTCGATGGGATCCTTTGTTTCAGGGATATCCATCTCATTGAGGGGAGCGACCATTCGATAGGTGGTTTCAACAGGAAACGAAGCCCCCTTGCTGTTGAAGTAATTGAAATCGGTCAAAGCAAACCAGGAAGGCAATCCGCCTCCCCACATGAGTCTGTACTTCTCTTCCTGAACTTCTCCTTCTCCCTTGGCAATCTTTTCCTCCAATTCTTTTTTAAGGTCCAAGAAAAAATCGTAAGCCTTCTGGGTGGCCATCATAAAGTTGATCGGTACCATCGTATTCATGGCATCGCCGGTTCCCATGGGGCAAGGTACAGCCTTTCGAAGACTATACGTTTCTTCGATCAGGTTCCAGGTCCGATCGCTTAGAGCAACTAACTCTCTCAGTCGATCATAATCCATCTTCTTGCCGGTCTGTTCTTCAAGGAAGGCTACCAGTCCGCGCAATTGCTTGACAATATATTTGTGGTAGTAGCCCCAAACATCCCGGTGATCTTGATCCCTCTGAAACATGGGATGCGGAAGGTCGATATTGTAGATTGGAACATCGGGCATATATTGCTGAGAAGCTTGGTACCACTTGGATCTCGGATCACAGAGGATCTGTCCGCTGGATATCATGAAATCAGGTCTTGCTTGTCCCCCCCACGGAGCATCGGGCGGCATTTGGCCTAATTCTTCTCTCCATTGGTCAAAACCGATCCCGCAAAGGGCATAGGTGCACAGGGAACGGGAAAGGCCCAAAGATTCTGCTCTCTGAAGGAATCTCTCCGCATCTCTCTTTGCCCCGCAGATACCGGCAAAATTCTCTGTCCACAAAGGGATAACATCCATGGCCCGGAAGATCTCCTCGTGATGGCAGACGATAAAGGTATAGGCTAATTTCTGTTTTCCCTCTGCCCGAGCCCGGAGGGTACCGGTAATAAATTCCTTGACCATGGGGCCAATGGAAGCAGCCGCCTGGGTTGCCGTCATCCTCTTTTTCGCTTTCGCCTCTTTTTGTTCCTCAGCCATTATCTTAACCTCCTTGTTTCGGAAACCCCATTATCCACGTTAGCCGATCATTTCCAGAAAGGCCTGAATCCTGGTTCTGAGTTGACCAATCGTACCCGCAGAATAGATATCCTCCAAATGAAGAAGTGGAACATGAATAGACTTATAGTAGGCTTTTCGTGCAGGGACCTCAAAGCCAAAGGGATCGCAATATTTATAGACATAAAGAATAGCACCATCTGCCTTAAATTCCCTAACATAGGCTCGGATATCACCAAATCGGGATGCTATATCTCCTTCAAAGGTGCCCGCCTTATTTTTCCTGTAGGTCTTGGGGCAATTGATTTTATCGAGATACCGATGGGCCAGTGCATCGATGGGATCCCTTCCCACATCCGTCCGTGGAAAATAATCCCTGGCTCCGTTGCAAATGGTATCGGCCACCACACTGCCTCCAAGTTCCTCCACGAGCTTGATGAGCTCAATGTTATCAAGACAGGCACCATCAATAAATATACGGGGACCTTTGTTGATAGGAGATTTCTCTCTTCCCTTGATATCTGCCAACACCTTATCAAATAAGGTATTGGCTTCAGCAATGGGTAAGCTTGATCCAACCGTCAGCACCATTATCAATTCTGTTCCAGAGATGAGGGGTGGATCTGCCTTTCTGAATTCATACAGGGCTTTTACCTTGTCTCTGTTTTCATTATAGATTCGAATGGCCTGAGCCAGGTCCTCATCGGTGATCGCTTTTCCAGTGAACTTCTCCAGACTTTTCCTGAAGGTGTTTAATTCCGCATTAAAGAATTCAAAGGACGATTCGTCACAGACATTGGGAATATTGACAAAATGAAAGTAGGAATAAGGCAAAGAATAACTCCAGGCACTATAGCTCCGCACCATGCTATCGCAGCCGTGAGGAATGACCATACCGGAGAGAAAGGCATATTTTTCTTTCACCGAGAGGTCGAAGCAACTTCGGTAATAGGGGCATACAATGGTTTCAAGGAGTGTATCCCCTGTCGTAATGGGCTCATGGATATTTCCTCTCACCCGAAAAGGGATACACCCGGCCGCGGTGATAATTTCCAAAGGAACGAAGGAACAGACATAGCCGATTATCTTTTTCCCTTCCTTTTTCAGTTCCTTGGCCCTGAGCCCGTAATCCTTATAATACTTCTCTACCGTGGAAAAAATGTTGCCCTGTTTGTCATTCATCGACCTTCTCCTTTTTCACAAATCCCCCCTTACCCCCCTTTGCTAAAGAAGGGTACATATTCCCCTCCCTTTGGTATCTTTTCCCTGCCGAGAGCAGGCAAAGGGAGGTACGGAGGGATTTAATGCGACTATACATGATTCAGATTTAAGTTTCAATCTTATTCTCCAAGTGTTCCATGGCGATGATGGCAGCACCCAACGCAGCCGTCATATGGGGCCTCTGCGGTACAAGGATATCATGACCCCTAATCTCCTTTAAGGCCTGAACGAGACCCACATCTCTCGCACCCCCACCTACCATGGCCACATCCTGTTCCACACCCATTCTCTCCGCCAGGCTGTTGATCTGGGCCGCAAGAGCTCTATGTATGCCTGCCAGAAGGTCTTCTTTTGTGACCTCTTGGGAAAGGCGGGAGATCGCCTCTGACTCCGCAAAAACAGCACATCCGGTGTTAAACTCAACTCTCTTTTTAGATTTTAAAGACAATGCACCAATCTCTTCCACCTTGACCTGGAGAACTTTAGCAATGACCTGAAGGATCCTGCCGCTCCCTCCGGCGCACTTTCCGCTCATTAAAAAATTGTGGACACTTCCATTACCATCGATGCGGAGGACCTTTGTGTAAAGATCCCCTACATCAATGACGGTTCTCACAGAGGGGAGAAGAGAAGAAACGCCCTTTGCATGGGAGACAATATCCGGCTTGACTTCATCCGCGAAGGTCACCAATTTTGATCCATATCCGGTAGCGACAGTTCGGGAAATATCACTTGCCGATATTCCGGTCTGGGAAAGTAACTCTTCTCTTATCCTCTCGGCTGTAAGCTTGAAATCTCCCCCGGAAGGGCACTCAAAAGAACCGGAGAGTCCCTGATCACCGAGGACGATTCCTTTTGATGAGGCCGACCCAATATCGATACCCAATACAAAAACCATATTACCTCTGTAAGCGAATAGAACGAATGGTAGCGAATAAATCGAATTTTTTAAGGGAATTCTTTATCATTCGCTAAATTTGGTGTCATTCGAATCATTCGTTTAAATTCACCGACGATGAAGTCCGATCAGGCAGAATCTTGCTGGCCTCCGACGACTAACTCAGGAATCCTCAACGTGGGTTGAGCACTGGAGACCGGAACTCCTTGCCCATCCTTTCCGCAAGTTCCAATACTGAAACCGAGGTTATCACCCACCCGATCGATCTCTTTGAGGATCTGAGGTCCATTACCAGTGAGAATTGCTCCCCGCACTGGCTCTCCCACCGCTCCTTTTTCAATCAAATATCCCTCACTCACTTCAAAGACAAAATCTCCATTGACGGTATTGACCTGTCCGCCACCCATTTTCTTAACAAATAATCCCTTTTCTACAGAACGAATGATCTCTTCAGGCTTCGTCTCCCCGGGAGCGATCAGAGTGTTGCTCATCCTGGGAATGGGCTTGTGTTGGTAAGACTCTCTTCTTCCATTTCCGGTCGATTCAACTCCTTCGTTCAGAGCGGTGAGCCGATCGTAGAGATATCTCCTCAAGATTCCTTCCTCGACCAAGAGTGTCCTTTGAGAAGGTGTACCTTCGTCATCGAATGCATAAGAACCCCTCTTTTGAGGTAGAGTGGGATCGTCCACCACCGTGATCAGGGGAGAGGCCACTCTCTCTCCAATCTTCTTCGAATAGACGGAGAGACCTTGTTGAGCTAAATCTGATTCCAAACCGTGGCCAATGGCTTCATGGATCATTGTTCCTCCTGCCTCGTTTGATAAAACGACGGGCATCCTCCCCATGGGAGCCTTTCTTGCTGAAAGCATCAGAAGGGATCTCTTTGCCGCCACCTCAGCCACTCCTTCCGGGGGATAAAGATCGAATAGTTCAAAACCCATCGTCCCGCCCACGGGCTCATATCCGGTCTGAATCAAATCCCCTTTTGCAGATACGACCTGTACGGAAAAGACCGTCCCAACCCTCTCTCCCTCCGTCAAAACTCCTTCTGAATTTGCTATCGAAAGAATCTGACTCACATCCCGATAGAGGACCTTTACCTGTTGAACATGGGGATCGAGTTTCCGAGCTATATCGTTTGCTCGCCTCACGACTGTAACCTTCTCCCCAATAGAAATGTCTTTAGGATCTCTCTCAATTGGAAAAGAAGATTTTCCAATGAGAGGTTTTGAAAGGGAGGCACGAGAGGAATGCGTGAGATTGATCACCCTTTCCTCACCATCCTCTTTTACCACACGACTTATCTTCAAAGCCAAATTGAAGAGGGTCTCTTCGGTGATCTGATTTGTAAAACTGTAAATCGTTTTCCCACCCAAAAGAACTCGAAGCCCTAATCCCATATCGAGGCCCGAAATCACTTTCTCTATTCGATCCTCTTCACAAACGATGACGATCGAACGAGTCTGCTCAAAGTAAAGATCTGCAAACTCCCCTCCCTCTCGAAGGGCCTCACTCAGTATCTTTTGGAATGGAATTGTTTCGATCATCCTATAAGTTCAAATTACAAAGTTTCCTGAACTACGTAGAGTTCAGGACTAATCATGAACCTTACATGGTTCATGGCAAATATCAAAGTAAATCCAAAGTGTAACTCAACCCTTCAGGGTTGATTCAACCCAAGGCTAAAGCCTTGAGTTACAAACTTTGACATTCATTTGACATTTGGATTTTGACATTTGTCATTAAAACATATGATTAATTGATATCTGGCGATAGAGGTTCAATATGAATCTCTTTCCGGAGACCTTCCAACACCTCCTCCAGATCCTTTTCCCATCCCGGAGCCACCATCAACTCCACGATGGCTTCGTAAGGATCTTTGGTTCTTACGACGGCCATCCCTTCATACGATTCGATGATGAATTTGAAATAGGCAATATCCTTTCGATGGAGCCTGAAATATTTTGATTGGGTATCCATCATTCCCTAATTCGGATTGCGGAGTGCGGATTGCGGAATTACAAAACTTATTTCTGTAGTTTCCCTTGATACTTGATTCCGCATTCCGAATTCTGCATTCCGCATTGATCATCCTTTTGAATTCTTGATAAGTGTTCCCTTCACATCCCCAAAAAGAATGACGTCTTTGATCGTTCCTTCCGTGGGGTAAAATTCTTTTGATAACCATCCCTCAATGAGGCCTTCTTTCGAATGAGTAATCTCTGGATCCAAAAAAAGTTTAACGTAAAACTCTTTTCCATCTTTAAATTCCTCAGATTTTTTCCTTTTCTCCTCTTCTTCTTTCCCAGCCACCCTCACTTCGTAACTTGAAGAACCCTTTCGTGGAAAGGTGGCCACCGTATATTTTCTTCCTCTTTTGATCTCCCCATAAACACCATAACGAAAATTATAAGAGGCCGTAAGGAAATCGTCATAGACCATTCCTGGAGGAATCTCCTCTTCGGTCCTCTCCATGACCCCATCCTTTCTTCGCCTTAATTGAATCCACTTTCTCTTCTGATAATCGAAGAGGTGGCTTTTCCTTCTCAACTTGCTGCCGATCTTCACATCCTCTTCAAATGATAAAGACCTGAGGCGCTTTCCTTCGTCAATTTCTTCCATCGTGGAGCGATAGGTATCTACCCGATACCGAGTCAACCATCCCACAACCCCTAAGGTTTCTGCCTGAAGAGTGGCCATATAATGACCTCTTTTCTCCATCTCTGAAAAACTCAACTTCCCCAAGGCTACTCGTTTAAATAACCAGAACCCAATTTCGCAGACGAGTTCCTCTCCTTTAAAAAATTCGGCGATGGAACTCTTTCCTTCCTTTCTTAGAGGGTTGGGAAGATCTGCCGTAGTCTTCTGAGCATGGAAGGGAAAGTAAAAGAGGAAAGGCAGTCCCAAAAACCATCGAAAAAAATGTCGTCTGGTCACCCCGAAAGTTTGGAGTTCGTAGTTCGGAGTTCGGAGTAATTTCTTAGTATAATGAGGATGCAAGATTTTTTTATAAAACCCCGAACTCATCACTATTTTTCCTTTTTGATCTCCGAACTCCGAACTCATTACTCCGAACTGGCTTCAGATATGCAATTCGATCACGTCACCCTCATTGACCTGGTGATCCCGCTTGGCCATCTGTCCACCAAATTTTCCAGAGCCCCAGATCTTTGCGTATCGAAGTTTAGCAAAGAAGTCCTTATGAACAGAAAGGGCAACGTCCCCCACCGTACTTCCCTTCTTAAGCACAACGGGTTCCGTAAGATCGGGCTCTTCTCCGGGAATCTTCGTATAGATCCGGATGATGTCAAGAAGGTGATAGATCTCTTCTTTCAATGCTTCAACATTCATTCCTTCTTTAGCAGAGATGGGCAAGATGGAAAAGGCCTCTCTGAGATGAGTCTCAAATAACCGGTATCCCTCCATTGCATTGCGGACATCACATTTATTTCCGAGGAGGAGGGCCTTTCGGTAAATCCATCCCCCCTCCAGTGAGGGAATTGGCCCCTTCCCCACGATCTCTATTTTCATCAGTTTCAACTCCTCCCGAAGGATCTCCATCTGGAAGACAGGATCTTCAGTAAGGTCAATGAGGAGGAGGAGAGCATCCGCATTCCGAATGAGGTTCGATAGCCCGGGTTCGATATGATCCAATTGAATGGGTGGGGTATCCACCAATTGAATCTGAATATTTTCAAACTGCATCATTCCGGGAATGGGCTTTTGGGTAGTGAAAGGATACTCGGCCACCTCAGAAAAGGCATGAGTGACTTGAGAGAAAAGGCTCGACTTGCCAGAATTGGGAAGGCCGAGAAGAACCACCTGAGCAGCCCCTTCTCTTTTGATGTTATACGCCTGTTCTGCCCTTCCAACGGTGGGCCTCCTTTGGAGTTCCTCCTTCAATTTAGCCATCCGGCTCTTGAGTTGGCCCCGAATTTTCTCAGTCCCTTTATGTTTGGGAATGACAGCCATCATGATCTCGAGGGCCTTTATCTTTTCTGGAATGGTCTTGGCCTGTTTGAATTTGGCCTCTGCCTCTAAATATTGGGGGGTAAGATTGGCCGGCATTTTACTTTTACTTAAAATCCCAATGCCAAATTATAAATGCCAAAATCTAAGATTAGGTTTAGGTCAAGGCTAAGGTTTAGGACTAAAT
>Ga0209182_10000310_pt1 | contig 12684 bp, 12 predicted proteins | sample LakBais05cmmetaG_FD_185474 | JGI IMG/M metagenome (GOLD analysis project Ga0209182, IMG submission 185474) | Lake sediment microbial communities from Lake Baikal, Russia to study Microbial Dark Matter (Phase II) - Lake Baikal sediment 0-5 cm... | ecosystem: Environmental > Aquatic > Freshwater...
CGTCAGGGCGTCGCGCTCCCCGCTGAGGCCGCCCATGCTCAGAACCTCTTCGCGGCGGGTCGCCGCTTGACCGGCCGGCAGGCCGTAGATCCCGGCGAAGAAATCGAGGTTCTCCTGGACGGTCAGCTCTTCATAGAGCGAGAACTTCTGGGACATGTAGCCGATGTTCTGCCGCACCTGTTCGGGATCCCGTGCCACGTCGTACCCGGCGACCCTTCCGACGCCCGAGCTGGGCAGCAGGATCCCGCAGAGCATTCGGATGGTGGTGGACTTGCCGGAGCCGTTGGGCCCCAGGAAGCCGAACACCTCACCCCGCCGGACCTCGAAGCTCACCCGGTCCACGGCCACGAACTTGCCGAACCGCTTGCTGAGGTCCTCCACCTGGATGGCGAGGTCGGCGTTGCGGAGTGTCATCTCAACTTGTCCGGTCGTCGGTTGTCGGTTTCTCATGGTCGGTTTTCGGTTTGTGGTTGCCCCACTCGACTATGAGATGGCTCTTGATCTCGCAGTAGCGCGACGAAGACGTCCTCCAGGCTGGGGAGGATCGGCCGCAGCCGAACGTCGGCAAATCCCTCGCGCTCCAGCGCCGCCCGGATCACGGGGAGCGCTCCCGCGGCGTCGCCGACGGTGAGGTGGAGGGTGTCGCCGAAGGTTTCGACCCCTCGCACCTCTGGCAAGCGGGTGAGAAGGGACGCGGCGGATTCGGGCGCCGGCCCGCGAAGCTCGAGCACGGTGCCGGGGAGGAGAGACCGCAGGGCGATGGGGGTGTCGCAGGCCACCAGGCGTCCGTGATCCATCAGCCCCACCCGCTGGCAGCGCTCCGCCTCGTCCAGATACGGGGTACTGACCAGGAGCGTGAGGCCCTCCCGCAGGAGTTCGTAGATCAAGAGCCAGAAGTCGCGCCGCGAGACCGGGTCCACGCCGATGGTCGGCTCGTCCAGAAAGAGGACCTCGGGCTGGTGGAGGAGGGTGGCGCAGAGGGCGAGCTTCTGTCGCATCCCCCCGGAGAGGTTCCGCACCAGACGCTTGGTAAACGGCTCCAGGCGGCTGAAGGCCAGGAGCTCGGCGGTCTTCCGCTCCCGGACGGCGCGCGGGACGCCGAAGAGGTCCGCGTAGAAGCGGAGGTTCTCCATGACCGTCAGGTCCGCGTAGAGGCTGCTGCTCTGCGGGACGTAGCCGATGCGGCGCCGGACCGCCTCGGGGTCGCGCGTCACGTCCGCGCCCAGGACCAGCGCCGTCCCGGACGTGGCGGCCATGACGCCGGTGAGGAGCCGCATGGTGGTGGTCTTGCCGGCGCCGTCCGGTCCCACCAGGCCGAAGATCTCCCCCGGCGCTACGGAGAGATTCACGTCGTCAACGGCGACGAGATCGCCGAACTTTCTGGTCAGCCCCCTGGCCTCGATCGCTGCCGGCATATCAGTTCCTGGTCCTGAGGGCACTCACTTGGTCCCCGCCCCGATCAGGAGCTCCGCGTCGGCGGGCATCCCCGCCTTCAGCTCACGCTGGGCGTTCTGGATGGTGACCTTCACCGCGTAGACCAGGTTCACCCGCTCCTCGGCGGTCTGGACGTTCTTGGGGGTGAACTCGGCCTGGTTCGAGACCCAGGATACCGTCCCCTGGAACGGCCGGCGAGGGAAGCTATCCACGAAGACGCGGGCGGCCGTCCCCAGCTTGATCTTTCCCAGGACCGTCTCGGGAACATAGACCTTGATCCAGGGGTGGTCCAAATCCCCCAGGAGGACCAGGGGCTTCCCGGCGGCCACGACTTCCCCCGCCTCGACCGCCTTGGTGAGGACGGTGGCGTCGAGCGGGGCGAAGACCTGCAACTCGGCCACCTGGGTCTCCAGGCGCTTCACGTTGGCCTGAGCCTCGCGCACGACGGCCTCGGCCACCCGGACTTCCTGCGCCCGGATGTCCACGGTTGCGGCGCCGGCCCGGGCGCCCTCCAGAGCGGCCACCGCGCGGTCCCGGTCGGCCCGGGCCGCCCGGATGTCTTCGAGACGGCTTCCTTCCTCCAGGATGCCGAGACGCTCTTTCGCGGCGCGGACGGCGGCCTCGGCGGCATCGTGATCCGTGTCGGTCCGGTCGACCTCCTGCTTGGAGAGGGCGCCGTCGGCGAGCAGGGCCCGGTAGCGGTCGCGGGTGAGCCTGGCCAGCTCGAGGCGGGCCTGGGCCTGTCTGAGGTTCGCCCGGCCTTCCTCGATCTCCTGGGTGCGCGGGCCGGTCTGGAGGAGGCTGAGCCGTTCCCCGGCGGCCCGCAGAGCCTCTTCGGCCTGACGGATCTGGCTCTTCACCGTGATGGGCTCGACCCGAAGGATGATGCGAGTCTGGGCCAGCTTGGCCTCGCCGCTCTGCTGGGCGGCCCGGGCCTGGCGGAGCTGGGCCTGCAGTTCATCGCCCTCCAGGGTCGCGATGAGCTGTCCTTGCTTCAGGTCCGAGCCCTCGTCCACGTCGAGCGTGGCGATGCGGCCCGTCACCTTGGAGCTGACGTTGACCTCGGTCACCTCGATCCGGCCGGACGCGGCGATCACGCCCCGGGTGTCCGGGCGATTCCCCCACCAGGACCAGCCGGTAAATGTCAGGACGGCCATGACCAGGATCAGGCCTCCAATCAGCAGCGGGCGGGGTGGGCGTGTCATCGGGCACCTCGTGCGGGACGACGGGGGCCGCGCGGAAGAGCGCGCAGCCCGTTGAAGAAGACGTCGGTGAGGGTGCGAACGATCGTGGCCTCGGAGATGGGAAAGATGCGCTTGCCCCCCAGCAGCCCCTGCGAGACCGCAAAGACCTGGAACATCCCGGCGAAGGCGCGGGCGGTCACCAGGGGGTCCACGGACCGAAACTCGCCGGCGGCGATCCCGCGGCGGATGACCTCGGCCAGCCGCTGGTTGGCGGGAAGAATCCCCTCCCGGTAGAGGACGGCGGCGGCCTCGGGGAAGTCCGCCGCCTCGCTCACGATGGTGCGATACATGCCGAGGTAGGCGGGGCTGCGGAAGAAGCGGTAGAGGCGGCGCGCCAGGGTGGCGAGCCGGTCTCGCATCTCGAAGGCGCCACCGTCCCGAGGAGCGTCCATCGCGGGCATGATGTCGTTCACGCGGGTCTTGAGCATGGCGCTGAAGAGGGCAGTCTTGCTGGGGAAGTAGAGATAGATAGTGCCCTTGGTGATCCCCGCCTCGCGCGCCACGTCGTCCAGCGTGGCCCGATGAAGCCCGCGCGAACCGAAGACCCGGAAGGCCGCCTCCAGGATCTGCCGGGGCCGCTCCTCGGGCTGTCGCTTCCAGCGGGGCACTTTGCAAGTGGGAAGAGTCGTCGGCACGGGTTCCTCCAAATATCTGACCGGTCAGTTAGTAAAGTAAACCCGCAGGGGTCGACTGTCAAGCGGGATCTTGGGAGTGGGCAGTAGGCGAACAGCGGGTGCGCGAAACACGATCTGGAGTCACAAGGCCCTTCCCCTGGCACCCCGGCTCAGATACAATCCCAAGAGTGTCTGAGAGCATTGCCGCTTGCTCAGGTAGCGATCGTTCAGTTTCTGGACTGGGCGAACGGTCGGCTGGAGCGGGCGATCCGGGCGAAGCGGAAGGTGATCGCGCTGCTCACGGAGCAGAAGCAGGTGCTCTCCGATACCACCGGCACGGCGCAGTTTAATGTCAGCACAAACGATATAGAGAACGTGGCGGTCACACTGCCGCCACTTAATGAACAAGAGAGCATTGTTTCTCAAATCGCTAAAGAAGTTGAGCCAATCGCTACCGCCATCACCCGCCTCGAACGCGAGATCGAACTTCTCCGCGAATACCGCACCCGCCTCGTCGCCGAAGTGGTGACAGGCAAACTCGATGTGCGCGAGGCGGCGGGGCGGCTGCCCGAAGAGGCGAGTGGGTCGGACAAGTCGGACAAGTCAGACGAGTCAGACGAGTCAGACTTGTCAGACTTGTCCGACTTGTCCGACGGGGCCGAACCCTTGCCGGAGGAGGGGTTATGAGCGGTTCCGACGGGGTCCTGCTGCCGCATGGCGGCTATGAGCGCCTGCGCAGTTACAAGGTGGCCGAGGCGGTCTATGACGCCACCGTTGTCTTCTGCAACCGCTTCATCGACAAACGCTCGCGCACGCACGACCAGATGGTGCAGGCGGCGCGCAGCGGAGTCCGCAACATCAGCGAGGGCAGCGGCGCGGCGGCGACCTCGCGCAAGATGGAGATGAAACTCACCAACGTGGCCCGGGCCAGCCTTTCCGACGAATTGGCCAAGGATTACAAGAGCTTCTTGATCCAGCGCGGACTGCGCGTCTGGCACAAGGATGCCCCCGAGGCGCAGGCCATGCGCGAGAGCCTGATGCACGATTTGGCGCCCAACCTGCCGCCGGAGCCGGAAGGAACTGTGCGGCTGACAGGTCTGGCGGGGTTGTCGGAATTTGTGGCGAAGGCCGAGCCTGAACTGGCAGCCAACGCGATGCTATGCGCCGTGAACCAGGCCGCGTACCTGCTGCGCCGTCAGGTCGAAAGCCAGAGCCGCGACTTCGTCGAGCACGGCGGCTTCACCGAGCGACTGTACGCGACACGGGTGCAGGCGAGAGGGGCGGGAAAGTCGGACAAGTCTGACAAGTCTGACCAAGGAGTCAGTTCATGACCATTAACATCAGCGAGAAGGGTCTCGAGACGCTCATCATGCGCCACATGACCGGCACGGACGGCCTTCCCGTCGCGCCGGGCGTCGCGGTCGTGTCTGAGACGCCTCCGTCGTAGAGGGGCTCGGGCTACCTCGCGGGCAGCGCCCGTGACTACGACCGCGCCCACGCGCTCGATGTGGCGTAGTTCTTCGCCTTCCTGCGCGCCACCCAGCCCGAGGCGTTCAAGAAGCTCCAAGTGGACCACTTTCACGAACAGGTGCTCGCCCCCGGCAAGATCGGCGGGCAGGCGCGCGCGATGGTCGTCTGCAGCGGGATCGAGCGCGCGATCCAGTACTACCACGCGGCGCAGGCCTATCTGGAGGAACGCAAGAGCCCGTACCGTGCCATTGTGGCTTTTTCGGGCGAGCACGACTACGGCGGGGCCAGGGTGAGCGAGGCGTCGCTCAACGGCTTCCCAAGCAGCAACATCGCCGAGAAGTTTCAGGACGATCCGTACCGCTTCCTGATCTGCGCGGACAAGTTCCAGACCGGCTACGACGAGCCCCTCTTGCACACGATGTACGTGGACAAGCCGCTCTCAGGGATCAAGGCGGTGCAGACGCTGTCGCGGCTCAACCGCGCGCACCCGCAGAAGCACGACTGCTTCGTGCTCGACTTTCAGAACAACAGCGAGGCGATCACCTTCGCCTTCCAGGACTACTACCGCACGACACTGCTCGCGGAGGAGACCGACCCCAACAATCTGCACGACCTGAGGGCGGCGCTGGATGGCGCGCAGGTGTATTCACCGGAGCAAGTGCAGCAGAAGGGCATCCTCGAAGCCATCGACATGGACAGCTACCGCGTCGAGAAGAAGGCGGTGATGAAGATCGCGCTGGCGGATGAAGATGCGCAGATCGAGCCCGTGCCGGGGGATGGCGGGGGACGCAAGCCCGAGCCCGAACTCGACCGCCTGAGCAACACCCTCAAGACCTTCAACGAGCACTTCGGCACGCTCTTCACGGACGCCGACCGCGTCGCGAAGCGCATCCGCGACGACATCGCGCCGAAGGTCGCCGCCGACAAGGCCTACCAGAACGCCAAGGAGAACACGCCGCACACCGCGCGCATGGCCCACGACCTGGCGCTCGGCAAGGTGATGCAGCTCCTGCTCAAGGACGACACGCAGGTCTACAAGCAGTTCGTCGAAAACGAATCCTTCCATCGATTCGTCGGCGATATGGTGTATGCCCTCACGAGTCAGTGACGAGCGGATAGCGACTCCCGTCAGAAACCGAAGATGGTGAAAAGGCCCCGTGCGGCCCCGCCGACCAGGAGGGCGAGGAGCATGGTGAAGCCTGAAATCAGGAGCGCCAGCCGCCAGCCCAGCTCCCGCGCCAGAATGGAGATGGTGGCGACGCAGGGGACGTACAGCGTGTTGACCAGGGCATAGACCACGATCTGGTCGGGGCGCATGAAGGTCAGCAGGTTCTTGGCCTGCAGGCCATACTGCGCGATGGCCAGGGTGACCAGGAGCTGCAGGGCCAGCTCCTTCCGGAGGACGGCAACGATCAGGGTGAGCCCGGCCACGGCGGGAAGCCCCAGCCAGCCCTCCATGATCGGGCGAAGCGGGATGGCGAACCACCAGAGGAGCCCCGTCTCGTAGAGGCCCCCCAGGACGATGCTGCCCCCCAGGATGATCGGGGTGGCGACCACGACGAACTCGCGGAAGCGGTTCCAGGTCTTCTGGATGATGGGCCCCAGGCCCGGCCGCCGGAACGGGAACATCTCCATCACCAGGCCGGTCCCCCGCCCCGGCATGAAATGATGCATGCCGACCCCGGTGAGGACGGCCATGACCGCGGTCACGGCATAGATGACGAGGGCCCAGCGCCAGCCGGCGGTCAAGGACACCGCGCCCAGGATGACCGCGGTTCGCGCGCTGCACGGGGTGAGGACCACCAGCGTGCTGGCGATGATTCGCTCGCGCATGGTGCCCAGGACGCGCGTTCCCATGATGGCCGGGACGTTGCATCCCGTTCCCGCCACCAGCGGGATCGCGGCGCGCCCGTGCAGGCCCATCTTGTGCATGAGGCGGTCGGTGAGAAACGCGACCGCGTTCAGGTAGCCGCTGTCTTCCAGGAAGGCCAGCAGAAAGTAGAAGGTGAGGATGTACGGAACGCCGACCGCCAGCGCCGCGTTGATTCCGGCGTCGAAGCCCCAGAGGAGGGTGCGCGAAAGCGCGTTGTCCCCCAGGAGCGTGACGAACGGCCACCGGATGATCGGCGAGGCGTAGGCGGCCCAGAGCGCGCTGAAGCCCGCCGAAAGCCAGTCGCCCACCACGAAGAGGAAGGTGAAGATGCCCGCCAGAACCAGGGCGAGGATCAGCAGACCCGTGAGCGGCGCCGTGGTGAACCGCCACAACCGATCGGCGAGGATGGGGTTCCGGCGCTCACGATGCTCCACTTCCGAGGCGATCAGGCCGGCCAGGCCGTGCCGCTCCCGCGACAAGAGGAGGGCCGGCTCCTCGCCGCGAAGGTCCCGGAGGGTCAGGGCCACCTCGTCGCGGAGGCGGCAAAGTGCATCGCTGTCCGGCGCGGCGGCGAGCCAGTCGAGGAATTCGGGGTCCTCCTCCAGGAGGAGCATGGCGACGGCCCGGGGCGGGAGGCGGTGCGGGCGATCGGTCCGCGCGGCCAGGGGGCGCTCCAGCTTCCCGACGGCCGCCTCCACGTCCTCGCTGTACCGGTTCCGGGCCCGGAGCGGCGCGGGGTGCGCGTCGCGCCGCACCACCACCTCCATCACGACGTCCAGGCCGATGCCGCGGGTGGCCACGGTGGGGACGACGGGGCAGCCCAGGATCTCGCCCAGCCGGTCCGCGTCCACCCGGATGCCGCGGGCCTCGGCCTGGTCCACGATGTTCAGGGCCACGACCAAGGGTACCCCGAGGTCGAGGATCTGCAGGCCGAGGTACAGGTTCCGGGCCAGATTGGTGGCGTCCAGGACCAGGATCACGGCGTCCGGGGAGCCGTCCAGCAGGGCCTGACGGGCGACCCACTGATCCTCCGAGATGCCCCCCAGGGCGTAGGTGCCGGGCAGGTCGATGATGCCGATCTTCCGGTCGCCGAGCCGCGTGACGGCGAGCTGCACCTCCACCGTCTTGCCGGGATAGTTGGCCGTGGCCACGCCCATCCCGGTCAGGTGGTTGAAGATACTCGACTTGCCGACGTTGGGATTCCCGGCGAGGGCGACGGAGAGATCGACGTCCGCCCGTAACTCCTGCAAGGCTCCGTGACAGCTCAGGGACACGACATTCCCCTCCCAAATCTCATGTCTTGTCGGTTCAGGCTCTCATTTCCCGACCAGGATCTTGGCCGCCACGTCGCGGCCGATGGCATACCGGGCGCCGTTCACCTGGACGAGGAGCGGTCCGCCGAAGGGGGCCACCTCCTCGACGGTGAGACGCGCCTGCGGGAAGAGGCCGAGACTCGCCAGGTAGCGCAGGAGGGCGCCGTCCTCCTCGGTCACTTGCTCGATCCGCACCTGGGTGCCGGCCAAGACCCGGTCCAGCGTCCGGGTGGCCGGGGGAGGAGGGCTCATGTCCGGGACGGGGATGGGCGCGCCGTGCGGACAGGTCTCCGGATGATTCAGGAGCGATTCCAGCCGGGCCTCGGCCTCGGGTGTGAGGGAGTGCTCCAGCCGCATGGCTTCGTCGTGCACGCGATCCCAGGGGAGGCCCAGGACGTCGGTCAGGAGCCGCTCCGAAAGCCGATGCCGCCGCAGGATGCCCGCGGCCAGTCTCTGCCCCTCGCGCGTGAGGATGATGCGGTCGGGGAGATCGGCCACGACCAGACCGCGGGCGCGAAGGTCCGAGATCGCGGCCTCGACCTCGGCGGGAGAGACGCGGGCGAAGGCGGCGATCTCGCCGACCGCGGCCTCGCGACCCTGGGTCACGATTCGGTACACGGCCTGGAGGCAATCCTCCAGGAGCTCGTCGGAGAGGCCCGGGCCTGTCGCGTCGTTCATGGCCGAGCCTCGCCTCTTCCGCCAATACGAGCCGTCCGTGAGTTCGACTGTGGGCGATCTCGCTCCGCGCGCCCGCAATCGCGGCAGAGCCCGTAGAGTTCCAGCTTGTGTTCCGTGATGGTAAAGCCCAGAGTCCGCGCGATCTTCCGTCCCAAGACGCGCAGCTCCTTGTCCTGGAATTCCTGGACCGTGCCGCAGCGGGTGCAGATCAGGTGGTGGTGCGTCCAGTCGGCCGGGGTGGGATCAAACCGGGCGTAGCCGTCGCCGAACGCGCGCTCCGTGGCCAGGCCGGCCTGGCGGAGCAGCTTGAGGGTCCGGTACACCGTGACCAGGCCGATGCCGGGCTCCAGGACCCGGATCTGCTGGTAGAGCTCCTCGGCGCTGGTGTGGCGGCCGGCGGCGAAGAAGGCGCGCACGATCCGCTCCCGCTGGCGGGTGCTCTTGAGGCCCGCGCGGGCCAGGTAGTCGGCAAATCCCTGGACGCCCGAATCGTGTGCGATCATGGCTGCTCCAATATGAAAATGACTTTCAATATCCTCTCACACGCTACCGGAGCCTGTCGCGACTGTCAAGCCCGAATCCGAAAAAGCCGGTTTCGCTCAGGCTGCTCAAAAAGGTCCAGATGCCAGGCGGCGCGCGATGCGAGGTGCGAGACGTACTCACGTGTACGTCGCAGCGCCGCGCGAGCGCGCCAACGCCGCAGATGGGCCTTTTTCAGCAGCCTGCTATGCCAGATGCTCGATCAGGACCTTCAAGGCGATTCCGATGAGGACGAGGCCGCTGGCGATCTCGATGCGATGCCGGCCGATGCGCCGGAGCCGTTCGCTGCTCCCCTGACGGGAAAGGATCGGGGCACAGACGAGCAGTCCGACAGCCGAGAGGAGCACGGCGACCGGGACGATCGCCAGAGACAGGTGAAACTCCAGCAGGAAGGCCTGGGCGCTCGTGAGGGCGGCCAGGATCAGGATCGCATAGATCAGACGGGAGTCGAGGCGAGGGGCCGATTGGCCGGGTCGGACCGCCCCGTGAATCAGCTTCCAGCCGAGGCCCCCGAGCAGCACGAAGGTGATCCAGTGGTCGAAGGCCGCGAGCGGTTTGGCCAATCCCAGGCTGGCCACCCAGCCGATCAAGAGCAACAGGGCGAAGAGCGACTGCGAGAGTCGATCCAAGACTCCCCGGGCTGCGCGGGGAGTCTGCGGCTGGGCATCCTGGCGTCGGCGCTGGATGATGAGAGAGTGGGTGGCTGCAAGGGTAGCCACCGTAAGGGCGAACAGCACGACGGTGCTCCCGGCCAGCGGCAGCCACGCGGGGAGAACAGTTGCGGCCCCCGCGAGGCCGAAGAAGATGAAGATTCCGGCGGAGACGAGGCGGATCACGGCGTCGGGGAGGCGCTTGCCGAGGACGATGCCGATGATTATCCCGAACCCATCCGCCAGCACCATCCCCGTCGTGGTGCCGAGGAGGACGGCGATCGGGTCGGTGTACTTGACGGCCAGGCTGATCGTGGCGAGTTGGGTCTTGTCGCCGAGTTCCGCGATGAAGAATGCGATGGCCACCGTGACGAACGGGCCGTAGCCAGAGCGCTGTTGATCCTCCCCCTCGAGCGTGTCGCCCCGGAGGGTCCAGAGGCCAAAGAGGATGAAGGACAGGGCGGCCACGAACGAGATGACCTCCAGCGGGATGACGGTGGTGAGGAGTCGCCCCGCTGCCACCGCGAGGGCGTGGTTCAAGAGTGTCGCGACAAAGACCGCCGACAGGACGGTCTTCGCGGGGAAGCGAGTCGCGAAGGCCATGGCCAAGAGCTGGGTCTTGTCCCCCATCTCGGCCAGGGTCACAAAGAGCAGCGACGCGATGAATGCTGTCATTCGGTCGTGGGGGCGGGGAGGCGGTGCAGCGGGCCGAAGGCCGCCATGGCCGACTCGAACTTCGCGATGTCTCCGACCGTGAGAATGGTGGTGGCATCCGGGCGAAGGTAGCGGCCGGCGACCCGCCGGATATCCTCGACTGTGACCGAGCGGTATCGATCCAGCAGGGTCTCGTAGTAGTCCGGGGGGTAGCCGTCCAGCTCCAGCACGAGGAGCTGGGTCACGGTGCGAAAACGGGATGAGAACCGGAAGACGAAGGAGTTGATGAAGGCATCCTTGGCCCCGTGGAGCTCCTCGGTCGTCACCGGATACTCTTGCAGGCGGCGCATCTCTTCCAGGATGACGCCCACGGCCCGGGGCACATTCTCGTTCTTGGTCTGGACGGTCACCCGGAAGAGGCCGATGTCCCGCGTGGAGGTGGGAAACGAGGAGGCAACCGAATAGGCCAGGCCCTCCTCGGTTCGCACGCGCTCCATGATCCGGCTGGTGAAGCCGCCTCCACCCAGGATGTAGTCCATGATCTGGATGGCGAACCGGTCGGGGTTGGTCCGGTCGATGCCGAAGTGGCCCAGGATGACGCTGGACTGGGCCAGATCCCGGGCCAGGGCGTAGACGGCGCGCTCGGACCTAGGATCCACCTTTGGCAGCGGGGGGAGATCACGCGGCCCGGCGGCGTTCCAGTCGCCGAACCGGGCCCGGATCTTCGCCTCCAGTTCCTCCACGCTGAAATCGCCCACGATCGCCACGTACATGTTGTCCGGACGCACGAACTGCCGGTGAAAGGCCAGGAGGCTCTCCCGCGGGACGGCGCGCGCCTGCGCCGGCGTGAGAGGACGGCCCAGGGGATAATTCTCGGTGTACATGATGCGGGCGAACTCCCGCGCCATGAGGCGGGACGGGCTGTCCGCCAGGCGCCGGAGGTCCTCGACCACCTGCCCGCGGTACGTCTCGATCGGCGTGGGGTCGAAGGCCGGGCGGCGGATCATGTCCGCCAAGAGCTGCAGCGCCCGATCCGCATCCTTGGCCAGGGCATTCAGGGTCACGGAGATCGTCTCCGACGAGACGGCGGACTCGATGGAGACGCCCAGGACTTCCAGTTCCTCGTTCAGGGCCTCGGGTGACAGGGCTGTCGTGCCCCCGGCGCGAAGCTGGGAGGCGGTGAACTGGGCGACGCCGGGCCTGGAGGGTGCCTCGTAGAGGCTGCCCGCGCGGAAGACGGCGTAGGCGTTGAGGACGGGGAGGGATGGGTCGCTGGCGAGGTAGAGCACGAGGCCGTTCGGCAGGACGCGACGCTGGACCTCGCGCCCCACGCGCGGGATCGTGAGCTGGAGCGGCGGAAAGACCATCTCCCGGACCAGCGCGGAGCCGGGAGAGCGCGGCTGCCCCTGCGGAGTGAACCCTTCCGCGGCGCACCCGGTCAGGACGAAGGCCAGCGCCAAGGAGCCGACAAGACGCAGGCGAAGCCGCGCTCGATTTCTGGACATCAGGCCGAACCTCTCTGAACGTAATGACAGTTGCCAGTGACAAGTGGCAAGTGGCCAGCAATTGATGAGTGCTACTCCCAGGGCTGCCGGGTCGTCGACGGGCGAGACGGCGCCGTGGCGCCACGCGCCGGCGCCTGGCCGCGAACCAGCGACGCCACGGTTCGCTGCCGGGGGATCAGGTAGCGCCGTGCCACGTCGCGGACCGCTTCCGCGCTCACGGCCTTCAGCTTTTCGTGGTCCGAGAACAGGCTCCGCCAGTCGCCGGTCAGCGCCCAGGCACTGCCCAAATGCGAGGCCAGGCCGGCATTGGAGCCGAGGTACCCCACCGCTTCCACGTCGATCTGGTTCCGGATCTTGAGGAGCTCCTGCGGGCTGGCGAGATCGGACTGCATCCGGGCGATCTCTTCCTCGATGGCGGTTTCCACCTCCTCCAGCGTATGCGGGGCGCGCGGCGTCGCCTGGATCATCAGCAGCCCGGCGGACCGGAGAAACCAGGGCCCCGCACCGACGCTCGTGACGAGCCGCTTCTCTTCCACCAGGCGCTTGTGCAGGCGCGAGGTGCGACCTTCCCCGAGCAGACTCCCGAGGACCGTGAGGGGATAGGTATCGGGGTGTCCGAACGGCGGGGCCTGGTACAGCATGAGCACCTGCGGCTCTGCCGGGAACTCGACGCGGACGCGGCGCTCCCCGAGCTGGGCGGGCTCCCCGG